>CEVA01021411.1_pt1 | contig 13287 bp, 13 predicted proteins | sample 361521 | NCBI WGS metagenome assembly CEVA01 (sample SAMEA2622823, study PRJEB7988) | marine metagenome | isolation source: saline water (ENVO:00002010), including
TGGAATCGATTGACACTAAGATAAATTAGCCTGATCGTCCTACTTCCACTGGAAACTTGGTAATCAGGTTCCATATTGGTGCTTGTTGTGATAGGTTTTACGAACCATTTATGGGGGTGATTTCTTATTGACTGCACACAACATTCCTTCTAAAGAGCAGGTAAAATCATACCTAACCGATAGACGAAATTGGGGTAGGTGGGGAGCCAAAGGGGGAGCTGGTGCAACCAACCTGATAACACCAGCTAAGCGTCTTGAGGCGACTAAGCTGATTCGAACTGGTAAAACCGTTTCACTCAGCATGCCACTTTCTGTAGAACCATCTCCTCGAAACCCCAGGCCGGTTCAGCACTACATGAAATCTGAAACGGACCCAAACGGGAGAGGTGGAGCATCAGATTACGTTGGTATCTACCAACATGGGTACAGCGTGACACACATGGACGCTTTGTGCCATGTGTGGGACAAGGATGGAATGTGGGATGGTAAAGACCCCCAGGAAGAGATTACTTTTAATGGTGCAAAATATGGATCTGTGGACCAATTCAAAGACGGTATAGTGACTCGTGGAGTGTTACTAGATGTCCCAAAGTACAGAGAAAAACCTCATGTAACCCTAGATTCACCTGTTCACGGATGGGAATTAGAAGAAATAGCATCTAGTCAGGATGTGGAAATTAGACGAGGGGATGCTGTTATTGTGTTTTGTGGAAGAAAGTCCTACATGGATACCTTCAGTGACGGATTTACTGATGGAGCAGACCTGCCAGGGCTTCACGGGTCATGCCTACCTTTCATACGTGATAACGATGTAGCCTTACTGGGATGGGACATGTTAGATGCCGTGCCAAATGACTCTGGCGTACCAATGCCTATGCACTCCATAATAAACTCATATGGAGTACCTATTCTTGACAATACTAGCCTGGAAAACCTGTCAGCTACATGTTTGGAAGAAAATAGATATGAATTCTTCCTTACAGTAAATCCACTCGTAATCGTGGGCGGCACAGGATCTCCGGTAAACCCGATAGCGATTTTCTAAAGACCGTACTTCCTATAAAAATACTTTTGGAGCGTATACTTGCGTAAGAGCACTCTTAAAGAGTTCAACTGGAAAGATATCGGACTCATAAACAAACCTGAACTTCAGTACGCCTTGGATTATTGGAATAGCTTGATGTTAGAAGGTAAAGTATCTAATTCACAAGCTAAACGAATACTGAAACAACTTTCTCCTGCACAAGATATGCTTTTGTCTTATTTACGTGAAATAGAAAATAGTAAAGATATACAGGTTGAAGAGGTTCACAGGAGATACCCAGAGGTTTTCAAGTCGATTCACGTTCACAAAATATCTGAATTGATTGTACGTATGCATCCCTTCAATTTGCTAAAAGGGATGAACATTGGCCTGAATATTTCAGCATTAGAGTTGTGGGCAGGTAATTTCACAACAAAAGACGTTCTTTATAGATTCAGTCTAATTGAAAAATGGATGTCCAAATATCATAAAACTAACCATGACGGAAATATACTGACTCCAGTTATCATGAAACACCTCTCCGAGAAGGGGAAAATCGAATCTAAGTTATCTGTATTAGACGACCTGAAACAGAAAACAAGGAGTGGTAATTTTTCTATAGATAATGATTTGCAGAGAGATTTAGAATTCAGGCGATTTGTTTACGAATATACGCGTGTACTCGAACCTCTCACATATGTTCTTCGGGGCAAGTATCCTCCGATTATGACCGATAAAGAAATGTATTCTATTTTTGTTGATCTGCAGCCTATAGAACATGGGACTAAGCAAGAATACACACTCAATAAAAAACAACTGTCAGAATGTCGACGTGCCGCATTCGAGGCATACGAATTCCTAAGTTTTCTTAGAAAATTTCGTGATACTACTGACAGAGAGATCGTAGTTATAGGAAACGACAGGTTCGGCCGACAGTGGTTTGTGGAACCAATAGAAGAATATTTACGTAACGGATTTTCGATAAGGTATGACAGGGTTAGGTCCGGGACGTCTACTCGACTTAGTGTACCCGGTATATTGCCGCGAAGCTTTATTCATGAAATCAGTGAAAATATGCCGCACATTGTAATCGTAGATGGGTCTCACGCCCCTTCGGACACGGAAGTTATGCAACTTTCCAGAGCACTGCGGGATTATGCGAATTGGTTTGCTGTATTTAATGACCTGCGCGATGCCGAAGGTAATGACCTCTACAAGAATGAAGGTAGTTTTCCTGTCTTGCATTATGAAGAATTAGAAAAATGGCACGAGTATAACGCAGAAAAAGAAAGAATTCAGGGTTGGGTTAAACCAGGTCAAAACTACAAAGTTGTTTCCTGGAGTCCTGATATGAAAAACTATGTAATGATGGGTGACGAAAAGATAGCAACACAGCTGGTACAATTTTCGGAAACACGTCCAATGGTTATACTCGCTAATCCAATCATCTATAAAACTGAAGGTGAAGACATAGACAAAGTGCTGCGTGGTACCACACCGAGGTACTTTGATGATCCTGACCAGCACGTGTCGGATACGGTAATATTTGGTTTCGGAAAACACGGCCTTGAAACTACCCGTGATGGTACAAGTACTGAGAAGTTTGTTTCGATAGTGCAAGAGGAAATAAAGGTTGAAATTCAGCGACTCGAAGCAATGTCTTAGGTCAACGTCTTCCGCTGATCAAATAATACTAAAATATCAATCGATTACGAACATGGAGCGTCTTTTCATGTCAGAGTCATTACCCGAACAATCTCAGCAATATTCTAACCAAATAATTGGAAGCAGGATTGTTCATCATAAAGTTATTAGTTCAACTATGACTGAAGCTGAGCAATTAGCTAATCAGGATTGCGATGAAGGCACCGTTGTTCTAGCAGATAATCAAATATCTGGCCGGGGAAGGTTCAATCGAGACTGGATATCTGCACCTGGTAAAGATCTCCTGGTATCAATAGTCCTGAGGCCAAAATTGTCGCAACTACGATACGTCAATATGGCAGCTACAATAGCTGTTGCGGACATGGCCAAAAACATTACAGAACAAAGCGTATCAATCAAGTGGCCTAACGATGTAAGAATAAATGGAAAAAAAGTAGCAGGTATACTCGTAGAATCTGCACTCGATAACTCTACCCTTAAGCACGCTATCGTAGGCATAGGAATCAACGTAAACTCTGATCCTGAATCTGATCCGAATACTGGAGGAAATTCTACCAGTCTATTTATGGAAACAGGTGAAGAGATCCCGATAAAAAGTGTCTTAGATTCCATCTTCTCTAGTATGAACGAATTGTATATCAAAATTCTGCAAGGCTGCTCTCTAACACAGATGTGGGCTGGCAACATTGACACAATAGGCGAGATAATTAATGTTAAATATGGTGACTCTTTTGTAGAAGGAATTGCGCGTGGAGTAGACCCAGAAGGGAACCTAATTGTTACAAAACCCGACGGGTCTGACATAACGCTTGTTGGGGGAGAGGTGACTCTGAAAGACGCTTTCACTGGTACTTAGGAATGAACACTTTATTTGATAAATTCAACTTAAGTGAAAATACCGCTGTTATTACCGGTGGCGGTACAGGACTAGGCAGGGAAATGGCACTAGCACTCTCGAGAGCGGGAGCTTATGTAATCATTGCCGGAAGACGTCAAAACCCACTTAAAGAAGTAGCAGATATCATTATCCATGAGGGAGGCAAGTGTCTACCTGTGCAAACAGACGTTACTGATTCTTCTGAAGTAAATCGCCTTTTGGATCTCAGTATAAAGAAATTCCGTAAGGTAGATGTTCTAGTCAATAATGCAGGTATCGTAGCAGGGCAGGGGGGAAAGCCAATCTGGGAAATATCTGATTCTGAATGGCGAAATGTAATAGATGCCAATCTAACGGGATCATTCTACTGTGCAAGAGCAATTTCACAACACATGATCGAGCGTGGAAGTGGAAAAATTATCAATGTGTCATCTGGTTTCGGACTAAGAGGCGGTAGAGATAACTACATGTATGCTAGTTCTAAGGGTGGTGTCATACAACTTACTAGAGCTCTAGCAACAAGTCTCGGTCGGTATGGCGTAACAAGTAACTGTTTAGTCCCCGGTATATTCCGTACGGAAGGGACAATTAAATCGCAGGAACAACTACCTCGAGCAGAATTTGTACCCGTAGGGAGACTAGGAATACCCAATGAGATAGGCCCCATTGTCGTTTTCCTTGCTTCACAGGCGTCAAATTATATGAATGGGTCACTATTTTCAGTAGATGGAGGCGCACTAGCAGGAGGATACGCACCCACCGATCATAAACCCTTTAAAGAACTTAGTGAAAATATTCTTCTAACTTAAGGTGTCAGTATTGAAATGAGTCAAAATCCGGTATCTACTATGTTTGATCTGACAGGTAAATTAGCCATAGTTACTGGAAATGGATCAGAGTTGACACCTTCCATTTCTGCAGCACTGTCAGAAGCGGGAGCAATGGTCGTTATTGCGAGCCATATTGAAACTGAGATTAAAAAAGCAACGGTTGCCGTAGAAGAAACAGGAGGCACCCCACTTGCGATAAACGTAGATTTATCAAATAGTTCGGAAGTGGAAGACATGTTATGCACCGTTCTTTCTCAAGCAGGTAAGGTTGACATATTAGTAAATAATTTAGGGATAGATTTCTACAAACCATTCGTCGACGTTACATTAAATGAACTGAATACTGTTATTGACCGCACATTGAGATCAACTTTTTTGTGTAGTCAATCTATTGGTACACAAATGTTGGAGCAAAATTTCGGGCGTATTATTCATATAGGATCTGGTCTCATGGATAGAGGTTTACCAAATGGTGTAGTCACTAGCTCTATATATGGGTATATCCGTCAGATGACTGCCTCGCTAGGTCTAGAATGGGCTACAAAGGGCATCCGTGTTAACGCAATAGCGACGGGTTGGATGCTTCCCAATTCGGAAGAAATACAAGATGATAGAACGAATATACCATCCAAATATATACCATTGAAACGGTATGGCGAATTCTCTGAGATAGCCGGTCTTTTAGTTTATCTATCTTCTGACAACTCTGATTTTGTAACTGGACAAGTTTTTCACTTAGATGGTGGCCTTATAGCACACGCATAGACACCCTAGCGTGTGTAAAAATCGAGAAATCCAATTTGAAAGGACACTTTTGGATAGTAGATGTGAAAAATATTTTTGTATGAATATAGTCGTAAATCCAAGTTCTAGGGAAAATACCATACATATTAGTGATTATGGAACTATAAAAATTAAGGTGACATCCCCAGCAGAATCCAATAAGGCCAACTCAGCAGCTATAGAATTATTGTCATAACCAATTGCAATACCCAAAACGAATATTCAAATATTTAGGGGAAAGACACAAAGGAAAAAACTCTTCAAATGTAAACCGTAAAACATTTATAGAGAGGATAAAACTACAGAATAGCCATTAGTATAGGGCGAACCAGCATATTTAGCACCACCAACGCAACCATAGGTGTTAAATCCAACATTCCAGTATCAGGCATTACCTTACGTATAGGACCGAGAATTGGCTCAGTAATTTGACGAAGTATTGAACTCAATGGATCCTCACCAGATGGAGACACCCAAGACAGCAAAACTCTGCCGAATATTGCAAAGCTAAGTGCCATTAATAAAAAGTCAACATATGTCGTAAACAATTCGCTCAATCCGAATCTCCTAATTCCTGATATTTTTTATATGCTGAGTTTACAGCCTCCAATACCGCTCCTCTAAAACCTGATTTCTCGAAAGATTTAAGGGCTTCAACTGTACCACCACCAGGAGAAGAAACCATGTCCTTAAGATGACCAGGGTGCAGTCCGGAGTCTTCGACCAACCGGGTACTACCAGAAACCGTCTGTAGTACTAATTCTCTAGCCACATCACGCTGCATACCCATATATACTCCGGCATCTATTAGTGCTTCAATGAATAAGAATACATAAGCTGGACCACTCGCACTCAAGGCTGTTGCAGCGTCCAACAATTTCTCATCATTGACATAAATCTCTTTACCCAATGTAGTCAAAATATCCCTAACCACTGACTTAGCAGTATCTTGTACATCATTAGAAGTAGTCCAAACAGTCATACCGGCCCCAATTTGTGCTGGGGTATTAGGCATTACTCGAACGATTGATGGGTGACTAAGACCATCAATAAGAGTGGAAATCTTTGCTCCCGCTACAATCGACATAACTGTTTGTTCCAGTTGAACTTGAGACTGTAATTCTTTCATCACTGGTTGGATGATTTGGGGTTTTACAGACAATACCACCAAGTCTGAACCGTTCATGGCATCAGCATTCACCGATGCAACTTCTATACAGTGCTCTTCAGCAAGATGGTTTCTTCTATCTTTATCAGGTTCCCCAACCTTTATCGATGAAGGAGCAGCTATCCCTGCCTCTAGAATCCCTTTGATCAGGGCTTCAGCCATAACTCCGCCGCCTATGAAAGATATCTTCATTATCCGTATTCCAGTCCAATTCATTTAGCAAAAACTAAAAATACTTAAACCGTAGACTAATGTGCACATCTATAATCCTTCTGAAATGTGCTCAGGTCAAGGCGTTCATAGGCCTAGATTGATAAGTGATGTAGCAATGTATGTGAATTAACCGAATCCCTGTGTTCGATTTTCAAACTGATCATATGGTAAATCGTATACTTCAAATAAGAAGAGGGACCGAACCCCCTTCCTGAGTACGAACCCCTCTTGCCCTTGACCTAAATACTTGTCCGAGCACAGTGAGCAAACTGGATAAGAATCATGAATACATCGGATAACTTTGTTACTCACATTTGTTATAACCACAATCCGGACAGCGTAAACATCCCTCCTGATGCACAAGAATACCTACTGAGCATTCCGAACACGTTAAACCACTGACGAAGGAGCTGGTTTCCGATCTAGTACTTGGATCATCTGCGGTTTCGACATCACTAGCTGATCCGAAAAGCCCCAGTTGGGTAGTAGAATCACTTTCCCCGTCACTGAAGTCCTCCGAATCTAGCCTATCAATGGATTCGATATGTCGACTCAAAACCAGAGCAACAGCATCAGGAGCCGAACGAACTAGCCTCCCTGAATCCCATACTGGCTCAGCCGTAATTCCGCGTAATTGATCAACAATATTCTTAGGATCAACGCCAGATCTAAGTGATAAAGACACCATTCTGGAGATAGCTTCCAACTGTGCCGACTCTGTACCTCCTGACTTGCCTAGAGTGCCAAAAACTTCGAAAGGCTGACCGTCCTCATCAAAGTTAACAGTCACAAACATGTTGCCTTGGGCGGTACGTACTCGCTCAGTTACACCACTGATAACTGCCGGTCGCTCTCTTTCTGTCAACACGGCCGGAGAATCCTGAATAGTGGATTCTAAAATATCATCGCCACTTTGATTTTTAGCATCTGTCCCAATTGTCAAAACTTCTTCTTCTCTGCTACCGGCACGATACACAGTGATGCCTTTACAACCTAATTCCCAGGCTAACATATAAGCACTCCGCACATCGTCCTGTGTAGCACTATTCGGGAAATTTATAGTCTTGGATATAGCTGCATCAACACTCTCCTGGAATGCGGCCTGCATACGTACATGCATCTCAGGTGATATGTCCGCAGACGTGACGAATACCTTTCGCGCCCATTCTGGAACATCTTCTCTTTCCTGTAAGGATCCACCGTCTGCTAAGTAATTCATCAAGTCTTCACTATAAAAACCGCCTTCCTTGGCAGCATTCTCGAAACCCTTATCAACATATATAAGACTTTCGCCACCTAATATGTTGTGTTTGTGGTAACAGAGGGCAAACAGGGGCTCTATACCACTAGAACATCCCGCTATCATAGATATAGTGCCAGTGGGCGCAACGGTCAACCTGCACGCATTACGCATCTTAGGTTGATCTGGAGAATCGTATATACTACCTTGGTAGGCAGGGAAAACACCTCTCTCCTCCGCGAGCTCTTCAGACATAGCATCTGATTCTTCCATAATAAACCGCATAATTTTCCTGCCCATCTCCAAGCCTTCCTCCGAGTCATATGGGATTCTTAGTCTGGCTAACATATCAGCGAATCCCATAACACCAAGACCTATCTTTCGAGTGTCTCTAGTCATTTTTTCTATCTTATCGACTGAGTAAGAGTTTGCGTCAATAACATTATCCAAAAATCTAGTAGATGAACGTATAACATCGCGCAGCCTCAGGTAATCAACTTGTAGTTCTCCTTCACGTTCTATTAGAAATTTATCTAGATCCACTGATCCCAAATTACATGACTCGTAAGGAAGTAGGGGCTGTTCACCACACGGATTTGTAGCTGTCATTCGACCAATATGAGGAGTAGGATTTTTGTGATTAACCCAATCTAAAAATATGAGACCCGGTTCACCATTTCTCCATGCACCTTCAATTATTTTATTGAATATGTCCCTAGCACTAATCCGACCTACTTCTACAAAGGGTGACTCTAGGTCAGTAGGATCTTTTCTAGCCCGTAGTGGATAGTCAGAATCAGCCTTAACTGCCTCCATAAATTCGTGGCTCGCACCAACAGATATATTGAAGTTATGTATGTCACCTTCCTGCTTCTTGCAATCTATAAACTCAGTTACATCAGGATGATGTACATCCATAACTGCCATATTAGCACCATCACGCTTACCACCCTGCGTGACCAACTTTGATACTGAAGAGAGGTGTTTCAGAACAGCTACAGGGCCGCAAGCATTACCATGAGTGGTTTTAATACTTGAGCCCTTACTTCTTATTGGTGAAAGAGCAAATCCTGTACCTCCACCAAATTTTTGAACCATAGCCATCTCTTTGGCAGTGGTCATAATATCTTGCATTGAATCTTCCAATCCCATAACGAAACATGCCGATAAGGTACCCGTACCCTGTCCGTCAGGTTGCTCAATTCCAGCATTCATAAGGGTAGGGGAGTTAGGGACAAATTCCAGAGAAGCCATGATTTCAAAAAATTTCTCCTCCCAAATAGAGGGATCTGAACCGTACATGGTCTCTGGAGTAGCTATGGCCTTTGCGACCCTACGAAACATCCCGTCTGGTGTTTCGGCTACCTGACCATCAGTGTCCTTGCGAAGGTATCGTTTTTGTAAAACGATTTTGGCGTTGTCTGTAAGTTGAACGCCTGAATCCACCGATGGGGAAGAATCAACGTGACTATTGACTAGACCTGCTGCGGTCCCTCCTTCTAAAGATTGCTTATCGTTGATTCCTCTACTATTACCAGTCTGCATCTAGATACTCCTTACTTTTCATTAAATGTACGATATCATAATCAGAACGTTTGATCTATTGCATTTCAGCTTCCAACCATCGCTCCGCCGGATGGTCTACCACGCCTGCGTTTAGGAGATGAAAGCACAACATCAGGATCTTCCAAAAATGAAAGTTGATTATTAGATTCCAACATCTCTTTATTCGGTTTAAGTAAAGCATCGATCTCTGTTCGAAAAGTTTCTATGTCTTGAAAATCTCTATAGACACTAGCAAATCTAATATATGCAACACGGTCCATATCCTTAAGGCGACTCATCGTGAACTCACCCAGTGTTTTTGACGGAATCTCTGTCTTGCCGATATCGGCTAACTGAGACTCGATTTCGATCAAGGCCTTCTCTAGTAGACCCGTCGGCAATGGGCGTTTAGCACAAGCCTTGGTTAAGCTAGCCCAAAGTTTTTCCCTATCAAATTCTTCCCTAGTACCGTCTCTTTTAATAATCATCAAGGACCTGGATTGTACCTGCTCGTAAGTAGTAAACCTAAGATCACACGCGTTGCATTCCCGGCGACGCCTAACACCTCCACCTGATTCTCGAGAGTCTATTACTTTTGAATCAGCATTTCCACAAAAAGGACAGTTCATTAAAAAGCACACTCCGAGCTTAAAAACACCGACACACAACCTGTAGTGAAGGTGTCCGATCTTAGCCCTACATATTGTGCTTTGTCAAGGGGATTTTGATACTGTTTGACAATAAGATTGGAACATTCTAATTTCTCTGTGTGTATAATCTTAGGTAATCATACATACGGAAGGTTAGAAATTGGCTGTACTACAGATGCGACGAGATCCAGACCCGATTCTGAGGCAAAGAACAAAAAGGGTACGTGAGATTGACCATAAAACAGTTAAGCTTGCGGAGGATATGATCGAGACCATGCATGCTGAAAACGGGGTTGGACTTGCGGCTAATCAAGTTGGAATTCCCTTACGAGTCGCAGTAATACAAATCTCCCATGAGGATGAGCCAATTATTCTAATCAACCCTAAAATGATCCGACGTGAAGGACAACGGGAAATTCCAGAGGGTTGTTTAAGTTTACCAGGCTACCAAGGAATGACAAAGAGATCACTCAAGGTTCGAGTCAAAGCTTTAGACATCTCAGGGAAAGAAATTCGTATACGAGCAGAAGATGACATTTTGGCCCAAGCATTAGAACATGAATTGGGACACCTCAATGGTGAACTATACGTCGACCATCTCGTCGCTGACACACAACTATGGAGACCAGAAGACATTGAAACTGATGGGGAGTGAATACATATAAGTAAAGGGGACCCAGATATCAATCAAGGCCCCCTCATTACTAACAGAAAGCTCTAGCAGTATTTCGAATCTAATCGGAGGAGTTGTTAGCCTCCTGCAACGGCGCTTTCTTTGTGACCATTCGTACTGCCCCTGTACCTAGATATTCTCCTTAAGAACGGGGGAATATCCAACTCCCCATCTTGACCAGGCTTATCAAGTGCCTCAGTCAAAATATCTGAGAGCTCTTGGTCACTATCTCTAATATCTTCATTAGTAGGAAAGCCTGTCGCAATGACCGTGAGTTTTATTTCACTTTCGGCCTTTTGATCCGTGGACATTCCGAATATGATGTTACAGTCAGGATCAACCATTCTCTGGATCACTTCGGCTGCCTCATGTAATTCAGAAAGCTTCAAATCCGGCCCTCCACTAATGTTGAAAATCACACCGGTTGCACCTTCAACAGAAACATCTAATAATGGATTCGATATAGCTTGCTGGGCCGCTTTTTTAGCTCTGTCTTCTCCAGTACCCCAACCGATTGACATCCAAGCTGGTCCGGCATTCCTCATCACTGCCTGTATATCTGCGAAGTCTAGATTTATGTCCCCGGGTACTGTCACTAGTTCTGCTATTGACTGCACACCCAATCGAAGTACGTCGTCAGCCATAAGAAAAGCGTTATCCGCTGTAATTTCCTCTTGGCAAATCATATGTAACCGGTCGTTTGGAATTACTAAAAGAGTATCCACTTGGTCACGTAGCTTTTCCAGCCCTTCTTCTGCAGACTTACGCCGTCGCGTACCTTCAAAAGAGAAGGGAGTAGTAACTACTCCAACAGTTAATGCACCTGTTTCCTTAACAATTTGAGACACAACAGGTGCAGCACCAGTACCAGTGCCACCCCCCATACCAGCAGCGACAAACACCATGTCGGCCTCACTGAGAGAATCGTACAAATCCTCTCGACTCTCTTCTGCTGCCTTTGCACCTTGCTCTGGATTACCTCCGACACCTTTTCCCTCTGTCAGTTGAGTTCCTATACTTATCCTCATAGGAACTTCACAGAGAAGCAAGGCCTGAGTATCAGTATTACAGACCATGTACTCAATACCTGGTATCCTCTCTCTAAACATCCTGGAGACAGCATTAGAACCACCTCCTCCAACACCTACCACTTTTATGTTTGCTGCAGTGCTATGCTCTCTGTTATTAACTACCATAATTCTCCTTTTCCTTTATCTTCGTTCGGTCAATAAACCTACTGAGCCAAATTTAATTAGTTTGTGAAATAGATTTGATAGCATTCCCCCAGAAAATTGTGGTGTAGCCACATATTCTCTACTAAATTCACCAGCCGCCCCTAAGGCATATTCGTTTATTGCCCAAACCAACATACCCATAGCGGTTGAATATGAAGGACCCCTTAAATCTTCAGGTATCCTTCCATTAACTGAAGGCATTCCCTGCCTAACAGTAAAGGATAATTTTCGTTGCATCATTTCCGTGAGACCAGACAAGGAAGAAGCGCCTCCAGTCAATACCATATGAGAAATAGGTGTTCCTGAGTCCTTGAGCTCATCAATCTTCAACATTACCAATCTAGCAAGCTCCAAAGCCCTTTCTCGCGTTAGCTGTATGACCTCGATTTGCTTCACCTTCAAATCCAAGTCTCTCCCTTTTACAGGGAAACAAACTTCCTGCTCCAGACTAGAAGGCATAACCTCTGCACTAGCATAATTAACCTTTGCGGACTCAGCTGCTTCCAAAGTCGTGTTGAAAGTCATAGCTATATCATTGGTGAATTGATGACCACCAACAGGGATGACCCCCGAGTACCGTACCTGGCCGTTTGCGAAAACAACAACGTCAGTTGTGCCCCCACCTATGTCAACTAGTATCGCCCCATCTTCTTTTTCTTTGTCATCCAAGACTGCCAATGCACTTGCCAGAGGTTCAAATACCAGACTTTTCACCCTAACCCCAGCAGCCTCAACCGCCTGAACCAATTTACCTATAAATTTTGCGCCCCCAGTTACTATATGCGTTTCTACCTCCAAATCCCTACTATGCATTCCAGTTGGATTACGTATTCCATCCTGACCATCCACTGAATAGCTCATCCGTATAGCGTGAATCAAGTTGTGTTCGGATTCAGGAAGTATTTCAGAAGGAGCATCCTGATTTAAATCCCCAGCAGTAATAGGTCCTTGATCTCCATTTAGTTCCACCTTAGTCTTCGTGTTACGAAAAGCAACATGGGATCCAGTAACACCAACACACGCCGATTCTACAGAGTAACCGGTCGACTTTCGTATCTGTTCAACTGACTGCTTTACAGCGTTAGTAGTGGCCAGGACATCAGTTACATTTCCCTTCTTCAATCCGGAGCACGGGACAACACTGTGCCCGATGACCGAAACATTCCCTTCAGAATCACTTTTCCCTATAACCGTACATACTTTAGTAGTACCTACATCTATGACAGTTATCGTCTCGGACCCTTTGATATCTCCGCCTCGATACTCAGTCTTTTGTTTCAGCATAAGGACTCTCCATTCAATAATCGTTTAAGCATTAAACCTTATATTCGTTCCACAACTCTCATCTTTGCACTTCTACTTCTAGGATTCAGCAGAACCTCTT
>CEVA01514476.1_pt1 | contig 13279 bp, 11 predicted proteins | sample 361521 | NCBI WGS metagenome assembly CEVA01 (sample SAMEA2622823, study PRJEB7988) | marine metagenome | isolation source: saline water (ENVO:00002010), including
AAAACAGGTATTAACCTTCCTCAGGGTAAAAATTTAGTTGGGGCATTTTGGCAACCTCAAGCAGTGGTTATCGATCCTGATATTCTAATTACATTACCTAAAAGAGAATTGTCTTCAGCAATGGGTGAAATTATTAAATATGGAGTAATTGCAAATAAAAATATTATTGATATTGTATTTAATAATATGGATGATTTATTAGAGATAAAAAACCCACAATTACTTTTTGATATTATTTATGAATGTGCTAAAATAAAAGCTGAGATAATAATATCTGATGAATATGAAAATGATAGAAGGAGAATATTAAACTTTGGGCATACTATTGGACATGCGCTAGAAACGTTTTATGGCTTTAAAACTTTGCGGCATGGTGAAGCTATTGCATATGGTATGATGGCAGCAGGACGCCTTTCTATCGAATATGCTCAATTTATGGATGCTGAATTTCAAATATTAGAAAAGATTATAATGAAACTACCTTTACCAAAATTATCTAATATTAACAGTAAAGACATATTAAATATTCTTCAAAGTGATAAGAAAAATAAATTAGGTAATTCATATTTTATTTTATTAAATAGTTTTGAGGATACTATCATTGTAAATAATGTCAAAGAAAGTTCAATAGTTAAAGTCTTGGAGAGCCTATGAATATTCTTGTTATAAATGGACCCAATTTGAATCTTTTAGGTACTCGTGAACCAGAAATATATGGTACAGAAACGTTAGAAGAATTGATGATGTGGTTAGAAACTAATCCGATTTCATCTGGCCATTCATTTAAGTTTTTCCAATCAAACCATGAAGGTGAAATAATTGATACTATTCATGATGAAAGACATTGGGCGAAAGGTATTTTAATTAATCCGGGAGCCTTTACTCATTATTCGTATGCAATTCGAGATGCTATTTCTGCAATTGGTATACCTGCTATTGAGGTACACTTAAGTAATATACATAACAGGGAAGATTTTAGACAGATATCTGTTATATCTCCAGTATGTATTGACCAAGTAATAGGCTTAGGGAAAGATAGTTATGTTAAAGGACTTGATTTGTTAATCAAGTATTTTTAGTAGGTTTAGCTAGTTATTTAATTGAATTTTTCAGGCAATGTGTAATCCTTTTTGAATTTTTTAATTTGTGCTGTTTTTAATCGATCATTATTTAGTTATTATTTTTCTATTTTAATTATTCAATATTTTCATATAAAGAATTTGCATGATTAATATAACCGAATATATATACATTAACGCTGATACTAACAAAGTTTGGTCATATTTAACTGATTTTTCTAAAAGTCTTAGTTTTAATCGTTTCCATACAAATTTAGAACTTCCTGTAAATTACTCTCTTAGTAAAATGGATGCATTTAAAATTATGCATAATTTTGGTTTTGGTAATTATGAAATGATTGCTAAGATTGTAGATTATTCACCACCAAAATATATCAATTTATCAGAATATTGCCCTGATGACCCTAGTTTAGGCTTTCCTCATGATATAAATTTTTATATAGAATCAATTTTGCAAAAAAGTAAACTAACGTATCAGGTAAAAGGTACATATGGTGGAAAAGTACAAGACTTGTCATTTAAACCAATATTAAAAGGAGTAATGAAAGAGGAGTTAATAAAAATTAAAAATGCAATCGAATCATCTGAAACTGAACAAGAAAGTTTTACATCAAAAACAGTACATCCTATTTAAGCTATCTTGATTGTACAAACAATCCATTGTAAATTTAAGACCTTATTAATTGTCCCAATATATAATGAAGACAGATTTGAAAGAAATAAATAGTTATACACGTGAATTAAATGTTACCATTACATGGGAATCTATATGTGATGAGTATCAGCAAGAATTTAATAAAGCTCGTTCAACATATAATATACCTGGTTTTCGTAAAGGGAAAGTCCCTGAAAAAATTGTTAAAAAAAATATAGGATCAGCAATTGAAGCAAATTTTGCAGAGCATTCAATTAATATATATTATAAAAAAGCTCTTGAAGAGCTTGGTATTAATCCTATTAATCAGGCGACTATTAATGATTTGCATTTTCATGAAGGAAAAGATTTATCATTCAGTGCACAATTTGAAGTTGAACCTCAGTTTCAATTACCAAAATATAATAAAAAAATAAAGGTACGTGCTATTCGTTATAATGCTGAAAATGAAGATATAGAGCAAACATTAAATCAATATCGTGAACAGCATGCTAATATTAAGACTATTGATAGCGGTGCAGAGTCCGGGCATTTTATTAGAGGTGATTTTCAGATACTTGATGAAACAGGTAAACCAAAGGAAGGAAGTATATTAGAAAATCAATATATTAGATTAGGCTTTGGACTTTTTAAAGATAATAATGAGAAAATTTTCATTGGTAAAAAAGAAGGTGATGAAGTTTCTGTTTCTGTTCCAGGTAAAGATCATGATATTACATATAAAGTTATTATCCGTCATGTTGAAGAACAAATACTTCCTGAATTAGATGATAACTTAGCTAAAATAATTAATGAAAAAGCAAATAGTTTAGAAGATTTAAAGCAGATTATTAAAGAGCAAATACAGGTATCATTAGATAAAGATCATAAAGAAGCAATACATAAGGAAATTATTAATTACTTTGTACACAATACAAAGTTAGACCCACCGGCATCAATGACTCATCGTTATTTAGAACATGTTAAGGAAGATTTAAAACAACGTAAAGAAGCTTTTACAGATGATGAAGTACAGGAGAAATATAAGTCACAAGCAGAGTCAAATATTAAGTGGTATTTAGTGAAGTCTAAATTAATAGATGAAGAAAAAATAGATGTTACACAAAATGAAATAGATGAAAAAATATTAGGAATGATACAAGAAAATAAAGGAAGTGAAAAACAAATTAAATCATTTTATGAGCAGTCAGATAATAAACAAAAATTATATGATGACGTATTAAATGAAAAATTATTTAATCAATTAATAGAATATGCAAAGATTAAAGTAGTAGACCAATCTACGAAAGAATTACGTAAACAACATGCCAATAATTAATAGGGAGAAAAATATTTCATGTTAGTACCAATGGTTGTAGAACAATCTCCACAAGGAGAAAGAGCATATGATATATATTCACGATTATTAAAAGAAAGAATTATTTTTTTAGGTTCACCAATTGATGATCATATTGCTAGTCTCATTATAGCCCAATTATTATTTTTAGAAGCAGATGATCCAGAAAAGGAAATTTATATGTATATAAATAGTCCTGGAGGTGTTATTACTTCGGGTTTTGGAATATTAGATACTATGAATTATATTAAACCAGATATTTGTACTATTTGCATGGGACAAGCTGCAAGTATGGCTGCAGTTCTTTTGAGTGCTGGAACAAAAGGGAAGCGTTCAGCGCTTGAAAATTCTAGAGTGATGATACATCAACCTTTAGGAGGAGTGCAAGGACAAGCAACAGATATAGAAATCCATACTAAGGAAATTTTGTATTTACGAGATAAATTAAATAAGATATTGAGTAATAATACAGGTAAGCCTGTAAAGACTATTGAAAAAGATACAAATAGAGACAATTTTCTTTCTGCTAAAGCAGCGTTAGATTATGGACTTATTGATCAGATTGTTAAAACACGATAATAAATGAAAAAAAATACAATAATTAAACCTTTAATTTGCTCTTTTTGTAGTATGGAAGAAAAAGATGTTGATTTTCTTGTAGAAGGAGAAGATGCATATATATGTGATAGTTGTGTTGCACATGCTAGTGATATAATAAAGGAAAAGAATTATAAAGATATATATGGATTAGCTTTTAGTCTTCAAAAACCGAAGGAAATAAAAACATTTCTTGATGAGTATATTATTGGCCAAAACTTAGCCAAACAAACAGTAGCAGTTGCTGTATATAATCATTATAAGCGCATCACTGCAAAGCATGATATTTCAGAAATAGAAATTGAAAAAAGTAATGTTCTTTTTGTAGGCCCAACAGGCACAGGAAAGACATTAATTGCAAAAACTTTAGCAAAATTATTAAATGTTCCTTTTGCAATAGCTGATGCGACTGTACTAACAGAAGCAGGCTATGTTGGTGAAGACGTAGAAAATATTTTAGTACGCCTATTTCAAGCAGCTGAATATGATGTGGATCGTGCAGAAATGGGGATAATTTATATTGATGAAATGGATAAAATTTCTCGTAAGGCCGGGAATCCTTCTATAACACGTGATGTTTCAGGAGAGGGTGTGCAGCAAGCATTATTGAAAATGTTAGAAGGTACAAAAGCAAATATTCCTCCTAAAGGAGGAAGAAAACATCCAGAACAACCTTTAGTAACAATTGATACATCAAATATTTTATTTATATGTGGGGGAGCCTTTCAAGGCTTAGAAGAAATTATTGAAAAACGAATTTCAGGAGGCAGTATTGGATTCGTACGTGATATTAAAACTAAGCTTGATGATAGCCATCTTTTTTCTAAAGCACAACCTGAAGATCTTATGAAATATGGTTTTATTCCAGAATTAATTGGGAGGTTACCTATAATTGCTCCTCTTGAAGAGCTTACAGATGAAGCTATGCTTTCTATTTTATCAAACCCTAAAAATGCACTTGTAAAACAATATCAACGACTATTTCAATTGGAAAACATACATCTTGAGTTTACTCCACAGGCGCTTTCTGAAATTGTAAAACAATCTAGGGATAGAAAAACTGGCGCAAGAGGATTGCGTTCTATAATGGAAGATATTATGTTGGAAATTATGTATGAAGTGCCATCTTTAAACAACATTGATACTTGCATCATAACAGATGATGTAATTAATAAAAAAAGCAAACCTACCTACAAACTTCTACGAAAATCTGCATAACAATTATGTATAGTTTTTGTTTTTTTAATTCTATTCAAAAAAATAGATTAATTCCATTATTAATATTTTTTTTATCAGCAGGATGTGAAGTGCCTACAAATAATGATTCAGAAAATAATAATTCAGATAGTGAAGTTGGTTGTACAAATACAATTGCCTGTAATTATGGAGCAATAGATACTTGTGATTATGGAACAGTTTGTAGCGATGGTACTATTATTTGTGATGATTCAGTTTGCTCAGAACAAAATAATGATGAATTAGGGAATTTTATTATAACTTATACAAGTAATTATCCAATAGGTGGTTTTCAATTTAATCTTAATAATGCTACAATTACTTCTGCAAGTGGTGGTGATGCTGAGATTGCTGAATTAAATATTTCTTCAAGTACGAATACAGTATTGGGGTTTAGTCTTTCAGGAAAAACAATATCTGCAGGTGCTGGTATACTTGTTTATTTAGATATTACGGGAGATATAAATAATGCTTGTATTGACAATGTTATAATATCTGATCCAACTGGTACAGCATTAACAGTTAACCATGATTGTACAACAATACAAATCCCATAAGAGTCTAACTTTTATATGTCTATTCAAGTAAGAGGACTTTCTAAACATTTTCGTCTTTTTAAAAGAGAAGCAGGATTAAAAGGAGCTGTTACATCTTTTTTTAATCGTAAATATGAAAACTTTCACGCACTTAAAGATGTATCTATAAATATTGAAGATGGCGAAATTTTAGGTATTCTCGGTGAAAATGGTGCAGGCAAAACTACACTTATAAAACTCTTAGTAGGTCTGTTGCATCCCAGTTCTGGAGATGTAAATATTAATGGGTTTATACCATGGAAGCGCAATAACACATTCTTAAAACAAATTTCTATTGTAATGGGACAAAAAAATCAGCTTTGGTGGGATATCCCAGCTTCTGAATCTTTTCTTCTAAATAAGAAAATATATGAAATTCCAGAAAAGCAATATAAACAAACTCTCAATGAATTGGTAGAATTACTAGATGTAAAAGAAAAATTAAATGTACAAGTTCGTCGTCTTTCTTTAGGAGAAAGAATGAAAATGGAAATAATTGCAGCCCTTTTACATAAACCAAAAATAGTCTTTCTTGATGAACCTACAATAGGATTGGATGTTATTTCTCAATCAAAAATTAGAGAGTTTGTACAATATTATAACAAAGAATATAAAACAACATTTCTTCTAACTAGTCATTATATGCATGATATTGAGGCACTTTGTAAGAGAGTGTTTGTAATACATAAAGGTATTTCTTTATATGATGGGGATTTTGAAGAATTAGTAAATAGAGTGAACCCTAAACGAAAATTATTATTTGAATTTTCTAAATATCCAAAAGAAACAAAACTACAAGAATTATCTTCTAAGTATTTATTTGAACAAAAAGATAATTTTATTCATGCGGAATTACCTGCAAATGATTTAACACTCTTAGTTTCTGAATTATTTAAAATAGACATCCCCGCTTCTATAACTTTAGAAGATCTGCCTGTAGAAGATACTATGCGTTCTTTTTTTGCAGAACCAAATAAGTTTTTAGAATGAAATCTTGGTTCATAAAGTATTTTTCTGTTATTCGTATGACATGGATACAAGCATTAGAATATAAGGCAAATGCTATTGTTGGTACATTTGCAATATTTTCTGGATTAATTATTGAATATCTAATATGGAAACAAGTTTTTTATACTCAAGGTGTTACAGAGATTAGAGGATTTACATTTAATGGTCTAATGGCATACATTTTTCTTTGTTTAATTGTTGGTCAGTTAAAATCTTCATGGGCAACATCAATAGATATGATTGATTCTATTCGCACAGGAGATTTAAATAAATATTTAATACGTCCGATTTCATTTTTTACATATCATTTCATGATGTTCATTGGGCATAATTCATTATTTTATATTGTCTATACTACATTATTAATTTTGTTCCCTTTATTATTACCAGGCTGGGCATTCCCAAGCTTTATTCATATTGTAGGATTTATTATTGCTTTAGCTATTTCAATTTATTTATCATATACTATTTATTTTTGCATGGTTTGCTTTGCTTTTTGGTTTGGAGAAGTGCGAGCATTAGTTATTGCATATAATATATCTAATATAATTTTTTCTGGTCAAGTGATACCATTGAGATTGTTCCCGGACGTTGTACGAGAAATTATTGCAATTACACCTTTACCATATTTGATAGATTTTCCCGTAAGCATCGCAACTAATAATTTGGCAGTTGATTTGTGGTTGCCAGGTATGGGAGTTGCTATTTTATGGTGTTTTTGTATGACTTTCATTGGTAGAGTAATATATCGTTATGGAATTCGTGTATATGGAGGTTTTGGTGCATAGATATTTGTCGCTATGGAATTCATTTTTTCAAAATAGTCTAACTCGGGATATGGAGTATAAAGCCAATTTTTTGGGAGGATTGTTTGTTGACTTGGTATATTATGGGAGTAAATTTTTCTTTTTCACTGTTATTTATTCATATGTTGATTCTTTAGGAGTATTTACGCGTGAAGATGTCATGATATTTCTTGTAGTAGCATTTTTAATAGATACTTTTTATATGTTTTTTTTCGCGGGGAATATATTCCAAATAAATCAGTTAGTAGTAAAAGGAGATTTAGATTTTTATTTGTTGAAGCCAGTAAATTCACAATTTATAACATCCTTTAGGAAAGTCAAATCATATGCTATACTTAGTCTTGTTATATTATGTTCTTTATTATTTGTGCAAATAAAATCCTATCCAGTTGATATTCCATTTATTAATATTATCTTTTTTATTATATCATTCCTTCTAGGTGTTTCTTTATGGTATTCTATAGAATTTATGATAGTAAGTTCTAGTTTTTGGTTTAAAAATTTTTCTGTTGCTGGCTGGCTTAGTCATGAAATTTTTAAATTTTCATTTAGGCCAGACTCTATATACACCGGATTAATGAGAAAAATACTTTTTTCTTTTATACCTATGGTACTTATTTCATCTATACCTACACGAATCCTTTTATATGGAGCAAATATTAAGTACTTAGGGTGGCAAATTATGGTTGCATTATTTTTTTTCTATTTTAGTAGATTTGTTTGGAAGAAAGGATTGATGCGCTATGAAAGTGCATCGAGTTAATTGTAGGTATTATGTTTTCTTTTCTTTTTTTCTAGCAGCAGGAAATAAAACATTATTTAATATAATTCTGTATCCTGGAGAATTACGATGTAATGAAAGATCTGTTGGAGGATCTCCTACAAAGTGTCTATAGTCTTCGGGGTCATGTCCTCCAAAAAATGTAAAAGTACCCTTGCCTATATTCCCATGTATATATTTTACCATTGGATCATTCTCAACTTCAGCCATAATAAGTACATGACTTTTTAGAGTAGCACGATCAAATCCTGTAGTTTGTCCCATAAATCCATTAATTACTGCGACATGATTTTGAGTAAGCATGGTGGGCACAGGATCCCATTTAGCAGAAAATTCAAATAATGTAAAATAGTCTGCTTCTGCACTTCGTGTTACAGGACGATGGCTAGGTGGTGTATCAATGGTAGAATATTCATATGTCATAGGGTTTGTATATAAGTTATAATTTTCAAATGCAATGGAGTTAGTATAATCTAATTTATTTCTGTAATCTGGATCTATAGGAGAACCATCATATACAGAAGCAGCTATATCTACATCTTTTGCGGCTAGAGCAATGTCAAAAGAATCTGTTGCTGAACACATTGCGAACATAAAACCACCACTATTTACATATTCTTTTATTTTTAGGGCAACATTCTTTTTTAATTCATGCACTGTATTAAATCCATGTTTATGAGCTGTATTTTGAAATTGGGATTGCATATTTTTATACCAGTTAGCATTATGATAGTTCTTATAAAACTTTCCATACTGGCCAGTAAAATCTTCATGATGTAAGTGTAACCAATCATATTCTTTCAGCTTGCCGGAAAATACTTCATCATCAAATATTATATCATATTCAATTTCTGCATATGTCAGAGCTAATGTAACTGCATCATCCCAAGGTTGTTTTCCCGGAGGAGAGTAAACTGCAATTTTTGGCAATTTTTCTAATAACACCATATCCATATTATTTTTTTCAATTATTGAAAATATTTCTATTAATGTATTTGCATTTACTCTTTCAAAATATATACCTCTTATTTTCAGTTCTCTTTCTAATAAATTATTTTCATCTACCATAAATGATCCACCGCGAAAGTTTAATAGCCAATCTACATTTTCTTCTTGTTTTAATGTCCAATATGCAATTCCATAAGCTTTAAGATGATCTGTTTGGCTTTGATCCATGGGTATAAGAATTTTTTGAGAAAAGCTGAAATTAATAAGAAAACAACATAGTATAGGAAAAGATATGTATATAGATTTCATAATAAACAGTATTTAACTAGCTAATTCACGTAAACGTAAACGTATGTCATCATAATAAATGCTATTAGGATATAATTCTAAAAAATTTAGATAATTAGTTATTGCTTGCTCAATATTATTATCAATATAATCCAAAATTTCTGCAGTTAAAATGTGAGCCATTTCTTTAAAAATTGTTTTATGTTTAATGGATTGAAGTTCTAGGGTCACTTTTTCAAAATCTTTTTGTAAGAAGTTTAACCATGCATTTTGATATCGGCACATATCTTCGATATAAATTTCTTTACTATTATATAATGTTAGTAGCTTTTCCATAGCTTCTGTTCTTTTATTCTGTTGAATATTTAATTGTGCTTCTGCAAATATTTGAAAATCCTCTTGATTGTGACGAAACCCAATAAGAATGGATAGAACATTTAAAACATCATTATATATAGGATGGTCTAGTGGTAATGTCTCTATAATACTACGTAAACTATTATCTACTATATCAAATTGTCCTTTATAAAATTGAATTTGTGCTTCCTTAATTTTATATTCTAAAATTTGAGGATATGTTTTTTGCAATTCTGTGCATATAAAAATTGCTTTTTCAAGATTTCCTTTAGCTATTTGTATATTAATCATTCCCACTCCAGCATCTTTACGGAGTCCTTGAGAGTTACCATGTTTATAGGCTTCTTGATATAAATAATGAGCACCATCTAAATCACCTAAAATACGAAATTGTATTTCTGCAAGCCTATATGCAGCTTGTGCATTTTTTTTAGATACTCTTAAGGAATCATATATTTCCATTGCAGAGCTTATCCCCACACTAGCCTCTTCTTTTATTGGTAAGTACGGAGAAGTAAAAAATGTATTATGCGGATAAAATCCAGATAAAGGAAGATTTATGGATGTAATAATCATTTTAGATTCAAATATTTTTGCAAGTTCAAAGATAGATTGTGTTATTATAACTTCATTTATATTTGCATCAATAATATCTGTTAGAACTTCCTCTGCCATCATCAACTCATTTATTGCTGCAAGATCTTTAGCATAATCTAGTAATATTTGCGGTGATGCTTGATTATCTTTTAGTACTTTATATCCTTGCTTATAATTTTTTTGTTTAAATTGGAAGTCAGCAAGAAGAAATTTTGCTATTTTTAATGAAGAATTTGAAAGTATATTTGTAATTTCTTTATTGATATTCTTCTCACTTGGGAATGCCATAATTCTATTCGATATAGTTTGTAATTGATTAGGGTGCTCTTCAAGAAAGAGTAAATATTCCTTAGTTGCTTTATTATATGACATTCGCATTCCATAGAATGTCCCCATTTCTAAGCTATAGAAATCTTTTTTATTTATTTTTTTTCGATAATTATTTATTAATTCATATGCAAAATCATATTTTGCATTATTTATTAGATGTTGCAATATACTTTTCATTGCATTTTGATTTTCTTTTGCATCTAGTGTAAGTTGAAGCGCAATATTCTGCCATTCTTCTTTTTTATCCATCCATATGTAGACTTCTAAGAGTTCTAATTGTGATTGAAAGTTATAATTAGAAGATTCTATATATTGTTTAGTGTACACTAATAAAGAATCAAAAGATCCTATTTGTTTTAAATGATTTTTTAATGGACGAAAATATTTACTTTGTCCTGGATGGTCTTGGTTAATTTCTTTAAATAAATAAAAGGCTTCTTCATACAGTCCCGCTCTTTCCAAACTTTTTGCTTGTAAAAATTTTTTCTCTGCAGGATTATTTTTTTTATTTTTAATTAACAAAGCCTGTGATTGAATTTTTTCTAGGGTATCTTTATTATCTTGAGTTGCCCCAATAAGTACCGTCAATAGAATGAAAATTAATAATTTATTCATCTAATATATTTTCTTCTTTTTGTAGTTCTCTAAAATATTGCTTCATGATGACTTGATATTCTCGAGAATGTCCTTCTTGTAAAGCAGATTCCATGGCATTTATAATTAACATATCTCGTTCGCCCTTATCCATAGGTAGTCCCATGGGACCTGCGTACATAACTTCTTTTGCACTGTTGCTTTTTCTTTTTTCAGAATAATCTTTCTGAGTTAATGATTTTTGACTATCTAACATTCTTGATAAAATACGTTGCTGTCTTTCTTGTGTTCTTCTATCAACTTGCCGTTTGCGAAAATCCTCTATTACTTCTTCCATATCTTCATTCGCTTTAGATAACCCTCCACTATTTTGTCCTGGATTATTTCCTAATAATTCTTCAAGTTGCTGTTTCAACTGTTCTTGTTGTTCTTGAAGTTGTTGCATCATTTTTTGTTGGCCCATCATGCTAAGTTGAGGAAGTTGCATTGTACCTTTATTTATTCCTTGTTGTGCTTGCCCCATTTGTTCCATCTGTTCCATGAACTGAGCAAAACCAGATCCAGACCCACTCATTTGCATTTGATCTGCAGATTCTAATAAGAGGTAAGCTATTTGATTTAATTCTTTTAGAGATTTAGTCATCTCTTTTTTAGCACTAGAGGTTTGTCTTTGTTCTAACTTAATAATTGCTTTATCCATAGCCGTTTTAGTTTTACCAATAGCATTAGCTATTTTAGGAGAAATATGAAAAGTTTGTCTTGAAAGATCCATTAACTGAATTATAAACTGCTGGTTTTCACGTAGAATGCGATCTTGTTTTACTGCAATATCAATTAGCAAGGGACTTCTAGAACGAATACCTTTTGTCTCTGTTATTAATTTTTCTTGTTCTTGCGATATAAATAATAAATTTTGTATTAGTGCTAAAAATTTTCTTAACATTTCATCTACTGTATCTTCTTGAAATTCAGATTGAATATCTTGTGCAATTGTTAACATTTCTTCTAAACCACTATTAGCTTGAATAGCCGATTGACTAGCGTTAGAATGATTTTGACTTTGCATGTTTTCTCGAGCTTGCTTTAATTCTTTTGCAGTGTTGTCTGTTAATGTACTTTCTGCTAATTCTTTTAATTTTTGTGCTGCCTCTGAAGATAATTCTTCCATTGCTTCTGCAGCATCATTCATAGTTTGCTCTAATGATTTAAAAAATTCTTCTTGCCTTCTTTCTCTCGAAGCTATATTTTGTAGGTCTTGGATGTTATTTTGATTTAATTCATTAACAATTGCAGTTTGTTCTTCTACCAATTTTTCTAATCGTTTTACAACTTCATCCATTTTTTGTTCTGCTAGTGCTAATTCAAACATATCAATAAAACGATCTAATTGTTCTTCAAAACCTTCTAAATCAAATTCAAAATCTTCTAATGCATCAAGAAGTTTTTGTGGATCCATTTCATCCATAGCTTGTTGCATTTTTTCCATGGCTTCTAATAATTCAGGAGTCATTACTTCATCTAATAAATTTTGGAACTGAGAAAATTTATCTATTAAATCTTCACTTACTAGATTGTTTTTTTCTGCTTGTTCTTGAATTTTTTGCATGGATTCTTGAATTTTTTCAATTTGAGAATATATTTCATCCATTTGTTCCATTGTTTTGGCAACTTTTTGTTCTTGCTCCCAGGTAACTTCATCTGATTTTAATAGTTCTAGCTCTAATTCTTCAACAAGCTCTTGCACGTCTTCTATGGCTATATGTATATCTTCACTATATTCTTCTATTTCTTCTTCTTCTTCTTCTAATCGCATAAAAAGATCTTCTAAAGATGGATATCTTCCAACTATTGTTTGAGATTTAATAATAGATGGTCCAGATAAAATATTGTTATCAGCGATGGCTATTTGCATGTGTATTTCATCATCCGGTGCTAATTCAAAATTAGAGAGATCCCAACTATGGTAAATTTGTTGTGATTTTACATTATATTGTATTTCTAATATATTCCGCTTATATGTCGATGTGTCCTGAGTAATATATTCGGGAGCTTTTATTTGATATTCAATCCATGCATTTGAGAACCCATAATC
>CEVA01086706.1_pt1 | contig 13276 bp, 13 predicted proteins | sample 361521 | NCBI WGS metagenome assembly CEVA01 (sample SAMEA2622823, study PRJEB7988) | marine metagenome | isolation source: saline water (ENVO:00002010), including
TCGTTCCACCTATGGCCTCGATGGGCTCTAACATGCTTCCAACTTATTGGCATTAGGTTAGAAACCTCGACCCACATTTTCCGAACAAGATTTACCAGATCCAGATTTGCCTTAGCTTTCCAACTCCCACTGGAGATATTGCCCGCGTATGTGGAATCAGTACAAATCTCCACTCTGTATTCTCTCCCAGAGGAGAGAATCCACCTCAATGAACTGGCAATTGCTGTCAATTCTGCGGTATTGTTTGAACCGACTTCCGCACCAATGAATCCACCTTCTTCTGGATTTGTAATCACTGGACCATTAGATTCTGAGACCAAATTTCCCTTCCCATTTCCTGTACCGGTATCCCTCTCGATTACGCAGAAGCCCCAACCCGCCTTCGTAAATGCAGTTACGTTTTGATTATCTTCGCAGGACCCATCTACGTAGATATGCAGAGTCTGCAAAACCGTACTTTTTCTTCCCTCTGAACGGTCAAACGGATTCGATTGAGATATATTCTCCATGATCATTCTCCGATCAACGCGGAGTAGCTCGACGCATCGAGGAGTTCACACCCATCGATCCCACCCATAGTCTTGATTCTGCAAATCCATCCCGATCCATATGGGTCTTCGTTGATTTTCTCTGGGGCGTCCTCTAGCGAGTCGTTAACCTCGGAGACAGTTCCTGCTACAGGAGCGTAGATCTCACTCACGGATTTCACAGATTCCACGCTAGCGAATGACTCCATCACTTCCACGACTGCACCTACCTCTGGGAGCTCAACCCAGACGACTTCAGTTAGGGCGTTCTGAGCAAAATCGGTAATTCCTATGCTAACTTCATCGCCCTCATCCTTAACCCATTCATGTTCCGCAGTGTATCTAAGATCCTCAGGCACATCTCCCACGCTATCACCTATGCCTTCGTAGCGAGGGAGGGGGGTCAAGGTTTCGCTCTCTACTCCTCGCTGTGCTTGGACTCCAAGTGCTCCATCTCCATCTTTGCCCAACTCGATCCTATTCTTTGCATGCTGGCCTCTTCCATCTCATTCTCTAGCCTTAGCCTCATTTCATGCTCGTTTTCCCTGCTCACCCATTTGTCGGATGGCCACGATCCGTGTTGCTTCCCTCTACCGGCAACTAATAGGATGATTAGGAGAAATGATGCCACAGCAAAAGATAATGGGACCGCCAGTACGTAGCTATCAGACCAATTCCCACTCTCATCGAGAACCGCAATCAGGAAGGTTGCTACGAGAGTTAAGGAGAACACACCGAGAATCCGAGAAAGCCTGATTGCCGGCGACTCCATGAACCCACGTTAGGTGTGTCAGGCATCAACTTGACCTAGTATAGTATCAGAACTCTTGGATTAGCTTGTGGATTTTGTAAGGCAGAAGAGACCTGTTAACCGGAGTAACCTCCAGAATCCGCGCATCGTCCCTCCTTCGGATGTCCTGGAGAAGGGGATGCCTGCTCTTCTTGTGGAGGGTTAGAAGTGTGGGCATGTCGTTTTTTAGTGCAAGCCTAACTGCATTGACGAAACCCTCACTCTCAACTGTAAACTTGCCCACTTCGTCAATTACCAGAATCTCGCAGTTCCCGATGCTGTCCAATATTGCAGGAACCCCCACTCTGTCTATTTCGCTAGGATCAATTCCGAAGCCGAGTACTCTGTTCCTGGAGTCAATCTCACGATGAGCCATTACCCCCTTCTCTCCAGTAAGGATGTTGATGCATGCGTAACCAACCCTCTCCCCGTCTTCTATCACGGGCTCACACCTCATGCCTCCTACAATGTGCTCTGGAGGCTTGGGCCCTTTGGTCCTCCTCGCACCCCCTCCCTCATCTTTGATCATGTCAACGACTTTTTGCAGGACTGCAGACTTTCCCGAGCGAGGTAGGCCGGTGATGCCAATCTTCGGATTTATTCCCATAATGCTCTCCTAGGTCTAATCCCGATGTAGGAACGCCCCCCGTATGCAAATCAAGGATATTAATCCATTCTTCAATTGGGCTGCTTCCGGAACTAGGAAAATAGAATCCTAATCAGATGGCAACTAGGACTAATCGTTTCCTAAAACCGAAAAGGTGGAATCATCTTCTAATGGGTCAAAAGGTAGCATCTCAATCTCATAGTTGTTGACGTTGTTGTTTGCAGCCCATGCCTTTGACCAGAGATCCAAGTCATCGGAGTTTAGACGAGAAGCTAGGAAGGAAAGTCCACTTTCTAATGAGCCAAACCTCTCCTCAAGATTCTTTGTTACTTGTCCGGGCAAGTCCAGAAAGCTGACCGAGTTCCCTAGGACACATCCAGAAGGCACTACTGCCCAAACCAAGCGCCTGTCTACAGTGGGGTTCACGATAGCTTGGCAAACTATTCTCGTGGGTCCAGCCATGTCTGATGGGCCCCTCCAACCAGCTTGATCCCATTTCGTTCCATCCGAAACGTCCCTTTCGAATGCAGGATGCCGAAGAATTGCGCCCTTGTTTGTGTATTCGATATGAGTTGCCCTGATGAACGGCACCATCTCCGAACTACCGTCCCAGTTGCAGATGCTCGTGGTCCATGATGCCCGGTCTATTTCTCCCACTCTTACCTTGATTGATCGCCCATTGGGATTCAGCCACGTCCCCTCTTCAATCAGCCTGGGCTTGTCTGATAGCGTGCCGATTGCTGTCAGAGTCCTGCTCCTTTCAATGTCTGCTCTAGGCATCTTAGGAACAGCCCACGAAGTGTCAGTCCAGATTGACCAAGGCCCCCTTTCCAACTCTAGGAAGGGGGCTTCAGGGCTTAGTCCTCTGTCGGGGGATATGTCACTGGTGGTAAGTGGACCAAAGCTAGTGAGAACTTCGGTTGTTCCCCCCACTGTGATCCCAAGGACAGACACCCCCTGAGAACCTCCGAAAAGAAGATTATTGTCTTCTGGGAAAGACCACACATTGTCCCACTCATTCTTTTGAACTAGTAACTTCCTTAGCGGTGCGCTGCTTTTCTCTCTTAGGACTGAATCGGGTACGATTAGCCTAACCCTTCCACCCTCATTGGCCAGCTGTAGAGACCTTTCTATGTACAATCGGTATAGATTTACGTTCCCCTTTATCGCTGAGAACCTGGTCTTGCCGTCTGCCCCCCTGAATTGCCGTAGCTCCTTTGAGAGCCGCTTCCTCATTCTACTTCCTTCTGGGTGACCTCTGAACCTATCCTTTATCCGAAGCCAAGGTGGCCTTGTCACCACAAGCTCTGGGCGCTCGTTCCAAGGCCACTCCCCCCTCAGCGGGTCTCCGCACCTTACGTTGCTTTCAAGGATCAACTCAGCTTCATTGCGACCTATCCTACCTTGATCGCCCTCTCCGTCCAGATCTACTAAATCAAGCCGGGCAAGGACAACAATCAACCTCTTCCTAGCACTATCAACGGCTACCTCTGACGAATCTACGAGCTGAAGCCCCTCCAATAATCTCAGAGTGTCCTCCCTCCTCTCTTTTGCGGAGTGTGAAGCCAATCTCTCAGAGTGGATTCTTAGCATCCTCTCCGCGAAAAGACCCGCTCCGACGCATGGGTCTGCAAATGGGAGGGGAATCCCTGACTTGGTCTGATTTTCACGCGAGTCATTCCCCCCATTTACTTCTACCACCTCCTCGTTAATGTTCTCGTTGAATTGCTTAGCAAATGCCCTGAAGCTTGGTGGCAATGCTGCAAGAGATAGGGTAGCGGGGGGCTCCCTCTTGCGATTCTTCCCGTGATGCAACTCGTCCTGCAGTATAGCGTCCACAAATCTTGCAGGAGTTGCGTACACCCCCCTTGGTGAACGACCGTCGCTCTCGGCTTCATATCTAGCCAGGAGATGGTCTAAGACTCCTCCAGGATTGCTTAGTAGACCAGCCGGAAGAGTGGGCCAACCCATAGGAAGGTTTGCTGCTATCGGCTGTCTATTCTTCGTCGCCGCCATCCAAGAATCCAACCAGATCGAAATCTGATCTGTCCTGTCAGGACACTCGTGATCGAGTCTCGCATACCACCCAGAAGTCTCGCTAGTCATGTGGTAAACTGTCGGACACACTCTTCTTCTTTCAATGGTTGTATTGAGGTAGGCGAAACTGCTCACCCATCGATAACAAAAACGTCTCTTTCAATCTCTATAATCTCTTTTCTTTGTAGAAGCCAGGAGATAGACTCGTCAATGTCTTCAGCACTCACTACAGGGGACTGCAGTTCCCGTATGATATCGTCGAAATGTAAACCTTCTCCGGTGATATTCGAGTCTTCTATTGCAATCAAAATCTTTTGGCTTACATAGGCAAGCAGAGGATCGTCATCCGCGCCAAGGCTACCAAAATCCACTAGAGGTTCAGCAAACTCTCCGTCTTTGGAATCTTTGGGGCTCTCGTTGCTTGTTGGACCATAAACGTCGAACAGGTTCCTTTGTTTTGGGTCTGAAACAGGGGTCCCAGAAAACCCCTCTCTCCTTCTCTTCATCTGCTTGGCTAGATTCTCGATTCTATGTAGACGCTGCTCGAATCTGAGCTTCTCTCTTCCTAAGTGTGACTCCAATAACTCTAGCTCTTCGGTTGCCCTCTCATCAAGCCACTTAGACAAGTCCCAGTTAGGATTCTGCCTAAGCATAGACTCCCAGAGGAGAGAAACGGATTCCGGCAATGTCCTAATGTCTATCTTAGGCCCACCTCTATCTTCCTCGGGATTGCTTCCCATGCCGTGTTTGTCCACTTGGCCGTCTATCAATTATCTCCCTAATACATCAAAGAATTATGCAGGGTTGGATTGATGAATGAAAAGGTACTGCCGACATTAGATGGGAACCTATCGTGTGACTCTACTCCCCGGCGATGGAACCGGTAGGGAAGTAATGGAAGAGGTAAAGAGGATACTGTCGGTTTTCCAAGAATCCGGACCCACTTCGTTTGAAATAACCGAGATTCCTTGTGGCGGCCAGCACTTTCTAGAAACAGGAGAGGAATGGCCTGAGGGATCCTTTGAGCACTGTAGGGATGAGTCAGACGCAATCGTTGTGGGTGCTGTGGGTTGGCCAGGTGCTACTCTTCCAAATGGAGACGTGGCCGGAGGACAGGTTCTTCTCGGACTCAGGTCCGCGCTAGACCTCTATGCCAATGTACGACCAGTCAAGCTTTACAAGGGTGTAAATCACAAGGTTCACGGAGCATTCAGGGATGTCTGGGACCACGAATTAGTCGACATGGTCTTGGTCAGAGAAAACACCGAAGGCCTGTACCACGCCCTTCTAAGGAGGTCGGCAATGGCAGCCCAGGGCGGCAAGAAAGACGAGCCTATTGTTATCGATAAATTCCCCGGCCTAAACGGTCACGTAGAATGGGACGTAAGGCCGATTTCCAGAAAGGGAAGCGAGAGGGTAATTAGATTCGCATTCGAACTAGCCCATCGTCGAGAGTCCAGGACGGGTGTCTCCCAGAAGGTAACCTGTGTTGACAAGAGCAACGTAACTCGGGGGTGTCGGCTTTTCAGAGAAGTTTTCAGAGAGGTTTCATCCGAGAATGAGGGGATAGAAACCAACGAGGCCTTCATCGATGCCTTCTCTATGTGGATAGTCAGAAACCCAGAAGATCTCGATGTTGTGGTTCTACCAAATATGTTCGGGGATATCGCCACCGACCTCGCATCGGTTCTTCAGGGCGGGATGGGTATGGCAGCAAGTGCAAACATTGGCGACAAACATATGCTTTTTGAACCCGTTCACGGTTCTAGCCCCAAATATGCCGGACAGAACAAGGTCAACCCAATAGCCGCAATATCCTCTCTACAGTTAATGTTCGAGTCTCTGGGTTCAAGGAACGACGACGACGAGGTCATTACTTGCGCCGAGGTACTTGAGCGCGCCATCTCAGAGCATCTGTCTTCAGGCTCCCCAGTCACTTATGACCTAGGTGGCAAGGCATCCACAACCCAAGTTGGTCAGGCAATTGCCGATAGATGCAGGGTTCTACTGAATGAAAACTCTTCCTAAAACTTTCCAAACGAGTCTGCAATGCACGAGAGTGCTTCCCTCAAAGCTTCGGAATTGTCCCATTGAGTCGGCTTAGGATATCCTCCCAAAACTTCCTCGAGAAGAATTTTCGAAGCCCTTGAAATCTCGTCCACAATTGTAACTGTTGCACCAATTGAACTCCTTGATAGTGGATTAAGATCCACAACAATCACCTCCTTTCCTAATCTGACTAAAGCCTCGCACCTGTCCCCATCTTCAAGAGGCACCAGTATAGAATCAGCATTCCCAATGCCTTCTTCGGTACACAATGATCTTGGCCCCTCCAAACCCTCGATCCTGTAATCCGGGTCTCCGCCAAGAAGCCTAACTGATCCGACTGCTTGGGGCCAATCTCCTTCGAACCCTTCGGGATCAGGCTCTTCGGCAACCTGGCCCCTCTGTTCTCCGAGTAGAGACAATAGCCCGGAGACTCGCTCCTGAGTTCTATAGTACAGGTTTACCTCTATCGGACAAGAAAGTACTGCAGCCAATCTAACAATCTCCTTCCCAGCAAGAACCACTGTGTTTCCATTTACTGAGATGACAGGGTTATCCGAGTTCATCAATCTTGCAGCAGCTTCTCTGATTGCGCTTGAGGCTGAGTCTGTGGTTTTCTCACCCAGCATGTAGTCGAAAGCCTCCCCTCTGCCATGTGCTATCATAGCGGACGGTGCAAGAAGGCCCTTCTCACTAGCATCGACTATCGTTTGTCTGGCCAGAAGAGAAGACCTACGTGGGTGACTATCGGGGATTTCTGCCAAACTCTCCACCTCCAATGATCATAGAGAAATCAACCGGAACCACTCCAAGATTCAGGCCGCTCGATGAAACCACGTCTACACCGCTATATGACCAATCGCCGAGTGATTCCAAGGTCACTCCTCCTGAACCTTCGAGTACGCAACGTTCTCTGAGGCCCTCTTCCGATAGGTAGCTAACCACTTCAACGGCAGAGGCCGGACCCATGTTGTCTAGCATGATCACGACTCTGCTCCCGCGCTCCTGACCCCAAGCACGAGCCGCTGCCACTGCTTCGTCGCGTTTTGTCACCTCTACTGTAGTGAACGAATCGCTCTCGGCAGAAAGTCCGGGGACTATCCGCGCGATGGTGTCAGAGGGCTCTTCCCCTTCCTTCGACATGGCAGCTATGTCATTCTCCTTCAGCATCAAGGCATCGCAGCGATTTAGCCTGTGCGTCAGCCCACCCCCAACGTGTACGGCCCACTTGTCCAAAAGGCCCCATCCTGTTTTCCTGGTGCTTGCCACACCGATATTGCCGGCAGCAGAAACCCAACTTGCAGTATTTGTTGCGATTCCGGAGAGCCTCCCAAGAATATTGAGCATTACCCTCTCAGATCGTAGCATTTCCCCATAATCTCCCGTCATAGTAAGAGTTGTGCCTCCCTCATCGATTGAGCCACCCTCCTCAACGTTCCATTCGATGGTGCAAGATGGATAGTGGTTAGACAGCAGACTTTCCACAACTAACTGCCCGCAAATTACGCCAGAACCCTTGGCGATAACTACTGCCCCACCGTGCATGCTAGTCTCAGACCCTGGATTATTGACATCGTCGGCGACCATTGCGCCCACCCATCTTTCCGCAGAATCAACCAGTAATTTTGTTGGAGAACCCCCCGACCATAGGAGGTCCGACCTATCGTGCGGCAACCTCTCCACATATTCGGGAAAAGACGACATGACTTGAAGGGTCCTAGTTTGCGTCAGACAAGTCATTCTATAGAATCCAGCCCCGACTCTGCTGCCGATAGACATGCTAGAATGTCATCTACTGTGGTTCTAGATTGCCCCAATCCATCGGACTCGATCGATATTTTGAGCTCCACTGAATCTCCTTCTCCCACCAATTCTACGTGAAAACTCTCAGGATCGTCAGGACATATTGCCGCCAGTAAAGCCAACCCCCTTTGGCGGCCTCCCCTCCAGATTACTGAGGCTGTCGTCTTTGCCATTATACTCCCCAGAAACGACTCCCGTAAGCCGACTCCTCATCTTCTGAGAACGACTGGACTACGGTTCGAAGGAGGTAGTACAGGACTACAGAGAATATCGGAAGTCCCCAGTCCTCGCCCAATTGGCTGAATGTCGGGCTGTACCCTCCTCCTGCGGTGATCTGAAGAGCCACGTCCACAGTTGCTGCGATGAATGTGTAGATTACAACGCTGAGGCCGATAAGAAGAACGCTCCTACCAGTGAAAGAACCCTCCTTCCATCTCAGGACTCCGAGAGCGAGTAAGAAAGAGAATATAGATCCGACAATCCATTGCAGAACATCATCTACTAGTGCTATAGCATGCCAGACCTGTCCTTTGTCCTCCGGTACAGCGTCGTTCATGCCCTCCCAAACCGTTGCCACAGCTAGGAACAAACAAACTATGGACATGCCCCAGAGGAGTGATGAAAACAAACCTCCTGTAGCGCTATCTCGCATCTCCATCGCTACACGCTCCATCTGAGCTTCCAGCCCCAGACCCTTACCCAAAACCCACAATCCGATAATTAGTGGCAGAGATCCGATTAGAGCTATCCCATTTGGCAAAATCAGACCCAGTCCGATGATGATTAGGAAAACCGCAAGTGGGACAAGAAGCCTAGCCCTGAATCGTGGGTCCTCTACTGCTTTGATTATGTAGTAGTAAGTGCCCTCAATTCCTTTCGATTGTCTAACGATTACTTTCTCAACGGTGTCCACCCTTACTCTAGAGGTTATAATCGGCAAGCAGGCTTCGTCGTCAGCTCCGTCAGTTACCAGCAGGGCGGCATCTGGTTGGAACTCCTGAATGACTTCGTCAAGCTGGCTTGCTATAGCTCGGTCGCTTCTTGGCCCAACTCGTACGTCCCCAGTGAGGATGGCTATCTGCACCTCGTCGCTGGCACTAGCAGCCTCGGCCATCCTGTCGTGATGGTGCAATGCACCCAGAACTGCATTGGTGTCCGACTCTTCCGGATCGGCAATTCCTAGCCTCAGAGCCGCTGTAAGGCAGGATTTCCTCCCCACAACCGGTCCTCTGATTCCAGCTTTGACTCCCAAGTCGTTGTCCCTATCTATAGTAAGTACAAGTGTCCTTACCACTATTCCCCTCCGTTTGTTGCATGTTGGAGGGCATCTGCTTATGAGGAATTGGCTGGACTGATTACTCTGAGACCAAATTGCTACCGTCAACTTGTTCGGACATGTACCTCTTCCTCTGCTTGGCCCTGATGTACTTTAGGGGGTGAGTCAACCACTCCTGGTCACACAGTGGGTCTTCTCCAACACTAACAGGGCACCTAGCATTACTCTTCAGCGCTGCACATCCATGTGGGGTGTACTCCCTTTCGAAAATCTGGTTCACCTGATATGCTGTGGTATCTGCGTCATAGTCCGGGGCGCTTGCGAAGAAACTGCAGGTCTGCTCACGATTGAGTCCGACAGACCTTGAGAATGCTGCTAGGAAGACCCTGCCCACATGGTTAACGTTCACTCCTTGGTTAAGCTCAGAAACTGCAGACTCGAAGCACGGGGGCCAGTCCTCCCTGATTGCCGCGGACATAGGCATCTCCTCCTTTACCCTCTCGGAAAGAAGTCCGACAATCTTCTCCACAGGATCAGCAAATTTTGCTGCAAATTCATCATCCATCCTTTCTATGCGAGCATCGCAACTTTCTCTAAGGCTCTCTCTGACTCTTTCCTTGATCAGTCTTGACGCCCTCTCTCTGCCTGACTCCCCTGCACCAGAATCCAAGCATACAAAACCCTCTCTAGTGGGCCGGTTAACCAATCTCCAGTATTTACCGGAAATTCTCGGGCAAAGCTCGATGAAGTCCACCATTGGGACCCAATACTGTTCGGAGCCATCGTTGCCTTTCTCGACAGTCAGACCAGAAATATATGTTGAGGAGATTACTAAGAAATTCTCCGAATCCATACCTAGAAGCCGATCGGCCCTGCTCGACTCCCCTTCAATCCACCTAGAAAGCAGCCTTTCATCAAAAGACGCACAGACAACTAACATCGCATGTAAGAAGGACAGTGCTTCTGTCATCCTCCCAGCCTCAGTGGAGATGTCTATGTTTGAAGAATAACCGACCCCGTCATCTTGGATCACAGAGTCTACCAATCTCAGCCTACCCTTTATTCTGACGTCTTCTAACCACGGGGCCTCAATCAGATCATCAACAGTGATTCCATTTTTCTCCAACATTTTCCTAATGAAAACTCTCCCCTGGGGCAGGAAGGGGTAACGAGCCAATAAGCCCTCATCTTCGATCAATGGGGCTTTGAGCGGCATCGGCACGAGCAATAGTCTGCCGCGAGGGTTCTTCAACACTCACCGAGCCCTTCCACTGGAGCATGGCGTCAAAACGGAACCCTACAGATTTATCCCCTGCTCAACTAGCTCTGATCGAGATGCAGGACGATGTCAGGTCTCACTTCGGCTGGGATGAGTCCGATGATCTTTCCAGCGCCCTAGAATTGCTTCAACGAGTAGAGGGCTCCTCGGTAGAAAAATGGGCTAGGCACAATAGGGCTGCCGCTTTGTCTAGACTGTACAGAAGGTTGGTAATCAGAGAACCCAAAATTGCCATTCTAGGGGCGGCAATAGAGCCTCACGAAGTCGTCCGAATTCTAGAATTCCCCACTCTTATTGTGGCTGCCGACGGGGCTTCAGGAGTGTTATCCGAACTACCACCGTCTCTCTCTGAATTGGCTTGGTCAAGGATAGCCTGCGTAGTCAGCGATGCCGATGGTGGTGATGGGACTGTTAAGGCCGTCTCTCGAGCGGTCCCGATAATCCTTCATGCACACGGGGACAACCGTGAGGACTGGTTGTCGTTGGTACAAGAGGCGGAGACACAGGCAACCTCTCCAGACCTAGTACTAACTCACCAGACTTCTTCAATAATTAATGGAATGCACAATCCCGGAGGATTCACCGACGGCGACCGTGCTGCATGCTTTCTCACCGCCCTTGGAGTCGGCCCCGTTAGCATAAGCATGCTCGGAACGAGGACCGACACTGTAGGGAGGTGGTCAGGAAATACTGACGAAACTAGGAAGTCGGAGAAGCTTCGTTGGATGGAGAGATCTCTGAAGATTCAGGGGCTTTGGGCGGGCTAGGCCTCGAAGCTGCCTGCCTCGACACTCGAACCGTCAGAGGCGATGCTGCCTGAGAAATCTTGCTCATCCCCTCGGTTGTTCACTGTTACTTTGAATTCGATGTCCCCCTCGTCTTCCTCAGTCTCGAAGTGTCTGACGGAAATCGTGTATTTGCCCTCTGGGGGCGCCGACTCCCAGGAAACAGATCTGCTACCCGATTTCGGTTCGAAGCCGCCCACGTCGAAAGACCCCCCAAGGCTCTCGGGGTTGAAGAAAGACAACTCTTGGCCATCAGAGCCGAGCACTGATAGGCCCAAATCACCAGAACCCTCCCAGCTTAGAGTCACAGAAACCCCATCTTGCACAGTGCCTACCCTTCTGCGAAGAGTATCTACTTCCCTAGCTTCAGTGAAGTCTTGCTTGGCCTCCTCCGATTCTGCCTGGACAGGGTCCTCAGGAACTTCTCCATCTGGGCCCGCTATCGCAAACTTAGCGACGAACTGCAAGTCGTTCCCCTTGACCATGGAGCTCTCGTAGAAGCGCTTGCTATCTCCTATTGACACACTGACCTTGAAATCAGTAGAGTTCTTTCTGTGGATCCGGGAAAGGAAGGGAACCCACGAGAATACCCCCTTGGTGTGAATCTTGTAGTGCCTAACCCCTACTCTGTAGACTCCCGGAGGTGGGGAACCGGTCCAGACAATATTTTCGACAGGAGTCTTTGAAGTCGGCTTGAAGTTCATGTCCACGTCCAGCTCTCCACCACAACCCGAATTCCTGTTATCGTGGTAGATATGCTCCCCAGATGGAGTAATCACATGTAGATCGAGATCGTTCCAGTTGTCCCACATTAGGCTGATTTGAACAGCCCCTCTCTTGGCACCCTCTCGTTCTAGCCTCTTCTCCAAGGCCGATTCCTCCTTTGTCGAGATATCGGCTTCTTGTACTCCGGGACCCATGGCTTCGGACCCCTCTCCCAGTGAGCCAGAGACGGTCGGAGTGCCTGATCTGTCCCTGCCCCTTGTCCTCTTACCCCTCATCATGGAAGCTTCTGAGAACTGATCGGGCAGGTTTCTCCTTGTGGACGGGAGGATGGTCCTCCTCGATCCAGAACGCAATATTCGTAACAAGCCGCTGAAGGTTGCAACAAGCACCAGCAAGATTACAACGATGGATACAGCGTCCGCCACGTGACCGAACGTGAGCAGTGACTTTTCATAACATCGGTCGTACACGCACCTTACTAGTTCGAGAAAGAATTTGTCGCCGGTTGTTTCATAATCATGGTTAGTCTCCTCTACGAGGAGGGGAGCGGAAGCAATGGGAACACAAGCAATCTCAAACAGCCGCAATCGAAACCTGATTGCATCTGAAAAGGCCTCTAAGGCAGCGATTCTGGTATCCCTTCTATTTCTGGCCCCTCTTCTTTCAATCATTCCTTCGGACACCGTAGAAGACTCTCCAATGCTGACATCTGGCAAGTCGACGGACCCGGATGTAGCGGTAACTGACCTCAACGTTACCACTCCTTCGGTGATCGGGCCAAGCGGAAACCCAACCCTGGCACCGATGAATCACATAATTAGGGTCAGCATCGCGAACCTGGGTGGGTCTACAGCATACGGAAACCTAACTCTGCAAATCGATGGAGCCGTGGTGGATAACAGAACCGTCGACCTTAACCCCGGCCAGCAGGAGATCCACTTGCTGTACTGGGACGCCTCTTCGGTCGCGGGTTCGGGTATTCAAATGACTGCGGCTTGGGTGGAAGACGGCTCTTCAGACTCGGACCCGTCCAACGATCAGCTTTCTCTCAGTAACATAGAGGTGGTGGCATACGAGCAAGCCTCTGACATTGCAGACTCCCTTCCCGCCGCAGGGAGCTCTCTCGCAAGGGCCATGTGGGTCGGGGCGATAACGGTTGTAAATACGGGGAACCAGCCTGTGGACGTCACCGCGCAGCTCACTCTGACCCCTGTTCTAGGCGGCCCTAGCGTCTCTCTCTCCTCGACAACCGAGACTTTGCAGCCAGGCAGCCTCGCCAATCCCCCCATAGCTCAGAACGTCACAGTTAGCTTCGACGGCTCCACACTAGAGGGCAACTATACGCTGGGCGGATCCCTTCTCGTGTCCGGAGTCGATTCACAGGTCGTCGACATTGATTC
>CEVA01020923.1_pt1 | contig 13274 bp, 13 predicted proteins | sample 361521 | NCBI WGS metagenome assembly CEVA01 (sample SAMEA2622823, study PRJEB7988) | marine metagenome | isolation source: saline water (ENVO:00002010), including
CGTATCCTGGTGACGGACTGCGGCCTGAAGTACAACATCCTTCGCCAGTTGCGCCGCAGGGGGTGTCAGGTAACTGTGGTGCCGGCGGCCACTTCAGCCGAGCAGCTGCTGGCTATGAAACCTTCGGGGATCATGTTCTCGCCCGGACCCGGCGACCCGGAACAACTGGACTACGTGGTGGAGAACACCAAGAAGATATTGGGACAGGTCCCGGTGATGGGCATATGCTTGGGGCAGCAGGTCGTCGCCAGGGCTTTGGGGGCGACGACCTTCAAACTAAAATTCGGGCACCGCGGCGGCAACCATCCGGTGAAAGACCTTTCCGACGGCCGCGTTTACATAACCGCCCAGAACCATGGTTATGCTGTCAGTCCCGAGAAATTGCCCTCAGGCTTGGAAGTCTCACATATCAACTTAAATGACCAAACTGTGGAAGGATTGCGCCATAAAGACATGCCCCTCTTTACCATACAATATCATTCAGAGGCTTCACCCGGACCCAAGGACAATGAATATATGTTCGACCAGTTCATAGCGATGGTCGAGGATTTTTGGGGCTGACCGATAACCAGCTCCCTTTTGAGAAGCCGATAAAAACAAAACTTCACAGTGGACAAGGAGAACGCGACTGAGCAAACGGCAATGAACAAATAGGGCGATTGTTTAACAAGCCCAAACTTCAGATTCAACCCTAGCAGGCGCTTATTTTATTGGAGGATTATTAATGTCTTCGTTCGCCATGTTTCTGCTGGAGGGGGGTGTGGATGTGGAGGTGGCGGTGGATTTCGATCGGATTGCCTCTTTTTTGGAAGAGGAGACGTCGAAATATTCTTGTGGTGAGTACATTTATAAAATTCAGGCAGGCAAAGGCACGTTGGGCCAGGAATGGAACCTGGTAATCAACGCCTTTGATCCGGATATGGAGGGGCAACCCCTATACCCCATAGGACGTATGGAAGTACATTCCACGGGGATCGGGGGGACGCACCTGCGGGTGCCACCCCGTATCGAGCAGAACGTCCTGGGTGAGGATGCCGCCGATTGGGACGGCAAACTCTTTGGGTCCTTCGTCTCGCAGTTGTTGAACTCCCTGCACGCCAGGGAATTGATTGACCTGCCGGGCGTTCTTCCGACCGTATAGGCAGGCCAGCAGGCAGGCCGATACAACCAAGTCTGATAGGCAACTGGGCACGGGAATATATAGCCAAAAACCCCGGCCCGGTATAACATCTAGAGGCAATAATCTAAGACCCCAAATGGGGCCGTCGCCGCAGAGCACTGCGGAAAAGGAGACTGAAATACCAGTCAAACCAAATAAGGTGCTCGTAATCGGTTCCGGCCCCATTGTCATTGGGCAAGCCGCCGAGTTCGATTACGCAGGCACTCAGGCTTGCAAGTCCCTCCGGGAGGAGGGCGTCACAACAGTCCTGGTCAACTCCAACCCGGCCACCATCATGACCGACCAGGGCATCGCGGACCGTGTATATATCGAGCCGCTCACTGTGGAGGTCCTGGAAAGGATCATCCAACGGGAGCGGCCCGATGGCATTTTGCCCACCTTGGGCGGACAGACGGGCCTGAACATGGCCGTGTCCTTGGCCGATGCCGGGATACTGGAAAAATACGATGTCCGTCTTCTGGGCACTCCCCTGGAGACCATCCGGCGGGCCGAGGACCGGGATTTCTTCCGCAGCTTTCTCCATGAGATAGGCGAACCCGAGCCGGAGAACGTCAGCGTCAACACCATCGAGGAGGCCTGGGAGGCTGCCAACCGGATGGGCCTGCCCCTGGTGGTACGCCCGGCCTACACCCTGGGCGGCAGCGGCGGCGGCATCGCCAATACCGAAGAGGAGTTCGATGCCTACGCCAGGTCCGGACTGGCGGCCAGCCCCATCTCCCAGATCCTCTTGGAACGCTCTCTGGTTGGCTGGAAAGAGGTCGAATACGAGGTGATGCGCGACGGCTCCGACAACTGCATCACCATCTGCAACATGGAGAACCTGGACCCCATGGGCGTCCACACGGGCGACAGCATAGTGGTGGCGCCATCCCAGACTCTCAGCGACCACGAATACCAGATGCTGCGTACCGCCAGCCTCAAGATCATCCGGGGGCTGGGCATCGAGGGTGGTTGCAACGTCCAGTTCGCGCTGCAACCCCACCCCAGCATCTCCCAGGCCCTGGGCCAGGAGTGGGAGCCGGCGTCGCCGTACTACGTCATTGAAGTAAACCCCAGGGTCAGCCGCAGTTCTGCCTTGGCCAGCAAGGCAACCGGGTACCCCATCGCCCGCGTGGCCGCCAAGATTGCGGTGGGCCGCAGCCTGGACGAGATTGAGAACGCCGTCACCAAGCAGACCAAGGCCGCCTTTGAGCCGGCCCTGGACTACTGCGTGATCAAGATCCCCCGCTGGCCCTTCGACAAGTTCCCCAACGGCGACCGTCGCACAACCACCCAGATGAAGGCCACCGGCGAGGTGATGGTGATAGACCGTTCCTTTGAGGCGGCCATGCAGAAGGGGGCCCGGTCCCTGGAACTGGGTGGCCGCAACCTGATGTGGGAAGACCCATCGTGGCGCACCGAGGGCGAACTATCGTTGGATGACCTGCCCCTGGGCCCCAACGATGAGCGGCTCTGGGCGCTGATGTCGGCTTTGAGGCAGGGCGCCACGGTCCAGCAGGTGGTGGAGCACACCTACATCGAACCCTGGTTCATCAACGCACTGGAGCGCATCGTCAAGATGGAACGCCGTCTGCTGGGTGAGGAATTGACCCCCAGCCTGCTCCGCTCCGCCAAGAGGATGGGTTTTTCCGACGTCCAGGTGGGCACCCTCGCCGACATGCTTCCTGAACAGGCCCGCAACCTGAGACAACAATGGGGTCTACGGCCGGTCTACAAGACGGTGGACACCTGCGCCGCCGAGTTCGAGGCTGTCACCCCCTACTACTACAGCACCTACGACCAGGAGAACGAGGCCCCGGCCCTTGAGGGCAAGAAGGCCGTGGTCATCGGCAGCGGCCCCATACGCATCGGCCAGGGGATCGAGTTCGACTACTGCAGCGTCCAGGCTTCGTGGGCGCTGTCCGAGGCCGGGGTCCGCAGTATCATGGTGAACTCCAATCCGGAGACGGTGTCCACCGACTTCGACTCCAGCGACCGGCTCTACTTCGAGCCTTTGGACGAGGAGTCGATCAGGGACATTTTGGAAAACGAAGAGGTAGACGATCAGGTGCCGCCGTCTGTGGTCCAGTTCGGCGGACAGACTGCCATCAACCTGTCCCAGTCCCTGGCCGTGGCGGGCATGCCCATATTGGGTTCCACCGCCGAGGCCATAGATATAGCGTCCGATCGGGACAAATTCGATGACTTCTTGAACCGTCTGGGCATCCCCCAACCCCCCGGCGCGGCCGTGACCACGGTTGAGGAAGCGCTCAAGGTGACCCAGAACATCGGGTATCCCGCCGTCGTGCGCCCCAGCTATGTGCTCGGCGGACGGGCCATGGAGATAGTGCAGAACGCCACTGAGCTGATTCACTACCTCACTGCCGCGACCGACATGTCGCCCGACAAGCCGGTGCTTATCGACCGCTACATGGAGGGGAAGGAGTGCGAGGTAGACGCCATCTGCGACGGTGAGCAGGTGCTGATCCCCGGCATCATGGAGCACGTTGAACGGGCGGGAGTCCACAGCGGCGATTCAATGGCCATCTATCCCGGATTGAACCTGAGCCAGCGGGAAGCCGAGACCATAGTCGATTACACAACCAGGATCGGGTTGGCCCTGGGAGTGAAGGGGCTGATGAATGTCCAGTTCGTCATTCACGGCGGTGCGGCCTACCGCAGCCCCAACATGCCCCAGGACGACACTGAACCCACCACGGTTTACATAATCGAGGTCAACCCCCGGGGCAGCCGCACCATACCATTCATCTCCAAGGTTACCGGCGTGCCCGTGGCCAAGCTGGCCACCAAGGTGATGCTGGGGGACACCCTTAAAGACCAGGGGTACGAGGGCGGTCTCTGGCCCATACAAGAACTGGTGGCGGTGAAGGCCCCGGTGTTTTCCATGGCCAAGCTGGTGGGTGTTGACTGGCACCTGGGTCCGGAAATGAAATCTACCGGTGAGGTGATGGGCCTGGACAGAGACTTCCAGCCGGCCCTGACCAAGGCGCTTATGGCCGCCAACCTGAACTTAAAGCCGGGCACGGGGGTGCTGCTCAGCATCGCCGACCAGCACAAGTCGGAAGCGGTTTCTCTGGTGCGGGACCTCAACGCCGCCGGCTGTCTACTCTACGCCACAGAGGGCACGGCCAGCATGATTTCGGCCATGGGCCTGCCGGTGAACATGACCACCAAGAAACTGAGCGAGGGCCACCCCAATGTGGTGGACGTCATTGAAGACGGCAGCGTGAGCGCGGTAATCAACACCATCTCCGGCGCGCCAGAAGTGATGCGGGACGGTTTCTACATCCGCCGGGCGGCGGTGGAAAAGCACATACCCTGCTTCACTTCCATGGACACTGCCAGGGCCGCGGCCGAGAGTCTGTCCTTGGAGCCAGGCCTGTACGAGATAGCCACCACCGGTGAGTACCTGGAAGGCTAAGTCCTACCAGTCCATCTCCGTGCCCAAGCCGGCGGCTTTGGCCGAGTCATAGGCCAACTTGGCGGCGGCCACATCGGCCACTCCCGTTCCCATCATCTTGGCGTAGACTATCTGGCCCGCGTCGTCCCTGCCCTTGATCGCCCCGGACACCACGTGCCGCAGTTCCTGCACCTTGCTCCATTGCACCAGACCCTTGTCCACGGCGCTGCAGATGTCACCAGCTTCCAATCCCGCCTGCTCGGTGGCGTCAACGAATAACTTGTCAGCCTCGGTGATGGTGGCCTCATCGACTTCCCGGGCGCGCCAGGTCGTAGGGCCGGCGCCGATCACGGTGCTGCCCCTCTTCAACCAGGCCCCCTCCACCACCGGCTCCATGGTGGCGGCGATGCAGAGGACTATATCGCAGTCCCGCACTGCTTCTTCATTGGTGGCGGTGGCGGTGACATCCACACCCAGTAAGTCTGACATCCGCCGTGCGAACTCCTCGCGACGGTCCTGGGTCCGACTGAAGGCCTTAACATTCTTGATGCCACGTACCTTTGACACGGCTTCCAGTTGGGTCGGACCCTGCCCGCCGGTCCCGATGATGCCGACGGTGGCGTCACCCGGGTTGGCCAGGTGCTTCACCGCCACGCCCGTGGTGGCCCCGGTGCGCAGTTGGCCCAGCCGGTTGGCCTGAGTGTAGCAAAGCAGCTTGCCGGTGTCGGCGTCGTAGAGACTGACCTGGAAGGAGTAGGCGCCTTTGACCACCGTATAGGTCTTCACACCGAGTAACCCCTGGTGGAAGAGGCCGCCGCCCATCACGGAGAGCATCCCGCCCTCGGCGATGATCTTGCGGCGGGTCATATTGTGGGCTTGGCCGTTGCCGTACTCGCGTTGCATGGACTCGATCGCCCCCAGCATGGCGTCCATATCCACGCATTGGGAGACTTCTTCGTCCTTGAGGAACAGGGTCATATCGGGCTACCTCCACCGTGGGATGGTCTTTGACCGGCGCCTATTCGAAAGGCGCGGCGGTATTCAGCGGAGGCTAGTATACGGGGAACGAAGTGTCCTGGCTATCGGGGCAAGGAGAGGAGAGAGGCTACCGGTAAAATTCCCGGTTCTTCTGGATCCACTCCCGCCACTGGGCAGGGACTGTGAACTCGTCGAAGATGGCGTTCACGGGGCAGGCGGACTCGCAGTAGGAGCAGTCGATGCAGACGGAGGGGTCGATGAAGTACTGGTCTACCTGGTCGGTGGTGGCGATGCAATCAACGGGGCAGACCTCAACGCAGGAGGCGTCTTTGACCCCGATACAAGGTTCAGTGATTAAATAAGGCATACCGAAACCTGGCAGAAAACTTGCGGATTAGTGGCCTCATTGTGAGGCACGATACCACATCCTGGCACCCCGATGGGCAGGTACATTTTCAAATTGCCTACTTATTTTGTCAAGGGATAGTGTGTGATATATTATATTGGTTGATTAGTGGTGCTCAGAGGGGTTGAATGGAATTACGGGAACTGATTAGCTTTTATCACGTCGCCAGATTGCGGAGCGTTTCCAAGGCGGCAAAGACCCTGGAACTGGGTCAGCCGACCGTTACGACCCACCTTAGAAAACTGGAAGACGAGTTCGGTATCACCCTCTTCGACCGGATCAAGCGTCCGATTCAACTGACCTCTGAGGGAGTTACGCTCCTGGAATTGGTGACCCCCGTAGTCATTTCCGTGGATGCGCTCAAAACTCAGATGGACTATGCCGAGAGGCGCGGTTCCTTTGTGGTCGGCGCCTATCCCGACCTGGTCACCCATCACCTGCCCATCGGCATTCAGAGGTTCCGGGACGAATACCCCGATGTCCGCATCAGGCTGCTCGCCCGGTCCTACAACCCCCTGATTCAACTGGTCCGGTCTGGCGAGATTGACTTGGCTTTCTGCTCATCTCCGCCGGCTGACGACCCTTCCTTGGAATTCAGAGAACTATTCCGGTACAACACCGTTCTGCTGACCCCTCCCGGGCACGATCTTGTCCGTGCGCATCCCATCCAGCTGGAAGACCTGGCCTCCTGGCCGCTCATACTCACCGCCCCGGAGAGCCTGCTGCGCCAGCGCGTGGAACAGGCCTTCAAGGACCGGGGACTGACCGCCGACGTTGTGCTCGCCCTGGACGACACTGAGTCGATGAAGCGATATGTCGAGATTGGCATGGGTGTGGCCATCGGCAGTGACTTCACTCTGCACCCCGAGGACCACCACCGGTTCGGCGTTGTCAGTCTGGAGCACCTGTTCCCCGGCTCGGTGATCGGCGTCTGTACCCTGAAGGGCAAGTTCGCGGGTCAGGCGGTCCGGAACTTTGTCGATATGATGTCGGGCCAGATGCGCGGCTTCCACTCAGAGATCGAGGCCTGGGAAGAAGAGAGCCGGCTGGACTCGGGTATTGTCGTTGGGTCCAGGGACGACTAACCAGGCCCTAGGCGGACTCCCCGTCTTCCACGACCACTTGCTTTAGCCTCCGGGCCAGTTGCGACCTGGCCAGAAGGACGTACCTGCCACACTCCTGGCAGGTCATGCCGATATCGGCGCCCAGCCTGGTCACCGTCCAAAGCGACCCGCCGCAGGGGTGGGGCTTCTTCATCCGCAGGACGTCGCCAATCTTCAGCTCTACGGCCATCCCTTGCCGTCGGCCTCCAGCACACGGTTGATGTCATCCCGCAGCTTACCCGCTTCCCTGGCCGCTGCTTGGGGAAAATCGTCTCCACCCGAGGCGTAGATGATCCCGCGGGACGAGTTGATAAGCGCCGCCCGCCCCTGGGCATCGCTGCCCAGCCGTACCGCCGCTTTCAGATCGCCACCCTGGGCGCCCACACCGGGAATCAGAAACGGCATTTCCGGGCAGGCAGCACGCACCTCTCGCAACTGCTCGGGGACCGTGGCCCCCACCACCAGGCCCAAATTGCCCTTGGTATCCCACTGGCGGCAGGCCTGGGCCATGTTCCGGTAGAGGGGCATATTCCCGCCGTCGCCCACTATTTCCACGTCTTGGAAGTCGGCGGAACCCGGATTGGAGCCCCGGCACCAAACGAACACACCCTTGGACTCGTCCTCCAGGAACGGTGTTACTGTATCCTGACCGCCCCAGGCATTGATGGTGATGGCGTCGAACCCCCAGACCTCAAACAGCGCCTTGGCGTAGGCCTGGGCCGAAGGGCCGATGTCGCCCCGCTTGGCGTCGCCGATGATCACAGCGTCGGGAGCGGTGGCCCGGATGTGGGCCACGGTTCTTTCCAAGTCCTGCAGGCCAGGCAGACCCATGGCCTCATAGAAGGCCAGGTTGGGTTTGTAGGCGCAGACCAGGGCGGCCGTGGCGTCCACGATGGCCCGGTTGAACTCAAACACGCTGGCAACTGGCATCCGGCTGGGGTCGGGGTCCAGCCCGACACAGACCAGACTTTGGGTCTTCTGCGATGCGCTTGCCAACCGGTCGGTGAAGCCGCTCATTTCTCTCCTGTAATCCACACTTCTGGGGTGCGAAAAGTATACACGACCCCCGCTCTTGCTTCCGCCAGCGGTTGGCCTCGGAAACCGGACGATATTGCTGGGGACAGGTCGGGTTGTTACCATACCCGAACTGCACTTCGGAGGTTGGATTTGGACCTGGGCGCGGACTTGGTCGAGGGCAAATTTCTGGAGCGGGTGAACCGTTTCTTGGCCATGGTCGAGGTTGACGGCCAAGAGGTGGGGGTCCACGTGGCAAACTCCGGCCGTATGAAGGAGCTTTTCATCCCCGGCTGCCGGGTATTCGTGCGACCGGTACTGGGAGACCACCGCAAGACCAAGTTTGACCTGGCGTTGGTGGACATGGGTACCGGACTCGCCTCCGCCGATGCCCGCATGCCCAACGCTCTGGTTACGGAAGGCGTTGCCAACGGACACCTGGCGCAGTTTTCCCAATACCCGGAGATCACCCGCGAGGTCACCTTCGGCGACAGCCGGTTCGACCTGATGCTGGAAGGCCCCAAGGGTAGGTGCTACATCGAGGCCAAGTCCTGCACGCTGGTGGTGAACGGCGTCGGCCTTTTCCCGGATTCGCCCACCATCCGGGGCGCCAAGCACCTGGGCACTCTGGAGTCGGCTTTGGAGGCCGGGCACCGGGCGGCTGTGGTCTTCGTGATCCAGAGGCCCGATGCCACCGCGTTTTCCACCAACGACCCCGCCGATCCCGTGCTAGCTGAGGCTTTCCGGTCGGCCCTGGCCGTGGGCGTTGAGGCGTACGCCTACAACTGCAACGTGACGGAAAAAGTTCTGGAGTTGGGGAACGCCATCCCCATCCTTCCCTACGCGGAATCGGTGGGCAATGGCTAAGGACCCGGCCCTGGCCGCCAGGTTGGTGGACATCTACCAGCGGTTCTACTCGGCCTACGGCCCCCAGCACTGGTGGCCCGGCGACGGACCCTTCGAGGTGATTGCCGGCGCTATTCTCACCCAGTCCGCTGCCTGGACCAACGTGGAAATGGCCCTGGCGGAGATGCGGTCCGCCGGTTGCTGGACGCTGGACGCTGTGCGCCGCATACCCGAGCCGGAGCTGGCCCAGTTGGTGCGCTCCTCGGGTTATTTCAACGCCAAAGCCCGCAAATTGAAGGCCTTCGCGGCCCACGTCTCTGAAAACTACTCTGGCGACTTGGATGCCTTCCTGGCCAAGCCGGCGGCGCCCCTGCGGGAGGAGCTGCTCTCCATCCACGGCATCGGCGAAGAGACCGCCGATGACATAATCGTTTACGCCGCGGGGAAGCCTTCATTCGTAATCGACAGCTATACCCGCAGAATCGTGGACCGGCTGGGTATCTCTCCCAACGGCAGCCGCCCCAAATACGGCGATTACCAGGCCATGTTCCATGACAACCTGCCCCATGAGACGGCCCTGTTCAACGAGTTCCACGCCCTCTGGGACAACCACGCCAAGGAGGCCTGCGCCAAAACGCCCCGCTGCCGGGGCTGCTGCCTTCTGGATATCTGCCCCATCGGCCAGGCCGCAAATTGACGCTCTCCACGCCCACGGTTATCATGCCCCAACGCTCCAGACTCTCTAAATCACCGGAGGCCACCATGCAAGTTGTCCGTATCTACACCGGAGACGACGGCGAGTCCCATTTTGAAGAGATAGACCTGCCCTACGAGGCCGTCTCCAACGCTGAAAGGACCGCTGTGGAAAAAGCCGAGAGCATCCATTTCCGCCGCTACCAGCCGGGGAACTTCATCGATTTCCACCCCGCGCCGCGCCGCCAGTACGTGATCACGGTATCGGGCCAGGCAGAGATCGGTCTGGGCGACGGCACCAAGCGCGTCTTCAACGCCGGTGATGTGCTATTGGCCGACGACCTGACGGGACGGGGTCACACCACCGCCGTCTACGGAGACCAGCCCCGCGTTTCCATAGCCGTGCCGCTGCTGGACTAAAGATTCCGCTGCGGGCCCATTTGGAGAAACAAAATGCCCTTCGCCAAGATAGACGACACCCTGGATATATTCTACGAGGACGACGATTTCACCGACCCGTGGCGCAAGCCCGAGACGGTGGTGCTCCACCACGGCAACTCCAAGAACACCAAGCTCTGGTACGCCTGGGTGCCCCTGCTCTCCCGCCAGTACCGGGTGATACGGCTGGACGCCCGGGGCTTCGGCCGGTCCAGCGTCCCGCCCGAAGGCTACGACTGGTCGCTGAGCAATTTCGGCACCGACCTGCTCAAGCTCCTGGACATGCTGGAACTGGACAAGGTGCACCTCATCGGTGAGACCGTGGGCGGCACCATATCGCTGCAGTTCGCCTACGAACACCCCGAGCGGCTGCACACCCTGACCACCTGCACCTCGCCCTACAAGTTCGTGGGGATAGATACCTACAAGGATTTCTACCAATTGGTCAGCGAAGAGGGTGTCGGGGCCTGGGCCCAGAAGACCGGCGGACGCCGTTTGGAACCGGGCAAGTCCGACCCGGCCCACAACGAATGGTACGTGGAGCAGATGTCCCAGACCTCCCAGCGGGTGGTGCTGGAGACATTGGCCTACCTGGCCACCCAGGACCTGACGGGCATCCTGCCGGAGATAAAGACGCCAACCCTGGTGCTGGCCTCAGAGCAAAACGCCAAGGACAACCCGGAACGCACCACGGTCTTTGCCGAAAAGCTGGGCAACGGCCGCTTGGCAGCCATCCCCGGCACCAGCGGTTACGTGCAGCACTCCGCCCCTGAACAGTGCGTCCTAGCCTGGCGCCAGTTCCTGGGAGAGATCAACGGGTAACAGCAAAGCTGTCCCTTCCCCAGTCCGCGGGGGAAGGGACGGACTCCTAGAACAAAGACCGCGACTGCCCGCCGTCCACGTTCAGGCAGGTCCCCGTGATCAGGTTGGCGTTCTCCGAGGCCAGGAAAGCCACGGTGTCGCCGATGGGCTCGGGCCAGCCGAACTTGCCCGCCGGCAGGTTCCGGTCTATGAAGTCCGCCACCTGCTCCGGGGTGTTGTTCTGCTGGAACCGGTCCCAACTGCTGCCTGGGAAGTCGATGGACCCCGGAGCGACGCAGTTGACCAGCACGTTCTCCTTGGCCAGGTTCAGGGCCAGGTGCTTGGAGAAGGCGATGAGGGCTGCCTTACCCGACATGTAGTCTATGGAACCGCCGTACTCCCGGCCGTAGATGGACGAGATGCTGATGATGCGGCCCCACTTCTGTTCCCGCATGTGGGGCAGCACCAGGGCGATGAGTTCCACAGCGCTCATGAAGTTGAACTCCATGCCCTCCCGGAAGGTCTCTATCCCGGTCTCCATGAAATCCGCCGTTCCCCTGCGGCCGCCGGCGTTATTCACCAGGATGTCGGCCTCTCCCAGGGCCTTGATCGTCTCCTGGTGGAATTTCGCCAGGTCGTCAGGCTTGGTCACGTCGGCCTGGACGGCAATAACCTCATATCCCTTGCCCTTGAACTCGGCCAGAGTCTCGTCCAGGTTCTCCTTACCCCTGGCGCAGATCGCCACCTTGCATCCCTCTCGGGCCAGGGAGTCCGCCGCCTGTTTGCCCAGTCCGTGACTTCCTCCGGTCACCATTGCCACCTTGCCTTGCAGCGACAGGTCCATTGCGCCTCCTACATTTGCAGAGAAATCAGATTCGCGGCCCCGTTTCAGGTCCAATGTAACCGGGGCACAGGGATTATAGATGCAGTTGGCTTTGGTTGCATCACCTGTTTCACGTCACCTGTTTCAAGGGTAAACGGCCGGGGCGGTCGGCTATAATTGGCGCCAAATCGAGGCTGAGTAGGGGGACATATGCAAGCGCTGGAAGGGATCAAGGTACTGGACTTCTGCCGTAACGCGCCCGGCATGTTCTGCACCATGGTGCTGGCGGACCTGGGGGCCGACGTTTTGATGGTCGAGCGGCCAATGGATGAGACCCGCTCCGCCTACGAGAAGCTGGTGGCAGGGATTGACGGTCCGGATGACGAACGCCGCCACGCCGCCTTCAACGCCCTGCAACGGAACAAGCGCAGCATAGCTCTCAACCTCAAGGAGCCAGAGGCCCAGGGGATATTTCACCGGCTGGCCGAGACTGCCGATGTGGTGGTGGAAGGGTTCCGGCCCGGCGTTATGGACCGGCTGGGCGCGGGGTACGAGAAGGTGAAAGCCATCAACCCCCGGGCCGTCTACTGTTCTGTTTCGGGTTACGGACAGGACGGCCCCTACTCCCAGATGGCCGGACATGACATAAATTACATATCCTTCGCGGGGGCCCTGGGTCTGATCGGCCCGGAAGACGGCAAGCCGTCCATACCCCTGAACCTCATCGCCGATTACGCGGGAGGCGGGCTGTGCGGGGCCGTGGGCATTCTCGCCGCCCTCATGGCGCGGGAGAAGACGGGCCGGGGCCAGTACGTGGATATCGCCATGAGCGAAGGCGTCCTCTACATGCTATCCGGCCTGGTCTCCGACGTACTCTCCCGGGGCATCTCGGCACAGCGCGGCGGCAACCGGCTGAACGGCGGTGCGCCCTACTACAACGTCTACCAGACCAAGGACGGCAGGTACTTCTCCATAGCCGCCATCGAGCCCTGGTTCTGGGAGAACCTGTGCCGTGCGCTGGAGCTGGAAGACCTACTGCCCCACCAGGATGCCACCGGGGCCAAGAAGGCCGAAGTCGAAGGCGCCCTTACCCGGGCGTTCCTCACCAAGACCAGGGATGAATGGTTCGAGTTGCTGCAGGACGCCAACATATCCGTGGGCAAGGTCTACTCCCTGGAGGAAGCCCTGGACGACGCTCACGCCCGGGCCCGGGGCATGGTGCTTGAGGTGGAGGCGCCAGGCATCCCAGAGGGCACGGTACGGCAGGTGGCAACCCCGGTCCATCTATCCGAAACACCCGGCGAAATCAGACACCTGGGTTCTGTAACCGGCCAGTCCACCGCGGAGGTACTTGAAGAATTGGGCTTCGATGCGGCGGCGGTCGCCGATTTGAAGCTCCGGCAGGTGGTGCAGTAGCCCCGCGCGCGTGTCGCCAACGGGCGCAAATTCACCATCGCGGCATGCTATACTAGGCCAATCCTAGATTCGGCTTTTTCGCACCTGACCGCGTCCAGTGAATTGGCTGAACAGGAATAACATTACAGGGTTATTATCAAATTTGGATAGCCCGCCTAAATGAGGACGAGTACCAG
>CEVA01026149.1_pt1 | contig 13268 bp, 5 predicted proteins | sample 361521 | NCBI WGS metagenome assembly CEVA01 (sample SAMEA2622823, study PRJEB7988) | marine metagenome | isolation source: saline water (ENVO:00002010), including
GGCCTTGTGAATTGATAACGATATCTCGTATATTGGGGTCAATAAACGGGTACATATCGTCTAACAGAGCCGTTGCGGCATTAATAACGCAACAGGTGCTAGAACCGGGGGGGAGTAATGAGAGTTGTTCGTTTTTATACTAAGGAGAACCAGTCCCCCTACAGTGGCATAGCCTTCCAAACCGCTAACAGCGAGATTCGCAACCCGGACGGCTCTATCGTGTTTAGCGCAAGCAATATAGAGGTCCCTAAGGACTGGTCCCAAGTTGCAATTGACGTACTTGCCCAAAAATACTTTAGGAAGGCTGGGGTTCCCGCCATAACCCGTCCAAAAAAGGAAAGGGGCATTCCAGATTGGCTGCTCCCCAAAGAAGCTGATCAGGCAGCCCTAAACAAACTCAGTGAGGACGAGCGTTTTGGCGGTGAAACAAGCGCAACCCAAGTTTTTGATCGGATGGCCGGCACATGGACCTACTGGGGTTGGAAAGCAGGGTTCTTCGATACAGAAGCTGATGCTCTCGCATTTCACGACGAACTTTGCTACATGCTGGCCGTCCAAGCGGCGGCGCCCAATAGTCCGCAATGGTTTAATACGGGACTTCATTGGGCATATGGAATAGATGGCCCACCCCAAGGACATTTTTTCGTGAATTACACGAATGGTGAGTTGGAAGCCTCCGGATCAGCCTACGAACACCCGCAGCCGCACGCCTGCTTCATCCAGGGCGTCAAAGACGACCTATTAGGCGAGCAGGGTATAATGGATTTATGGGTCAGGGAAGCTCGCTTGTTCAAATATGGTTCAGGAACGGGGTCAAATTTTTCTGACATTCGTGGCGAAAATGAGCCCTTATCAGGAGGGGGGCGTTCTTCGGGCTTGTTAAGTTTTCTCAAAATCGGGGACCGGGCAGCTGGTGCAATAAAATCTGGTGGAACTACAAGGCGCGCAGCAAAAATGGTTGTCGTAGATGTTGATCATCCTGATATAGAGGGGTTCATTAATTGGAAGGCGACCGAGGAGCAGAAGGTTGCCGCCCTGGTTGCCGGCTCAAGATCAATGGCAGAACACCTAAAGGGGGTATTAGCTGCTTGCCAAAACGGGGGCAAAGGAAGATTTGAAGTTTCGGACAACCCCCATTTGAAAAGCGCATATTCAGCAGCAAGAAAAGCGCACATTCCCGAAAACTGTATCCAGAGAGTAATAGAGCTAGCACGGCAAGGAATTGTAGAAATTGAGTTTTGTTCCTACGACACCGACTGGGATTCAGAAGCATATAGAACCGTTTCCGGACAAAATGCCAATAATACCGTTCGGGTTAGTAACAGTTTTATGGAAGCTGTTGAAAAGGGTTCTGATTGGTCGCTCCGCTGTCGCACCGATCAGTCAACTCACAGGACCATCCCCGCAAGAAGCCTATGGAATCAAATGGGGCTAGCGGCATGGCAATCGGCGGATCCGGGAGTGCAATTTGATACAACCATCAATGAGTGGCACACCTGCCCAGAGTCTGGGCGAATTCGGGCCTCCAACCCCTGCTCTGAATATATGTTCCTGGACGACACTGCCTGCAACCTTGCGTCGCTAAATTTACTAGCTTTTAGAAGTACCAATGGTGACTTTCGTATTGACGAATATCAGCACGCCATAAGGCTATGGACGATAGTCCTGGAAATTTCCGTCTTGATGGCCCAATTTCCTTCCCAGGAAATAGCAAAAAAATCATACCGATACCGGACCCTTGGCCTTGGATATGCCAACCTAGGAGGCCTCTTAATGGCATCGGGCCTTCCATATGACAGCACCGAGGGAAGAGCGCTTGCTGGGGCACTAACCGCTGTAATGACGGGAACATCCTACCGAACCTCCGCTGAAATGGCAGAAGAGCTGGGAAGTTTTCCAGGCTTTCAGGATAACGCCGAAGCCATGCTTAAAGTAATGAGAAATCATCAGCGGGCGGCTCATGGTCTTGTCGAAGGATACGAGGAATTGACAATCCTTCCGGTAGCGCTCGATATCGAAAACTGCCCAATTGCTGACCTTGTAAAGGCTGCACAAAAAAGCTGGGACGAAGCAGTAGAAATGGGGATAGCCCATGGATACCGGAATGCGCAAGCCACTGTTATAGCTCCAACCGGTACTATTGGGCTTGTCATGGACTGCGACACGACAGGGATAGAGCCGGATTTTGCATTGGTAAAATTCAAAAAACTGGCGGGTGGCGGATATTTTAAGATTATCAATCGCATTGTGCCGGAAGCGCTAGCCTCACTAGGCTACGAAGAAACAAAAATTAGAGAAATTAGCGATTATGCCGTCGGTCATGGAACCTTAGATGGGTGTCCAACAATTGATCATGACGTTCTCACTGGGAAAGGCTTCACCAAGGAAATCATTCAAAACATCGAAGAAGTTATTTCGGATGCCTTTGATATTCGCTTTGTATTCAACAAGTGGACCCTCGGAGAGGAGTTTTGCGTTAATCAGCTAGGCCTATCGGATGAACAGTTAAACTCGACACAATTCGACATGCTAGACTGGCTCGGCTTTAGCAAAAATGAAATCGACGAAGCAAACCTGTTCTGCTGTGGAGCGATGACACTGGAGGGAGCGCCATATCTTAAAACAGAGCACCTGCCAGTCTTTGATTGCGCCAATCCGTGTGGCCGGGTGGGCACTCGTGCCTTGTCATGGCGGAGCCATATTGAAATGATTGCAAGCGCCCAAAGCTTTATTTCGGGAGCAATTTCAAAAACTATTAACATGCCAAATAAGTCAACGGTGGAAGATTGTTCGGCGGCATACCTAATGTCCTGGAAAATGGGAGTGAAAGCTAATGCCCTCTACCGGGACGGATCAAAATTGAGTCAACCTCTATCTGCTTTAGTTGATGACCAAGATGAGGAGAGCTCCACAATGGGCTCAGCCGCAGACTTGCCGCAAGAGGAAACCACAGTTCCAGAACGAATAGTTGCCCATGCCCTTCAACAAGAACGGCAAGCAAGAGAAAAACTTCCTCACAGAAGAAAAGGTTATACCCAGAAAGCCATGGTAGGAGGTCACAAAGTTTACCTACGCACTGGTGAATACGAAAATGGCGAACTCGGGGAAATTTTTATAGACATGCATAAGGAAGGAGCAGCCTTCCGGAGCCTAATGAATAATTTTGCAATTGCAATATCAATAGGGCTGCAATACGGCGTGCCTCTGGAAGAATATGTAGACGCCTTTACTTTTACTCGATTCGAACCTAGTGGCTTGGTAAGTGGTAATGACTCCATAAAAATGTCCACCTCCATATTGGATTATGTCTTTCGGGAACTTGCCATCTCATATCTTGACAGAAACGACTTAGCCCATGTTGAAAGTGATGATTTGTTGCCCGATAGTGTTGGACAAGGAGACAATGGGGGCCTAGAGCACCATGAGAATAGTCAGCAAGGTAGTTCCTCAGATTTACAATCTTTAGTTAGCCCAGGGTATGTCCGCGGCCGATTACGGGTTCTGGAAGGCGGTGCAGTCCCGCAAGAAACAGAAGATGTTTCCCTGATCCACACCGAGGATGCCTCAACTATGGCATTACCTGCTTCGGCAGGGGCAGCCCAAGGGGCTGTATCCGTTGGAGCAGCGGTCATTGGCGGGACAGCCGAATCGCAACTATCACGGTCCCGCGAAGCTAGGATTAAAGGCTATGAAGGAGATCCATGTTCAGAATGTGGTAACTTCACACTCGTTCGGAATGGAACCTGCCTAAAATGTAACACCTGCGGCTCCACTAGCGGCTGTTCATAAAGGGTTTCGACAAAAAGCTCAGTTTGATATATAAAAAGGGCCACTTCAGAGTCCAACGGCACGCATCTTCCCTCGGTTCACATCTCAATGCACCCATATAGATCTCATAACTGTGGCGAGCTCCGCCGCGATCAAATAGGCCAAGAAGTTCGACTGTCGGGGTGGTTGCATAGCAAGCGAGACCACGGAAACCTACTGTTCTTGGACCTCAGAGACCAGTACGGACTTACACAATCGGTTATAGAGACCGAATCAAATATGTTTAAGTTGGCGGAGGGTATCAGAGTCGAAAGCGTGATCACCGTCACAGGTAGAGTCGTCGAACGGTCTGCCGAAACTGTAAATAATAAATTACCGACCGGGCAAGTTGAAATCACCATCACCGACCTCAAGATTGAATCAGCAGCGGAGACGCTCCCTATGCAGGTTTCGGGAGGCCAGATCCCAGGCGAGGACATACGGCTTAAATACCGTTTCCTGGACCTGCGCCGGAAACAAATGCAACAAAATATTCAACTGCGTAACAACGTGATTGCTAATATCAGAGAACTCATGACTGAACAGGGGTTTATGGAATTTCAAACCCCAATTTTAACTTCTTCAAGCCCAGAGGGAGCGCGTGACTATTTGGTTCCCAGCAGAGTACATCCCGGGAAATTTTACGCCCTCCCACAAGCGCCACAGCAATTCAAACAACTAATTATGGTTTCCGGCTTTGACCGCTATTTCCAAATCGCACCCTGCTTCAGAGATGAAGACGCAAGGGCCGATAGAAGCCCAGGAGAATTTTATCAATTAGACGTGGAAATGGCCTTTGCCACACAAGACGATGTTTTCAACGCTATCGAACCCGTCTTGTATAAGATTTTTACTAAATTCAGTTCGTTAAGGGTAACTGAGCCGCCATTCCCTAGGATAGCTTTCCGTGATGCTATGCGCCTGTATGGGACCGACAAACCGGATCTTCGAAACCCACTAATTATATCAGACGTGACAGAATACTTTGTAATGCCCGATGTAACCTTCAAGGCATTCCGTAATCAGATCGAGAAGGGTGCCGTTGTTAGAGCAATCCCGGGACCTGCAACAAACAGCCACCCAAGAAGCTTTTTTGACAAACTGAACGACTGGGCTAAAGCTCAGGGCGCCCCGGGTCTAGGGTACGTCACTTTTGACGAATCTGGCACAGGAAAAGGCCCAATCGCAAAATTCATCCCCCAGGGGATTCAAGAAAAAATAAAGAAAGCCATGGATATTGGAGCTGGGGATACTGCTTTCTTTGTCTGTGACAAGCCTCATTCAGCGGCGACCTTTGCTGGCAATGTCCGGACCAAACTTGGTGCCGAATTAGATTTACTTGAAAAGGACGTCTTTAGGATGTGCTGGACTGTCGACTTCCCAATGTACGAGAGAGATCCCGACTCCGGGGAAATTAAATTTAGCCACAACCCGTTCTCCATGCCGCAGGGAGGCAAAGATGCACTTGATACAGAAGATCCGCTAAATCTTCTTGCATACCAATACGACATTATCTGCAATGGAGTGGAATTATCCTCTGGCGCGATCCGGAATCATCAGGCTGACACCATGATAAAAGCTTTCCAAATCGCAGGCTATTCTGAGCAAGACGTTTTAGAGAAGTTCGGGGGGATGCTGCGAGCATTCCAGTTTGGGGCACCACCCCACGGCGGCCTTGCACCAGGAATAGACAGAATAGTGATGCTAATTGCCAATGAACCCAATATTAGAGAAGTGACACTCTTTCCAATGAATCAACAAGCACAAGACTTATTGATGGGTGCACCAAGCAAGGTTAACCCGAAGCAACTCAAGGAATTATTTTTACACATCCATACACCACCCAAGGAAACTAAAGGCTAGGCCGCCTGCTCTAGCGTCGTCCTTCCCCAATATAAACTCAGATGGCAGCGAGGGCTTCTAGTACTTTTTCTGCGTGGCCGGCCACTTTTACCTTTCGCCAAACTTCCTTGAGACGACCTTTCTCGTCAATCAGAAAAGTCGAACGTTCTATTCCCATATATTTTCTTCCATACATATTTTTCTCAACCCAAACACCGTAAGATTCACAGGTAACCCCATCGCTATCCGATAGCAAATCCACCTTTAAAGAATGCTTAGCTATAAATTTCGTATGGCTAGCCATATCATCTTTAGAGACCCCAAGCACAAGAGCATTCTGGTTAACAAATTTCTTACTCAATTCGCTGAAAGCAATGGCCTCTTTGGTGCAACCGGGCGTATCGTCCTTAGGATAAAAATATAGTATCACCGCCTTTCCTCTGCATGATTTTAAACTGATATCTTTGCCATTTGAAGAAGGTAGATTAAATTCTGGAGCCTTTGCACCAACCGTTATCGCTTCTGTCATCCTAGCATTCTCCTATGAAATCGAATTTTTACACTAACGTATAATCACCAACTAACCTTACAAAGTGCCCATGTGTGGAAGTTTGATGCGCCCTTAGTTTGTCCTTAAGGGCATTAAAGTCAACAGCCCTGCAATTGCGAACCAAAACTTCCCGCAAGCCACTTGGTGCCGACTCCTCATCAAATACACCTATGAGACAAATTCTACTAAGAGACTGCACTTGTAAGAAAAATTCTAATGAGTCGGAAAGTTCTGTTAATACAGATCCGTCTAAGAGCCCGGATTTAGACAACTTTCCAAAAAACTTGAGAGTGTTTGAATCCAATATAGATGGCTCCTGTCCGCCATTCTGAAGCTGCAAGTATTGGACCAAAAAGTCCAAATCAAATAACCCTCCCAGAGAATATTTAATATCCCAAAATCCTGTTGGCGGTCGTTCACGCCAAACCCTTCGCCGCATAGCTACAATATCAGTCTGGAGATTTTCTAGGGTATAAGCCTGGCACAGGACATTGCGAATAAGAACCTCGATTCTCCCGGTTAATCCTTTGGGCCCCGCAACAACACGAGCCCTGGTTAACGCCATGAGTTCCCATACCCAGGCTTCCTTTTTATAATAACGCTCAAGGCGAGAAAAATCCGAGACCAGCGGGCCACTCGACCCCATAGGTCGTAAACGAACATCAACTTCATACAACTGACCGTGCCCCGTCTGGGCCGAAAGCGCCGTTATTAGCCTCTGGCAAAGTCTGGAATAATATGTAGAGGGCGAGACCTTTCTATCACCATTTGAAAGCAATTCATTATCAGCCCTATACACAAAAACTAAATCTAAATCTGAACCTCTTGTTAAAATCTCACCTCCCAACTTTCCAAAACCTAAAACACATAATTCTCCATCTGGCAAAACGCCATAAGTCTTTTCAAACTCCTGTCTTACCGCTGTCAGGGTAGCCTCAATCAATAGGTCAGCAACGCTGCTAAGAATTTGGCCTCCATCCAGACAACCAAGAACACCACTCAGCTGCCTGACACTGGTTAGGAACTTAATATCCCCTGACCATCTGCGAGTAATATTTAAGAAATCCTGAAAATCCCTAGCAAATCCCAGGTTTTCTTCCAAACTATCAAGCAACTGATCTTTTTTAAAAACAGAGGCACTGACCTCTTCCTCAATCAATGCGTCTAAAAGATAGCCTCGTTGTGCTAGATATCCGGACAAGCGCGGCGCCGTTCCCATTATTTCGGCAACCACACGTAATAATTTGGGAGACGCTTGAAACAGCGAAAATAGTTGGATCCCAGCGGGCAAATTTTGCAAGAATTCGTCAAATTTTATAAATGCAGTGTCGGGATCACTTGTTTGGGCTAATGCCCGTAAAAGACTGGGCATAATTTGAGTAAGAATCTCGCGCGCACGAACATTTCGAGTAGCCTTTAGCGTACCACGGTGCCACTTTCGGACAACGGAAGATAGGTGAGAAGCACGGGAGAAGCCCATACCCTCCAACGTAATTAAAGTTGCCGGGTCATCCTCTATGCCTGTAAAAACTAAATTACCCCGTATTCCCTCAGAGCCATCTTGAGAAAGTGAAGATTTAAACAATTCTCTATAGTTTGTTGACACACAATCGAGAACCTCGCCCGTAAAGATCATAAAGTCACCAGGGTTTTCGTATCCCATAAAAACGGAAAACTTGTTAAAAGAACTTTCTGTATCGGGGAGGACATGTGTCTGTCTATCCTCAACCATTTGAAGGCGGTTCTCCGCCCTTCGTAAAAACCAGTATGCGTTTGTCATTTCCCGACAAACGCCCTCTGTTATCAGCCCCATATCTGAAAGCGCACGTAATGCGTCAGAGGTCGAGTGCCGCCGAAGTTCACGCATTCTTCCGCCCCAAATTAACTGCAAACTTTGGGCAAAAAATTCGATTTCTCTGATTCCTCCACGACCAAGCTTCAGGTTATGGCCACGTATTAAATCATCGCTCCTGAAATTGGAGTCAATCTGGCTCTTTATTGAATGGATGTCATCTAGCGCCGCGAAATCAAGAGTCTTACGCCAAATAAAAGGCTCTAACTTCTGTAAAAATGATTGGCCAGCTGCTATATCTCCTGCTATCGGACGTGCTTTTATAAACGCTGCACGTTCCCAATTTTGACCCACACTCTCATAATAAAGTTCGGCAGCATCGGTCGAAACAGCCAAGGGCATCGATAGGGGATCTGGCCGCAATCTCAAATCTGTCCGAAATACATACCCTTCGCTAGTCCGAGTTTCCAATAACTCGACAAGCCTCTGCGTCAGACGGGAAAATACTGCCGAAAGACGCTCATTCGAACCAAATTTTCCACTGTTCGGGTCATATAGGACAATCAAATCAATATCACTGGAGAAATTCAGCTCTCCACCGCCGAGTTTTCCAAGACCCAAAATAATTAGACCACTCCCTTGCGAAGGATCCAATTGCTCCCCTAGAGAAAGATCTTCCTCGACCGAAGCTATAGCCAACAAATTTTTTATACACACCTCCAATACAGCCTCGGCAAATTGCGTCTGAGCATAGGCAGCCACTCTCGTATCCCACACACCAATTAACTCAGCTATACCAACCAGGAGAGACTGTTTACGGCGAAGGATACGCAGAGATCGCGAGAAAGAAGACAAAAAGGCCTCATTTGGGCCGGTCAAGCCCGCTAGAAGCCCTGTCTCATGCAACAAGCCCTCATAATTTTCCTTAAAATCTCTACTAACCATAGTTTTTACAAATTCAGGTTCGCTGAAAATGCAGGAACTCAGGTAGGGTGAGTTGCCAAATACCATCAATAGCAATCGCTCAAAGTAATTGATTTCAGCGCCTAAACTGTCTGTATTTCGCCCGAAAAGTTGGTTCCAACGACGCAAGTCTGCCTCTGCACGAACCTCATCATAAGGCTGCGGCCATTGCTGCAAATGCAAAATAACACTAGGGTGGAATTTCATAAAAGTCCTAATCTATCGCCTGTACTCAGGAAACTCGTGAGCTCAAACCCTAATAATAAGTATAAGTCACTCAAATTGGCTATTCCTATTCTTCGGAATGCGTTGCAGATATTAGGCAGCGCGCTTGCACTTGCAGTAATCATACTTACATTTTTTATGTGGCGGATGTCGGATGGACCCGTTTCCTTGACTTTTCTCCGTCCACACCTTGAACAACTATTAAATGTCGAGAGTTCTGCCACCCAAATTACGTTTGAAAGTTTGCAAGCTTCCTGGCAGGAGTGGGCGCCATATGTTGTTTTTACTGGTCACAATCTTTCAGCAAATACAACAGATGGAGAAGTAAATGCTATAGCTGAAGTATTTTCTGCGCAGCTTAGCGTCCCCGCCTTATTGCGTGGGAATATCACATTTACGAAAGTAGATATAACCGGTCTTAATCTTGAAATAGTTAGACCAGTCGTAAAAACCGACCCAGGAACTAATACCAATTTTCTTTTTAATTATTACCTTGAACCTGCCTTGACACAGTTATCCCACGCTATCACTGAAATTGCCCCTGAGTTTGCACTTCCACAAATAGACGAACTTAATGTTGCCAATACTCATTTGGCCATACTCGACCCTTCCAAACTATCTCTATGGGAAGCAGCTAGCAAAGAATGGTATCTAACACAATCAGACCAGGAAAAAATTATATTTGTCGCATCTACTCTCGACATGGGAAGCGAAAAGATCAACATAGGTTTAAAGGCAAATTACTCACAAGATGACGGGATTTGGAGAACCAAGTTTTCCTTTTCTGATATTAGCCCTCGCCGACTCCACCTACTCTCTAAAAATTTTGAAAATTTGACTGACCTTAACGCAACTCTTTCTGGCACTTTTACAACAAACTTCGAAACCATTTTCGACATAAAAAAGATTGGATTTGAACTATTTTGTCGAGAAGGCTCAGCTATTTTTGGAGACCAATCAATGTTTTTTGGCGAGCACCAAGTAGAAAGCCTATATGTGGCAGGTTATTTTAATAACCAAGATCCATCAATCTTCCTTGAAAATTTCGAAGGGCAGATCAATGACTTCGAAATAAATGGTAGCGCCTCCCTAACCAACCTATACTCTGACCCCCATATTAATGCAGCACTTGAGGCGCATCAAATTCCAGTTGGCCAACTTTCCACACTGTGGCCCCAGAATCTTGCCACAAGTGCACGGAGCTGGGTTTTAGAAAACATTTCGGGCGGAACTGTTGAAGATATCACTGCATATCTGGATTTCTCACTTAATGATTTGGAAAAGGAAAATATAGAACGCAATCAAATATTTGGGACATTCCGAGTAAATAACACAGAGGTTGAATATATAAATGGACTTCCACCCGCTAGAAATCTTTTTGCCGATGGCTGGTTTGATGGAGTTGATCTTCATATCGACATTGAAACAGGAAAAATTCTCAAACAAGAAATTAATGGAACAACACTAGAATTCGCAGACGTCTACACTGGAAAAGAGATTGGATTTTTGGACCTTCGTTCACACGGGCCCCTGTCTGATCTTACTATCTTTCCTGGATTTTCCGAGAAGTTCAGTTCGTGGTTTCAATCTACGGAAAATCAAAAACTCGATGGAATGGCAAACGCTAACTTACATATTCATTTTCCCTTAATCAGCGGGCTAACGGTGCAAGACTTGACCACAAAAGGGGAGGTCACCTTTGAACATCTTGCATTACAAAGCAACAACTACATCCTTGGTCAGCGCCAACTTAATATTTTGGATGGTGCCGGGAGAGTTCTTTTTGGCGAACATAAACTAAATGGACAAATCACAGCTACTGTTAACCAAATGCCAGTTGCAATTGAATGGAGCACCACACCGAATGGCGGGGCATCCGACCCCATAGGAAGAGGCGTTATTCGCACCACTTTAGCTGACGACTTTGGGGGGCAACTAGCGAATTTCTTTTCCTTTATTGATGGTGAAGCAGCACTAGAGATAACCGTTAGTGCGTTTGCGGATGGTTATCAAACCGCACTTATAAATATTGATGCGGCAAACTTAACGGCATCATTCCCTAGCATAAATTTTGAGAAGAAAATCGGGGAACCAGTTGATATCACCAGTCACGTTAATCTTGATGCCTGGAGACTTTCCTCCCCAATAACATTCCATATCAACGGGGCCGATCTAAAAGGAGCCGTAACAGTAGAACTTAATGAAACTAATGATATCGTTGGGATTTTCTTACAAGAGATTTCCTACAACAAGGAAAAAATCACAGCCGACATATTATATAAGGATAATGAAGTTTATGAGATTGACCTTCGAACCAAATTCCTAGATATGGGCTTATTTGAATCAGGAAAAGAAATTCCAAAACTAGAATTATGGAGAGGGCGCTTATCTGTAGATAAATTAACGACCGAGGAAATGAGTACTTTCTCTCATACAGAGATACAATACAATGCCCTTACAAAAGGCAGGATTGATGTCTTATTAGATTCGAAAGACTTAACTCTTTCGCAACCTCTGATTAACCTTCTCGATGATATCCAGGAAGCAACAAATTTAGTAGGCAGTGGAGCACTGAATCTCTCTGGAAAGATAGAAAATCTTTATTCTTCAAACGGAGACGTCCTTCATAACATCCAAGTGGAAATTGCTATTCAGGACGATGAGTTAATCCGGGCTAGAATAGAAGGGTACTTTAACGAACAAGAGAAAGTTCGACTTGAGATTGCAGGGTCCGGTGCAGAACAGAAAATAACAATTGCATCGGAAAATGCTGGCGAATTTCTACGAATCCTTGGGGTGACATCAAATATAGTTGGCGGGCAACTGTATTTAGCAGCGCGTTATGGGGATAAGTCTGATAAAAATATGCTTGAAGGCCAATGCATTATAGAAGATTTCCACGTAACCAACACCCCCATCCTAGCTCAATTACTCTCCATGTCCCTCCCCACCAATGTCTTCGAGTTGTTAGCTGGAAAGGGCGTGCCATTTGCGAGACTTAATGCACCGTTCCGTTATAAGAGCTCCAGCCTAGAACTCCTTAAGGCACGGGCCAGCGGGGTGTCTCTGGGAATAACTGTCGACGGGAAGATAGACCTCGCGAGCAACTCGGCTGATATCCGGGGAACAATTATACCTGCATACCTTGTAAATAACCTTGTAGGAACAGTGCCGGTGATTGGGGACATATTAACTGGGCCTGAAAGAGAAGGCATTTTTGCTGCCAACTACAGCGCCAAAGGCCCTACAAATGATCTAGAAATTTTTGTAAACCCGCTAACGGTACTGGCCCCTGGAATATTACGGGATCTATTTGACTTGTTTTCCCCTGATAACACACAACCTGACGAATAACACTACAAAAAAAGAATGCTACCATCAGGATTACCTGCCCTATACTATACTGGCCGCAGCAAGGAGTGCCGTTTTTTTCCCGAGGAAAGTTTTATCAAACCCTGGCTATTTTCATCCGACGCCGTAATTAAATAGTCAATCGAAGATATTGGAGCATCATTTACCCTTGCACCACCCTGTTCAACCAATCGCCTGACCTCTCCTTTCGAATTAGCCAAGCCCGTAACATCCTTATATGCTTCAAACAAGGTCAATCCTTTTACTAAGGCAGCGGCCTCAATATCAAATGTCGGTAGATCAGCGCTAATAGTCCCTAAATCAAAAGTTGCATGCGCGGTTGATGCCGCCTTCTCTGATGCTTCGTGACCGTGGCACAACTCCGTGGCCTTATCGGCTAGAATTTTTTTAGCGTCATTAATATCCGCGCCCTTTAGCGCAGAGAGACGTGCTACCTCATCAAGGGGCATATCAGTAAATAATCCCAGAAATCTGCCTACATCTGCATCTTCGACGTTACGCCAATATTGCCAGTAGTCATAGCTAGAAAGACGTTCTTCGTTCAACCAGACAGCTCCTGATGCTGTCTTCCCCATTTTCTGGCCAGAAGCCGTCTCGAGAAGCGGCGAAGTAACCCCATACAACGTCCTACCATCAACCCGCCTGGTTAATTCTACCCCATTAACAATATTTCCCCACTGATCGGATCCCCCTAATTGCAGCAAACAACCATGCCGC
>CEVA01001290.1_pt1 | contig 13265 bp, 8 predicted proteins | sample 361521 | NCBI WGS metagenome assembly CEVA01 (sample SAMEA2622823, study PRJEB7988) | marine metagenome | isolation source: saline water (ENVO:00002010), including
TTTTGCCGCGTTACCTATTCAACCGGAACCGGTACAAAGACTTCACGTCTTCCGTTTTCGAGTGGTCCGACGGCCCCTGCTGCCTCCATGGCTTCTATCATTCTTGCCGCGCGGTTGTACCCAACCCTCAGATGCCTCTGAACCGCTGAGATTGAAGCTCGTCGCGTTTCCGCAACAAATGCGAGCGCCTGATCATATAACGGATCACCCTCGCCCCCAACAGCGTCACCCCTGCCAGAACCCATATCCTCGGAGACCTCTGGCTCAATCACAGCATCGAGATACTCCGGCGCACCGCTCTGCCGTAAATGCTGTGCAACTCGAAGTACATCCTGATCCGATACAAAAGACCCATGCACCCGCACTGGATAGCCGGTACCAGGTGGCAGAAACAACATATCGCCATGTCCCAGCAGTTGCTCTGCTCCCATCTGGTCAAGGACAGTACGCGAATCAGCACGAGAGCTCATCTGGAATGCAATACGAGTGGGAAAATTTGCCTTAATCAGGCCTGTTACAACATCCACCGAAGGGCGTTGAGTCGCCAGCACCAAATGTATCCCAGCGGCTCTTGCGCGTTGTGCGATACGGGTGATCAGCTCCTCGATTTTCTTTCCTGCGACCAGCATGAGATCGGCAAACTCGTCGACGATCACCACCACGTAGGGCATTTTTACCAGCGTTGGTGGCGGATGGTCTTCTTCGCCACCAATTGACTCATAGAAAGGGTCTGGAAGCGGTTTTCCAGAATTGATTGCAGCGAGAACCTTGCGGTTGTACCCCATGATATTCCTGACGCCTAGGGAGGCCATCAACTTGAATCGGCGATCCATTTCGCCAACACACCAGCGAAGTGCGTTGGCGGCTTTGCTCATATCGGTGACAACAGGCGTCAGTAGATGAGGTATCCCGTCATAACCTGACAACTCAAGCATTTTAGGATCAATCATGATTAATCGAACGTCCTCAGGGGTCGACTTGTAGACAATGCTTAGTATCAGTGCATTGATGCAGACCGACTTCCCCGATCCCGTGGTACCTGCCACCAACAAATGCGGCATCTTGCACAAATCATCGACCACTGGCTGCCCCGAAATATCTTTACCCAACACGAGCGTTAAAGGACTTTTGCTCGATTCGTAGATCTCAGAAGCCAGTCCCTCAAGAAGGTATACCGGCTCTCTCTCCTCATTAGGAATTTCCAGCCCGATGTATGTTTTCCCGGCAATGTTTTCGACAACCCTGACGCTAATCACCGACAAAGAACGGGCAAGATCCCGAGCCAAACCGACTACCTGACTCGCCTTAACACCCGGCGCTGGATCAATTTCAAAACGGGTAATCACAGGCCCGGGCTGAACTGATTCCACTCGGACGTCTATGTTGAAGTCCATGAGTTTTTTCTCAACCAACCGGGACATCATTTCCAAGGTTTCCTTGCTGTATCCTTGAACTCTAGCCTCAGGCTTATCGAGTAGCCCCAGCGCTGGTAGCGAACCCTGCGGCACCTTATCTTCGGCAAACATCGGGATTGCGGACTGTTTCTCCCTATAGATACGGGCACCCTCTTTGGTTTCAGTAACCTTAGGCTCGATACGCGGCGGCTGTTTCTTGGCGCGATCCCGTTTAATTTCTGCCACTGTATCTTGCCGTTTTCGTTTAAGCCTGAAGCCCTGTACTTCATCAAACCAAATTATTGCTCGTTGCCATAACCGCTCCGAATACTTGCAGGTCATCTCCCCGACCTTATCCATGATTGTGAACCAGCTCACATCAAGTGACCATGAAATCCCAGCTATAAAGATCACCAGAAATACAACCGTTGCGCCGACAATCCCAAATGAATCAAAGGCCCACGCGCCCACCAAGATGCCCACCCAACCGCCTGACTCAAAAGGCATAGTCCGCGACCAAGAGAAATAATGCAGAAATTCGATACCACAAGCTGAAAAAAGCACGAATAGCATGCCAGTTCCATGAACTAGCCTGGAATAGCCCATGTCTTCACTGTCCGATTGTCGTAACAGTCGCCAGCAAACCACACCAAACAGTATCGGTAGAAAGTAGGCGGAGTAACCTAATCCATTCAACATCAAGTCTGAAAACCAAGCGCCGAATCTGCCGCCAAGATTCTCGATCTCATTGCTGGCTCCTGTGTGCGTAAAACCTGGATCACTGCTCGAATAACTCGCTAAACAGACTAACAGGTAGGCAGTGAATGCGCCCAGAGCAATGACCAATACCTCCCTGCCCAGACGCAATAGTCTTGGTGACGTACGGAATTTAATCCGTTCTACTTGTTTGGGCGACTTCGCCTGGGCCACAATAATCGTTAAGTAGGTCGCTGAAAAATGAACCGGTGTAATTATATCGAAATATTCAAGAACAGCGTTTATTCCGAACGATGTTCCCCTATCCGTATCGATTCAAACTCATTATGATAGCGCCTTTGGATAGGCTGATGCTCTCGCATCACTCGATCCCACCATACTTCAACCCGAGCATACTTGTTAGGTGCGCCTGCCATGCAAATACCGGTTCATAGCCGATTATTAATTCTTGGGTCTGGGCCTGCAGGATATACTGCAGCCCTCTATGCTGCCCGTGCAAATCTCAGCCCAGTCCTGATAACGGGTATTGAACAGGGTGGCCAGCTCACCACAACCACCGATGTAGACAATTGGCCGGGAGATCCGGCAGGGGTCCAAGGCCCCGAGCTAATGCAACGTATGTTGGCGCACGTGGAACGTTTTGATACCAACGTTATTTTCGACCATATTCATAATGCCGAATTGGATCATGGGCCATTCCGCTTGCATGGCGATTCAGCAACCTACACCTGCGACGCGTTGATCATCGCGACCGGCGCATCAGCAAGGTACCTGGGACTACCATCAGAAGAAGTCTACAAAGGGAAAGGTGTCTCGGCTTGCGCGACCTGCGATGGGTTTTTCTACAAAGACAAACCTGTTGCTGTCATAGGCGGTGGCAACACAGCTGTTGAAGAAGCCCTTTACCTCTCAAATATCTGCTCTACTGTTTCGTTGATTCACCGCCGCGAACAACTTCGGGCTGAAGCAATCATGCAGGATAAACTGTTCACCCGATCCGATGGTAACGGAAATGTGTCTATCCACTGGAACAACATTCTTGACGAAGTGCTCGGCGACACAGCAGGCGTAAGTGGCATTCGAATAAAAGAGGTGAACTCCGGCGAGAAAACAACCCTTGATGTACATGGAGTATTTATTGCCATTGGTCATGATCCAAACACAGGACTATTCAGGGACAAACTGGAGATGAACGACGGGTACATTGTGATCAAAGGCGGACTGGATGGTGAAGCCACTGCAACAAGCATCCCGGGGGTATTTGCAGCTGGAGATGTCACAGATCACATATACCGTCAGGCGGTAACCTCGGCAGGCTCAGGTTGTATGGCTGCTCTTGATGCTGAACGATTCCTAGCCGAACAATCTAACTGATAGAAGACCTTGCTATGCACGATCCCGATCGCTTATTCAGAAAATCAGTGACCGGGGTCATCCCGCTGCGCGATCAAGACTCTAGGGGCATACCTAATAGACCACGAAGTAGCGTTTCGACCCCTGATGTTGACCCAATCGCGGGGCCAGGAAAGGTGGATCTTGATGGTGATCTTTTTTACAGAAGTGGCGTTCAAAAAAGAAAATTGAGGGAGCTTCGGCGAGGTCGATTAAAGATCGCTGACATTCTTGATCTTCATGGATACACCCAGGTCTCCACCCCAGCTGCCATCACCAACTTCATAGCGTCCTGTAGTCATTCAGACAACCAGTGTGTCATGATTATCACCGGCAAAGGAAGAAACTCCCCTGATAGGGTGTCGGTCGTTCGAGCAACTGCGCTCGAAACACTTCGAAAACACCCTCGCGTGTTGGCTTATTGCTGTTCGCAGCAAGGCGATGGGGGCCACGGCGCTTTCTATATTCTGCTACGGCGTTAAGCTATAGACTGTTCAACCAGAACTACTGCGTGCGCCGCTATACCCTCAGCACGACCAGTGAAGCCCAGGCCTTCGGTAGTGGTTGCTTTTATGTTGACGAAACCTTGATCCAATTCAAGGTCAGCCGACAGGTTCGACCGCATGGCGCCGACAAATGGAGCTAATTTAGGCGCTTGGGCTATCAGTGTCACATCAACATTAACGATGCCTATCGCATGAGATTGGAGCAACTGGTAAACCTCGGTCAGAAATTCACGACTGTTTCTATTTCGGTTCCGGTCATCTGTATCGGGGAACAGATTTCCGATATCTCCGAGCCCTGATGCGCCCAATAACGCATCACAAATCGCGTGAATCAGAACATCAGCATCGCTATGACCCTGCAACTGTTGGTGATGAGGTATCTCCACTCCTCCAAGGACCAACACCTGCCCTTCTACCAGTCGATGGGTATCAAACCCATGCCCTACTCTAATTAGGTTCTTCACGATTGCTTACTCAGGAAGAATTCTGCCAGTTGTAAATCCTTGTCGTTTGTAATCTTGATATTTCTTTCGGCGGATTGAACAATCAGTGGCTTTAGGCCAAGTTTCTCTACTGCCGCCGATTCATCTGAGATCGATTCAAGGTCATGTAGTACCGCCTGTAACGCAGTGTACAGTACAGAAAATCGGAACAACTGGGGGGTTTGGGCACGCCAGAGGATTCTTCTATCCACCGTCTGCTTCGTGGTCGAATCCTGGTTTGCAACCTTGATTGTATCGGTTACGGGTACAGCCAGTAGGCCGCCGTCCATTGAAGGTACAACCGCAGAAATTAAGGCATCAATATCCTCTACCTGCACACACGGGCGGGCTGCATCATGCACGAGGATCCAGTCACTCCGACCCACGCACGCCTGTAGCGCCTGAAGTCCCAGCCACACGGTCTCCGCACGACTCTGACCTCCGGTATAACAGGCCACTTGCATACCGGACGGCAGCGGCAGATTGTGCCAGTGGTTATCAGTTTCAGAAATCCCGACAAATGTTGCATCGATCTGCTGAATGGCAGCTAGCCTTTTCAGAGTGTGCGCTAAAACAGGCATACCCGCTATTTCTCGATACTGTTTCGGGACGGCGCCACCGACACGCCTACCTTGACCTGCAGCAGGCACAACAGCCCAAAGTTTCTCCCGGTTCCTAAACACCGACGATCCTCTTGTTTAACAGCCTATTTAAGCAGGGGGGCTTCATTAAGATAGAATCCCTAACCTCATCGTGGCCAAGCAAGCACTGTCCGATGCGTGCGTTACCAAACGAATTCAAACCAAACTCTGCTTTGACCCAAACCACCCGCTGGCCTGATCTATATGGCAGCGCCGAAGGATTTGGCATAGCGCGTCTAGCGGACCGCCTGAAAAAACCGTTGGTTGTCATCGCCAACAATTCTCGACGGATGAAACTTCTGCAGGAGGAAATATCTTTCTTCATTAAGGACCATTCTACCGCACCACTACTGTCTCTCTTAGACTGGGAGTGCCTACCGTATGACGTCGTTTCACCACAACCGGAAATCATATCGGACCGTCTGCGAACTCTTGCTCAGATCCCACATCTCGAACAGGGCATCCTGCTCTCAACCGTACCGGCGTTAATGCAAAGGCTCCCACCTTCTGAATATATTTCCGGCCATAGTTTTTTTCTCGAAGCGGGTCAAATTGTCGATCCAGAAAATCTACGAAAACGACTTCAAGAGGCGGGATACCTAGCCGTATCACAAGTTCTTTGTCAGGGGGAGTATGCAATACGAGGGGGAGTCATCGATATTTATCCGATGGGTTCTAGCGATCCATTCAGACTTGACCTCTTTGGAAACCAATTGGAAACCATCCGACTATTTGACCCGCAATCACAAAGATCTTCCGCTACCAGGAATTCCATAGAACTCCTCCCAGGTCGGGAGTATCCTACCGACCACGATGCAATCAATCGGTTTCGAGCAAATTTCCGGCGTCAATTTGAAGGCGATCCACAAAAACATCTGGTGTATCGAGAAATCAGTAAAGGCAACCTACCCACAGGACTGGACTTTTTTTGGCCATTATTTTATAGCCACACCGATACCCTATTTGAACACCTACCATCTAACGCTACATGGGTCTTAGACAAAGATTTTAGAGACAGTGTTGACAACCATTGGGCAGCAATCGTTGACCGTCATGAACTCGCATGCCTTGTGCCCGAAAGGCTCCCTCTACCACCGGAACAATTGTACGCTGCACCAGCAGACATAATTCACCGAGTTGATATCGAGGGCAATATCTTACTAGGTCCAGAAACACATGAGCAATCGGAAAAACGTAGACCGGGCACATTTTGGGTCGAACCTAGAAACAGCGAGCCATATCATGCAGTAATTAAACATCTGCAACATACGCGCTATAAAACGCTACTTGCGTTTGAGTCTGTAGGCAGACAGGACATTATTAGCGAGGTTCTTCGAGGCCGTAACATGTGTCCGACTGAAGTAGATGGATGGACTGAATTTGCGAAAGAAGGCGGCCCCCACCTTACGACTGTAGCCAGCAGAATCGAGCGCGGTGCGATTTTTCAGGATTTGGGATTGGAGATCATTACCGAGACTCAGATCTTTGGCGAGCGTACTACCCGCGCAACAAGGCGTAGTGCGGGTTCACGTAATCCGGAAAGCATCATCCAGTCCCTCGCGGAACTGAAGATTGACGATCCTGTGGTTCATGAAGACCACGGCGTAGGGCGCTACAGGGGTTTGAAAGTCATCCGTATATTGGAGCACGAAAGCGAACTGATGGTTATCGACTATCAGGGTGGCGACAAGCTTTACGTGCCGATCTTGAACCTGCATCTGGTTAACCGTTATTTAGGTGGTGATCCCGAAACCGCGCCCCTGCATAAACTAGGGTCCGAACAATGGGCCAAGGCGAAAGAAAAAGCTGCTAAACGTACCCGGGATACGGCCGCCGAACTACTAGAAATTCAGGCAATTCGGGCATCTCGCGCCGGTGCCACCCTGGCTATACCGTCACAAGAATACAAGAAGTTTGTATCGACATTTGTACACGAGGAAACACCGGATCAGATCACCGCGATGGAGGATGTTTTGAGTGATCTGGTATCCGATCAGCCAATGGATCGACTGGTCTGTGGCGATGTTGGATTCGGCAAAACAGAAATTGCGCTTCGAGCGGCTTTTGTGGCGGTCCACAATGGAAAGCAGGTGGCACTACTGGTACCCACAACCTTATTGGCCCAACAGCATTTCGATACTTTTCTCGATCGCTTTTCTGATCAACCCGTGAGTATTCGATGTGTTTCCCGTCTGCAGACTAGCAAGGACGTAGAAAAGACTCTAGCTAGCCTTCGTAATGCCACCCTAGATATCGTGATTGGAACGCACCGCTTGTTACAGTCCGATGTTTCTTTTGCCGATCTAGGTCTATTGATCATCGATGAGGAACACCGATTTGGTGTCCGCCAAAAAGAACACATCAAGAAGTTGCGAAAAGTCGTGGATATTTTGACACTCACCGCAACTCCCATTCCCAGGACACTGAACTTCACTATGACTGGTGTTCGTGATATTTCATTAATTGCCACACCACCCGAACACCGTGTCGCCATTAAAACGTTTATCCGAATTAAGCACGATGGTCTAATTCGGGAAGCTTGCCTTAGAGAGATAAATCGTGGTGGACAGATATTTTTCTTACACAACCAGGTCAAGTCGATCAAACGCGTAAGGGATGAGCTCCAAGTCCTCGTGCCAGAAGCAACTATTGGAATTGCCCATGGTCAGATGCCCGAATCGGAACTTGAAGTGGTGATGAGGAATTTTCAACAACAACGTTTCAACCTAATGGTGTGTAGCACCATCATAGAAAGTGGTATCGATATACCCAATGCCAATACTATATTGATCGATCGCGCCGACCGCTTGGGGCTTGCACAACTGCACCAGATCAGAGGCCGTGTGGGCCGTTCGAATCGGCAGGCTTTTGCCTACCTACTCATACCTGACGAAATCACGATAACTGCAAACGCAACAAAGCGTCTTGACGCAATTGCTTCTCTAGAAGGTCTTGGTGCCGGATTTGCACTCGCGTCTCATGACCTCGAGATCCGTGGTGCCGGGGAACTCCTTGGGGAAGAACAAAGTGGAGCAATCGATGATATCGGTTTCAGTCTTTATGCCGACTATCTCAATCGTGCCATCAGAGATCTAGCGAAACTACCAAACGATAATAAATACACCCTCTACGAGCAAATACGAACTGAGATCGATCTCGATCTGCCAATTCTTTTCCCTGACAGTTATCTACCCGATGTGCATGCCCGATTATTACTGTATAAGCGAATTGCAAATGCTCAAACAGCCGAAGAATTGTATGACCTACAGCTGGAGACTCTCGACAGATTTGGTCTACTGCCCGAGCCCGCGAAGTCGGTATTCGCTATCAGCGATATCAAGTTGACAGCAACCGGCCTTGGAATAGAGAAAATTAAGTTGGGAACCAAAGGGGGATTTGTAAAATTTTCTGAACAAACAGCACTGGATCCAATTCAACTCGTTGACCTAATTGAGTCTAGCAATAATGAAATAAACATGCGGGACAACTATACCCTGGGTATAACCACATCGTTACCGCTGCCGCAAGACAAAATCGCCTACGTAAAACACCTGTTGGCCACATTGCGGAATGACCAATGAATCAGAGCAATCGCCGTTGTTCTGGTAGCTAACCCCGACCTGTGGTTTCAATCGGACCACGCCTTCCTCACTCGGATACCTCGTACGACGATAACCTATCGACGCGAGAAACTTATGACTTGCGCAGAGCCCGCCCCCTCAACTAGGTTTCCCTGCATGTATTCAGGCACTAATTCTTTCATAATCTGTTCGATTCCATCAGCGTCGGATTGCTGAACTTTAGAAGTTAGCGAACTAAGAGCGTTCCTGATCGATTCACTATTCAAAGGCCTACTTTCAGCTAAACTTATTTGATTGTGCAGTGTTTTTTCGAGCTTCTCTTCATTGTGGAACAGCTCCTCCACTAGTTTTTCACCCTCACGAAGGCCGGTATAAACGATTTCAATCTCTTGATCGGGTACCAATCCGGCCATACGTATGAGCTGTTTTGCGAGATAGGAAATCTTTATCGGTTCCCCCATATCAAGCACAAAAATCTCGCTACCGTGTCCTTGAACACATGCCTGCATAATCAATTGGCATGCCTCCGATATTGTCATAAAGAACCGTGTTACATCAGGATGTGTGACCGTAACAGGTCCTCCCTCTGCGATTTGCCGTTCAAATAGCGGTACAACACTTCCTGCGGATCCCAGCACGTTTCCAAACCGCACAGTTATAAAAGCTACATGAGACTTTTCGTTTCTAGCCTGAACCAAGACCTCAGCCATGCGCTTAGTTGCGCCCATAATACTAGTTGGGTTGACCGCTTTATCGGTCGAGATCAAAACAAACTTCTCACAACCAACTTCACAACTGACTCGCGCCATTACATCTGTTCCAATCACATTATTTCGAACGGCTGCCCGAATTTGTCCTTGTAGAGAAGGCACGTGCTTGTAGGCTGCTGCGTGAAAAACGATATCTGGCAAATGTCGGTTGAATACTGATCTTACGCCTGGTTCATCACACACATCCACCAACTGAGCGTGCAATGTTATATCTGGGTGCTTGTTTTCTATGTCGTGAGCGATGCTATACAAGTTATACTCATTCTGTTCAACCAAGATCAGGGACGCCGGGTTCAATTGAACCACTTGCCGGCACAACTCGCTGCCAATAGACCCTCCTGCGCCCGTTACGAGCACCCTCTTGCCTGTGAGGCCATTTGAAATCAGTGTGATATCGAGCGAAACCGGGTCTCGCCCCAGCAGGTCGTCCAACGCGACCGGCCTTAGGTCTAGACTGCGAGCAGTACCATCCAGAATATCTTGTACTTTAGGTAATGTACGGTAGGAGACCTGTGTCTCTTCACAATAATCTACGATACGTCGCATGTCCTGTGTTGCGGCACTGGGTATGGCGATCAGCACCAGTTCGATTTGGAGTTCTTGGGCCACCTTTGGCAATACTGAGCAAGGGCCAACCACTCGAACTCCTTGGATATGGCGTCCTTTTTTGTTCGGATCATCGTCTAGATAGGCTATTGGCTCGTACTGAACCGGAGTTGAATTTCTCAGATCCCTAACCAACATATCCCCGGCAACACCAGCACCAATAACTAATACTCGCTTACCGGACATAGCTCTTCCAACACGTGTGTGATAAACGCGGTACAGCAATCGATTAGTAGTTAACAATCCAATCAGCAACAAACTATGGAGTGGGAAAACAGTCCGTGGCACAGCTTCAAGTCTGGTTGCGAGAAATATCGCAATCGCGATTACGGCTGATCCAAAGAATACCGACTTAACGATTGCTGAAATGTCGGGCATGGCGGTAAATCGCCATGCGCCCCGAGGAACAGAAAACCCAAGGGACATAGCGACATGGATCAGAAGAACCAAAGGCAGCATTGCAATCGCCCGATCAAGAAACGGCTGCGGAATAGTGTCGAGATTAAAGCGAAACCAATAGGAACCAAACCATGCGATAACAACCATAACGCCGTCGTGCAGGATCACTGGCCATCGACTGGCGTAGTATTTCAGTTCCTCAAATGCACTCTCTTCGTTACTACTTTTCATCTTCGTCAACGTACATCTGTTCTTTTACTCGCACTGTGAGACCGCAGGTAGCCAAGGTGGCCAGACCCAACGTAATCCAAAGCCACCCAGGGCCGATTTTATAGATCACAAACGTTCCATAAATCGAAAGCGATAACGTAATTACCACGGCAAACAATGTGACTTGTGCATGATTATAGCCAACACCAACCAATCGCTGGTAATAGTGGCTTGAATGCGCTTCCCACCATCGCTCACCCCTAAAAATGCGTACCGCAAGAGTTACGCTCGAATCGCAGAGCATCACACCGTAAAGAAGCAAAAACGCTTCGACTGCCAGATGATATTCAATCCAGCCGATGACTCCCATTACTGCAAAATAGATCCCTAAACTAAGGCTTCCAATATCACCGAGAAAGACTTGTGCAGGTCGCCAATTAAGGATAGTAAATCCTATCAAAGTACCAGCAAGTGTCAGATTCAACAATACTAGCCCGGGAGCGTCTGCATGGTGAAACCAGAACGCCAAGATAATTGAAGCAATTATCGACTGTGTTGCGACCAAACCATCAATGCCGTCCATGAAATTAAACAGATTAGTCACCCACACGATCCAGACCACGAGCACGACAAACAGTAACCAGTAGGGTTGTTCTAATCGATAACCGGCAATATTAATACCCTGGAAGCGAGCGAGTAGATAAACCATGCCACAGGCAACTACAAATTGAACAATAATTCTCGACCGAATTCTTAGGTTGTTCCGATCGTCAAACCATCCTAGAACCGCAATACATCCAACTAACAATGCTATCAACACCTGCATCACAGCGATTGATTGGTATATCGCCTGATAGATCCCTATCAATGATGCTGTCGAAACGACAATCACTAACCCACCACCTCTCGGGACTACTTGACTGTGCAAACTTCGAGTATTGGGTGTATCTGGAACCAAAATACTCGAGTTTTGTCTTAAAAGAAAAGACAGCCAACAGTAGGAGGCGACGCTACCTAACAATACCAGTAACAACGCGGAGACAAGAGTCATAAAAATAAGCTGGATTTAATCAGAGGACCAAACACAAATAGCAAGAAGTCAATTGTACAGAGGTCGGGTACGCTGATTAAATCGATCTACACAGTCATTCAAAATTTGCCGGATACTCGCACCGGATCCCTGTTCACTGATGCCAACGAGGACATCCAGACACAGTTCTGAAATATCATCCACATGAATTTTCTGTTGCCAATCCCCGAAAGATTGATGTTCGTCTATCAAATGACCAATAGTCTCTACCTCATTGTATTTGAATGGTTTATTTACACCATCAGGACTGGAACCATTCGACCACAGCCACAAGCCCACCGATCCACGTTCGAACCAGTCAACTCCTTTTTCGATGAAAACAGCTTTCTCGATTGTGTTACTTGGATCGGCTGGCTTGGGTTCTACGCCGGTCTGGATCAGCAATTGCGAGCCGGACATTTGGCCTGAGAACCGCTGTTGAAAACACTTTAGTTGCTCGGTGGAGCCTAAACACAAAGTCCAACCGAATTCCGGACAATCCTTCCTGGGCACTTTGGTTGTGTATTCTGATGCAACCCAACTAACCCGAGGTATCCTGGGTGCTGCTTGGGGATTGCTTGTTTCTACGACTACAACGTAACCCCGTGCTGCCAAACGCTTTACAACTGCATACAACAATCGGCACTGGTCTCCGATAACAAGCATTTCGTTAACGTTTTTCGCAGACCCGATACCTTCGAACAGATCGAAGTCCAGGTTGGATCTCATTTCAGGCTTAATAAGCTCATACAAGCAACTTAACCAAACGTACAACTGCGATATGATCGATACCACACGGGCCGTTAAAGAATACCGATTTAAATGTTTTCTAAAATAGGTTTTGAGCGAGTGATGCTTATAGGCGGCAATTTCAATTGATTTAACCCCGCCAGACACAGCTCCCAGGTGGATAGCCGACACATCCGGAGTGAACACAACTTTATATCCCGCTCCCCTGATTCTCCGACAGAAATCCAAATCCTCAAAATGGAGAAAATAATCTTCATCCATCCCGCCCAACTCTCTGTAAACTGATTTTCTGACTGCAAAAAAAGACCCTGACACAGCATCCACATCAATGCTATTTTGTGGAATTGGTTCCTTTGTCATATCTATTGTTGGCATATTCCTGAGTGGGAATAATTTGTCTAACATCTTGCCAATACTTCGCATCGGTGTCACATCGTAACGCCTACAACCGGCTTGCTCACTGCCATGAATATCAAATACCAACCCACCTACTAAACCGACTTCTAGCTGATCCTTTAACAATCGGCACAATCGGTCAATAGTGTGGGGCCACACCAAGCAATCAGGATTGATGACAACCAATATATCTCCCGATGCGGCGGAAGCACCGATATTTACGGCCGCAGAGAATCCTAAATTGCGATCATTTTGGATATATTTCTCATTCTGCCGACCGTTACAGCCTAGTCCCCAAACTTTGCTAATATCCGTTGAGTGATTGTCGACCACGATCAATTCTACTGTAGGG
>CEVA01002421.1_pt1 | contig 13259 bp, 12 predicted proteins | sample 361521 | NCBI WGS metagenome assembly CEVA01 (sample SAMEA2622823, study PRJEB7988) | marine metagenome | isolation source: saline water (ENVO:00002010), including
TACTCCAGTCCTATATGGGGCCACATCACACTTTCATTTTTCCTATTAATGTATCGTTTTACAGCTAATCCCATGGTTAATTCGTCTTTACTTGGAAACCTTAAGGTATTCCATGGGATTGCAACCTCTAATACCCAACCATAATCTGTTACACGACCTTCGCTGATATAAACTCCATCCCATGCCCATTCATCTAAACTTGGTCGATTTTCATCTGATATTAAAGCATCATCCTGAGTGCCTAATGGATTCATTTCAAATAAATAAGCATTCCTCCGATCTAGGTAAGTATCTAATGCAATTTCCAATTTATCGTCTCGGTGAATCCAACCACCTCGATTAAGAATGGTCGCACGAATTTTTTCAGGTTCACTATCAAAAAAAATGAATCCAAAATATAGATAATAATCATCATAGAGGATTCGCATTTCAGATTTCTCTGATGGTTCACCACCATCTAGGGGTAATCGTTGAACAAATTCAGTAATAGGATTAACTGTTTCCCAAATTTTTTCATCTAATTCACCATTAACTTTAATAGGCTCATCTGAACGTTTAGCTAAAACTTCTGGACGACTTTGTCCAGAAACATTATAGTTTAGCAAACAAAAAAAGAGGACAAAACTCGGATTTACATATTTCAAAATTCTAATTTTTTGACAATTGATTTTTGAAGAATAAGAAATAGACTGGAATTCCTGAAAGGACAAAAAGCAAATCTTGAAGTGATGCCCAAGTTTCATAATACGCACGAAGCATAACCAATAAGATTATCCCTACAATATATAATGAAGGAAGAAATGGATAATACGGTAACTTATAACACTCTTTATTACCCATATCCAATGATCTAAATTTGAATAATGCGATTGTTGTAAATCCATAAAAGATTAATATAGCAAAAACCATTCCCGCAACTATGGTTTCGAAATTTTGTCGGATTAAAATTATAACAACACTCCACGTACAATGTGCAAGAATTGCGTGAGACGGAGTTTGAAATTTTGGATGTATAAAATCAAACCACTTAAACATTAATCCATTCTTAGCCATCGCATAATAGACTCGAGTCGTTGCCATCATTGTACCATTCACACTTCCTGTAGCTGAAATAATAACCATTATTGAAATAAGGCTAGCGCCAATATTACCAAATAATGAAATAGCTGTATCCGAAGCAACGATTGTGCTTGATCGCATGCCATCTAACCCGATAACAGTATGATATAAAAAATTAGATCCAATATAAAGGATAGCAATGATTATCATTCCATATAACATAGATTGAGGGATCACCTTTTGCGGTGTTTTCATTTCTCCTGCTACATAACCAACTCTATCCCAACCTAAAAAAGAAAAAACTATCATAAACAATGCGGCAACAATATTGCCTGTGTGTCCAAGAGTTGCTGTGGCTTTAGCCGTCTCAGATAATTTTGAAAAATCTCCATCAATAAAAAATAATCCAACAAGCGTAAAAAGGAATAGCCCAGTAATTTTAACTGAAGAAGAAAATTTGTTATAAAGGCTTCCTTTTTCGACTCCTAAATAATTAATTATACCAAATATAATCAGAATCAAAATAGCTGCCACTATCTTATATGATTGATTTAAAGGAATAAAAAATCCTATATAGTCAGCTGACAGTAGACTTAATGCTGCTGCCGGACTAGTACGGATAATTAAAAGTTGAGACCAACCAAATAAAAAGCCCCAAAAGGGCCCAAAGGCTTTCACCATATATATATATTCGCCTCCAGTATTGGGAAAACGAGTACCTAGCTCCGCATAAATCAGTGCCCCAATATAGACAAATACAGCTACCCCAATCCAAAGAGCAATTACAATAGAGAACGAATCTACATATTTCGCTATAACTTGAGGGGTTTTAAAAATGCCTGCGCCAATAGTAATTCCAACTAATAATGCAACACCATCCGTAAGACCGAGGGATTTTTTAAGTTTTGACATTTTCCCTTAAGGCTTTACGTATTTGTACATCAGGCGTATTAAAGCATATGCTTCCACCATATCTTTTGCATTGTACTGAACTGTATAACCATCAATCCACTTCATATTTGGTATAGCTTGTAATATTTCTGCATGCGTTGTACTTGAAAATTTTAATTTTATTGAAACATTGTTTTTTAGTTTAATGGGCTTTTTGGTTTTTATTTTTTTTAATGCTCGAAGTGTAGCTTCTGACAATTCTTTTTGTACAACAGTTCCATGTTTCAATTGTGCAACTTGAGCTGTTAGAGCAGTCTTTGTTGTTACTAACTCGGAGTTTACAAGTTTTCCAAATTGTTTTGTAAAAACATCATCTCCAGCAGCCAAAATTACGGGAACATTCATTTCACCTGCATAAAAGGCATTCAATCCACCTTCACCAACTTCAGTTTCGTTAAGCCATAATCCTTTTACAGAACCTGACCCGGTATGAGCTAAAAACCCTCGTGCTGTTCCTGCTCGAGCATGATAACCTAAAAAAATGGCACCATCAAAACTCTTATCTAATCCCTGAACCATGCCATAGGGCTTTTTATTACCCTGTATGTAGACAACTTTTGGATCAAGATCTTGATGATTAAGATTTTGCATATCTCCATGAGAATCATTCACTATTATTTCTGCAGATGAGTTATACTCATAGATTGCAGATACAACTGCATTTACCTCATCAGTCATCAGTTTGCGTCCTAGATTATAATCTTTACCTTTAGCTCGAGTCATTTCTGATGTACCTATACCACCAACACCTTCCATGTCAACTGAAATAAATATTTTGAGTGATGAATTTGCAAATAGAAGGGAAAATAAACTAAGTAGAGTTACTAATTTTTTCATAATTAATCCTTACCAAATGGGAGTCGATTTAAGGCAATATTACCATTACTCATAACAAATACAACATCTTGTATAGTATGAACATCATTTAATGGATTCTTGGTAACCACAATTAAATCAGCATCTTTGCCAATATCAACCGTTCCGGTTTTTTTTGAAATTCCTAGTAGCTCCGCACCGACTATAGTTGCCGAACGAATAGCATCTATTGGTTTCATTCCTAGGTTAATAAAGTTTGTTATTTCCATTCCAATTCTTGTCGTGCTATTAGGACCATACCCTGTATCTGCACCAGTTGCAATTTTAATACCCATTTTGTAAGCCATTTTAACGGTTGTTTCCAATGATGGAAGCATATGCTGGCCCCTAATGATCAATACTGGATTATCATAATCTCCACCAGGCTGGGTCAAATCCAAAACTGTAGTGAATGTTGGGACAAGAAATGTGTCCATTTTTTTCATGAGTTTTAAAGTTTTTGAAGTTAGATACGTGCCATGTTCAATACTTTTCACACCCGCTTTAACTGCAGCATATCCTCCTTCATCTCCATGAGCATGAGCCATTACAGGAATATTATATTTATTTGCTTCATCTACTATAATCTTTAATTGTGATTCAGTATATGTTTGTTTTCTGGGATCAGTTTGTGGAAGACCTGCGCGCTCTGTTCCACGTGTTTTGATAAAATCAACACCACGCTGTGCGTTCACTTGAACAACTTTTCTTAAATCATCTTCTTTATTTACTCCACCATGTAAATTCCCAAGACGTGTATCGGCTAAAATCGTTTCACCCAAATTTGGTGTTACAAATACTCCTGTAGCAATCATATCTGGACCAATTAATGCCCCAGTTTTGACCATTTCACGAATTGATATATCTTGAAAATTTGGTGTGCTTGCACTCCTAGCCGTTGTCACACCAGATTCTAAAGCACGATTTGCAGCATCTATAGTTCTTATATGAGTATGCGCATCAATAAAACCGGGTAGCAAGTACATCCCACCTAAATCAATCAACTTATATCCTTTAGGTTTTAATCCATCTTTTTTTATTGATTCAATTTTGCCATTAGAAACAAAAATCATCATGTTCCTTTTTTCAACACTAGCAATTCCATCAATAAGGTTAGCATTGTAGAGTATAATTTTATTCTGTCCAAAGATAATGGATGAAAGAGTCAATAGTACGGCAAATAATAAAACTTTTCTCATAAATCACTCCTTGGAAATTTATTAATCCATAACATAGCATCAAGCACAAGACAGTGGAAAGAAATTAAACTTAATCCTAAAATAGATATATTATGTTTCATCGATTGTTCAACTCCATTAGCAGTTGCCAAACCTATTGTCATTAATAAAATAGATAAAGCCGTGATCCATAATTCGGCTTGGACAAAAGCCCACTTCAAATACGTTGGTGAATCAATATATGAAAATGTAGTATGAATCCATAAAGAAGCAGAAAAGAGAAATAAGACTAATAAAATAATCATTTTAGTTGCATCTACTCTACCCCAAAAAAATTGTAAACTTAACCCATCACTAAAAACCATATAATGAATAGCATAGCAGTAACCAAATCCAGCGAAAAACATCGACGTAACTATCCAAGGTCTCCAATTGATAGGTACCCCACCCCAAAGATAATTTCTTGTTTCAGGATGATAAATCAAGGCTATTATATAACCACCAAGAACTGCAATGCCTCCAATAAGATTTATCCATAAGAATTGAGATTGTATGCGCATGTTATCCTCTTTTCCTTTACTTTATTCCTTTGATGATTAGAAAAATAACCATTTATATTTTTTGTAAAAGATTACATCTAATTTTACTTAAACTATTTATATGAAAGCATTAGTAAAACATTCACCTAAAGTTGGAATTTGGATGGAAGATGTCCCTATTCCAGAATGCGGTACAAATGAAGTAAAAATAAAAATTACTCATACCGGAATTTGCGGATCTGATCTTCATATCTATCAATGGGACGAATGGGCCCAACGCACTTTAAAGCTCCCTTTAGTTATTGGACACGAGTTTTGCGGCATAATTGAAGAAATTGGTCCTGGCGTATCTCACTGTAAAGTTGGTGATCGTGTTTCAGGTGAAGGTCATATCACATGTGGATTTTGCCGTAATTGTCGCGCAGGAAAAAGGCATTTATGCCATAAAACAACTGGGGTAGGTATCCAAAGATCTGGAGCATTTTCAGAATTTCTAGTAATTCCAGAATCAAATGTATGGCCCATTCATAATACTATTGCTTCAGAAATTGCCGCTTTTTTTGACCCATTTGGTAATGCAGTTCACACTGCATTATCATATAATACAGTAGGTGAAGACGTTCTAATAACTGGCGCTGGACCCATTGGAATAATGTGTGCCAGTATTTGCAAATTTGTTGGGGCAAGAAATGTAGTCATTACTGATATTAATGAATATCGATTAGACCTTGCTAAAAAACTTGGTGCTACAAAAGCCATCAATATATCTAAGGAAAAAATTGAAGATTGTTTTGAAGAACTAAATATTATTAATGGTTTTGATGTAGGATTAGAAGTTTCTGGTAATCCTTCAGCATTTAATAACCTTCTTTCAAAAATGTATAATGGTGGAAATGTTGCGCTTTTGGGATTACTCCCCAAGTCTACACAAATTAATTGGGATGATATCATTTTTAAAGGCCTACATATTAAAGGTATATATGGTAGAGAAATGTATGAAACATGGTATAAAATGACGCAGATGCTTCAAAGTGGTTTAGATATTTCAAAAATACTTACACATGAACTTCCTGTCGATGATTTTCAAAAAGCATTTGATATAATGGAATCAGGCAAATGCGGAAAAGTAGTTTTAAAATGGTAATTATGTAATGAATGATTCTGGTAAAATATATCAAAAAACATTAAAAGATATCGAAGCTGAAGGACTTTATAAACAAGAACGAGTGATTACTACGCCTCAAAGAGTTCAGATTTCAACTGATAAAGGAAATGAAGTACTCAACTTTTGTGCCAACAATTATTTGGGACTAGCAGATCATCCCGAGGTTATTTCAGCAGCAAAAGCAGGGCTTGATCAATACGGGTATGGTTTGGCTTCTGTTCGATTTATATGTGGAACCCAAGAACTTCACAAAAAATTAGAATTAAAAATATCTGATTTTTTTAGCTCAGACGATACTATTCTATATACCTCTTGCTTTGATGCAAATGGCGGTTTATTTGAAACGCTTCTTGGGCCTGAGGATGCAATCATATCTGATTCACTAAATCACGCCTCTATAATTGATGGAATACGACTTAGCAAAGCTCAAAGATTAAGATATAAGAATAGCGATATGAATGATTTAGAATCGCAATTAAAGAAAACAAATGAAGCTAGATTACGACTAATTGCAACTGATGGAGTTTTCTCAATGGATGGTTATATAGCAAAATTAGATGAAATTACCAATTTAGCTAAAAAATATGATGCAATGGTTATGGTTGATGATAGTCATGCTACTGGATTTATCGGTAAAACGGGTCGAGGATCTGCTGAACATTGTAATGTGATGAATAAAATTGATATTTGGACATCAACTCTTGGAAAAGCCTTAGGTGGAGCATCAGGAGGGTTTACCACGGGCCGAAAGCATATTATAGATCTACTTCGACAGCGATCTCGACCTTATATGTTTTCAAACACTGTGGCTCCTGCTATTGTTGCTGCAAGTTTAAAAGTTTTTGATATGCTATCTTCTACTACCTCACTAAGGGATAAACTTGAAAAAAATACACTATATTTTAGAGAGAAAATGAGTTCTGTCGGCTTTGATATTAAAAAAGGAATCCATCCAATAGTTCCAATCATGCTTTATGATGCAGTATTAGCCCAAAAAATGGCAGCAGCTTTATTAGATGAAGGTATTTATGTTATTGGTTTTTTCTTTCCTGTTGTACCAAAAGGCGAAGCACGTATTCGAGTTCAAATTTCTGCAGGCATGGAAAAATCAGATCTAGATAAAGCAATAGAAAAATTTTCCAAAGTTGGAAAAGCTATGGGAGTAATTTAATTCTATCAAGCTTGCGCTGGTAATAAACCAAGAGTAAATTCACCGGCTTTTTCAATTATTATTTTTTATTAAAGAATGAATAAACAATTAACACCAAGATTATTAATTATCGGACTGGTATTGACATGGGCTATTTGGGCTATTTGGCCAACATTCCAATACCAACAATTAAGTGATTCTGAAATCCAGAGTCTTAGAGATGAAGGTAAGCTAGAGCAACTAGAGTCTCGCTCTATTAAACAAGGCTTGGATCTTAAAGGAGGTATGTATATTGTACTTGAGGTAGATATCCCTACCCTAATTGATAATCTTGCAATTAATAAAGATAGAAAGTTTTCTCAGACTGTAAATGACGTTCGCAATCAACTTGTTATTTCACCTGAGGGTGATGTTTTCACAATGTTTTCTGATGCAATATCAAAAAATGATTTAAAATTATCTCGTTATTACTACGATTATGGTTCAAATAGTGAAACGATCATTACGGCTCTAAAAGAAGAAGGCGAAGATGCAATCAATCGTGTTCTAGAAATATTACAAAATCGCGTAGATCAATTTGGTGTTGCTGAACCAACAATACAAAAACAAGGTAGTCAACGTATTATAGTTGAATTAGCAGGCGTACAAGATTCAGAAAGAGCAAGAGCCTTATTAGAAAGTACTGCTTTACTGGAGTTTTATATTGTAAAAGAAGTAACTACTACTAATGATTTAATGATTAAAATTGATCAATCTCTTAAAGGAAACGAAGTCGTTGCTTCAGTATCAAAATCAGCTGAAAAGAATCAAGATATTGCACCAAAAACTGATGATGAAACTGTTTCTGTAACAGAATTATTTGGTGAAACAAAAAATGATGAATCAGAAGACAGTAATAATGAAGAAACCAGTGAAGACATTAGTGTTGACAGACCTTTTTCATCATTACTAAGAAATTTAGGAAATACCATAGGTGTACCTGAAAAAAATGTCTTTGCCTTAAGAAAGATTTTAGAAACACCTGAAGTAAAAGAAAGACTATCTTCAGCTGGAGCAACATTCCTATTTAGCCATAAAGCAGAAGAATACCCTGGTGTGGATGGCAATGCTGAAAAAATGTATGGTTTATATTTATTAGAAGATCGCGCAGAACTCACAGGGGGTGTAGTTGAGGAAGCAAAAGCAAATCTAGGTCCTCAAGGAACTACCTCTGCCGGACAACCGATTGTTAATCTATCAATGAATTCAGAAGGTGCTAGAAAATGGGCTATAGTTACTGCCTCTAATGTAGGACGTCAGGTAGCTATAGTATTAGATAATAAAGTTCATATGGCTCCAAATATTCGAGAAAAGATTTCTGGAGGAGGAACATTAATTGAAGGCTTTGCAAATATTAATGAGGCAAAAGATATAGCCATTGTATTACGTGCAGGTGCCTTACCAGCTCCTGTCGATATAATTGAGGAGCGGGTAGTAGGACCTTCACTTGGAGCTGACTCTGTTCGCCAAGGCACTCAATCCGTACTTATTGGACTCGCATTGGTTCTATTATTTATGTTGGTTTACTATAGGTTAGCTGGAACCATTGCTGATTTTGCCTTAATCTGGAATATCCTACTAGTGCTTGCTGTATTGGCTTCATTGCAAGCTACCTTGACCCTACCTGGAATAGCTGGTTTAATATTAACAGTTGGCATGTCTATTGATGCTAATGTTATTATTTTTGAACGAATACGTGAAGAGCTAAAAAAAGGCAAGACACCGCGAGCTGCTGTTGATGGTGGATATGAAAGAGCATTAACAACAATTATAGATGCAAATGTTACCACTCTAATTGCTTCATTAGTGCTATGGCAATTTGGCACAGGCCCTATCAAAGGATTTGCTACTGTACTATTTTGGGGTATCCTAATTTCGATGTTCACAGCGATTTTTGTTACACGAACTATTTTTAATTCATTTACGAATCGCAAGGGACTTACAAAGTTGAGCATATGAGAATAATTAAAGAAACACACATCGATTTTATGAGTCAACGTAAAATAACTTCTATTTTATCCATGTTGATTATTGTTGCAGGAGCTATTTCACTTATAATTAACAAGGGACCAAAGCTAAGTATAGATTTTAAAGGTGGAACAATTGTATCTGTACAATACCTTGAGCCTGTGGAAATAAGTGATGCAAGATATGCATTAAGTAATATTAATATAGATGGTCAAACCTTTGATTTTAGTAAAGAAGAATTAAAATACTTTGGAAATAAATCATCTATCTTAGTACGTGTTCCTCATATTGAAGATTCACCATCTAATTTTGGTCAAAAAATAGCTGATCATTTGTATACTGCTTTCCCAGAAAAAGTTCCAGAAGACAAAACATTGTTCATATTAAATAAAGGCAGTGTTAGTCCTAAGATTGGTTCAGAGCTAAGTGGAAAAGCACTTATGGCTATTATCTCTGCACTTGGACTCATTTTATTATATATTTCGATCAGATTTGAATTTCGATTTGCTATTGGAGCAATAGCGGCACTTGGTCACGACATATTTATAACATTAGGACTTTTTTCATTATTAGATTATGAAATTAGTCTACCCATCATTGCTGCATTCTTAACTATTGTTGGATATTCTTTGAATGACACCATTGTTATTTTTGATAGAATTAGAGAAAATTTAAAAGTCCTAAAACGGGAAACGTATACAAAAATAATAAACCAAAGTATTAATGAATCCTTATCAAGAACGATCGTTACATCTCTAACCACTTTTGTTGTTGTAATGGTTCTCTGGCTATTTGGTGGAGAGGTTATTCATAACTTTGCACTCGCAATGATAATTGGAGTTATTATTGGAACATATTCTTCTATTTATGTTGCCAGCCCAATTGTTATTTACCTTCATAATAGAGCTACAAAGTAGGTATTAATTTTCTATATGATTAATGACAGAAAAGCTTACATAGTTTTTGGTTTTTAATATGACCATATGATAGTACTGAAGTACCGATTAAAGTAAAAACTAACTCACCATTTTCTCCAAATAAGTCATGACCCCAAATAGCGCTAACGATCAAAATACCTAAACCTATAAGTCCATAGAAAATAATATTATAACTTTTGTGCTTTTTGCAACCCAATGCCATAGCAAGAACACTTGTTGGAATAACAAAAAATAATAAAAGACTATGAAACCATTCATCAGCTAAAGGAATAAGAGACAATGTAGGTAATAATAATGCTGAAACCGGTAAAAGCAAACATTGCACTGCACAAAGGACAGATAAATAAACAGCAATCTTATCAAGGTTAATAGTAGAAAATTTTTTATTTAACATCTTTAAAATAATTAATTTCTAAAAATGGTACTTTCTCGGTTAAACCAACTAACGCACCATAATATAGCTAAACCTGCAAAAACGATAAGCGAAATATAAACTTCTATCATATACCAAGGATTTATAGTTCCTGCTATAATATCCTTAGAAGCAAGCGATACGTTTAAGATCGGAATTAATGAAGTCACTGCATTTAATTCAATCCCGGGTAATGTTCCAATAAGTGCTGGAAAAATAATTGCAATATTCAAAGGTCCTACAATACTCTGCGCTTCCTTAAATGATTTCGCATAAATAGATAAACCTAGAAGTAATGCGCTAAAAAAAGCAGAAATTGGCAAAATCAATGACATGATAAGTGCCATATTTTTTATAGTGAGCATTTGATTAACAATCTCTAAAACCCATGGCTCTAAATCTGGAAACGTTTGAATTCCAAAATACATACCACCCAAAGCAATAAATGCTGTAATAAACGCGGCCAACATAACAACTAGGAATTTACCTAAAACTACATCAAGCCTTGTAGCCGGTGAAGATAATATAGTTTCAAGAGTTCCTCTTTCTTTCTCCCCAGCTCCTAGATCTAATGCAGGATACATAGCGCCCATAAATCCAAAAATAATAAAGAAATATGGAAGAAATCCGCCGGCAATTTTTCCAAGTTTTTCTTGAACAGAAGCAACATCTTTATAATCAATTTTGTAAGCCTTAACTATGTCAGGCTTCAAATTAAGCTCATTCATTCTTTCATTAATAATCTGATTTTCATTATTAGATAAAACAGATTTTATAAGATCTCTAGTGATCCCAAAAGAATCAGTTCCTTTGAACTTAATGATAATTTGAGCTTGTTTATTTTGATCGATTGCTTTTTGGTAATCGCTATTTACATAAATTGCCGCGTTAAGGTATTCATCTTGGATATATGATTCGACACTATCACTAGGAATTTGATCTAAAATTATCACTTTGTCTAGTTGCGCAAAGGCTTGATATAAATCTGGTGCATACTCCTTACCAAAAAAGCTTAGTTTAATTTGCTCTTCAGATGCTTTTTCAGCTTGTTGGCTTTGTATTGTATACACAACTCCAAATAATCCTGGAATTAATACAAATGGAAGAACAATCATCATGATTAGGGACCGTCGATCCCGAGTGATATCAGTTAATTCTTTTTTCGCAATAGTAAGAAATTTCATCTAATTATTCTCCAACTCTATATATGAATTCTTCTTCAAATGTTGGTTTTGTCATTTCAGATTTGAATTTATCTAACGTATCATTAAAGAATAATTTCCCATTATATATTATTGAGATATCATCACATAATTGATTTACTTCACCCATTCGATGACTTGAAAAGATCACTGTCTTCCCTTTTTCCCTACAATCGCGAATCAAATCCATAATTGCACGAGATGTCATTACATCCAAGCCGGATGTTGGTTCATCAAAAACCATAACTGATGGATCATGAATCATTGTTCGTGCGATAGATGTTTTTTGCTTCATTCCCGTACTTAATCGTGAAATGCGACGATCAGAAAAACTATTCATATCCAATGCATCAAATAAATAATCTTTTCTTTTTATAAATTCCTCTTTTTTCATCCCATGTAAATCTGCAATGTATTTTACCATTTCTGTTGGTGTAAGCCTATCATATAAGGCAGTCTGCCCTGTCATAAACCCAATCTGCTCACGTACATTTTGTCCGTCACTAACAGTATCATAACCTGACACATTGATGGATCCTGAAGAAGGTACTAGCATTGTGGCTACCATCCTTAGCGTGGTTGTTTTCCCAGCACCATTTGGGCCTAATAAACCAAAAATCTTCCCAGGTTTACATTCAAATGAAATATTGTCTACGGCGCAAATTTTCTTAGTGGTCTTATATTCATCTCCTAATTCCTTGCGCTGTTTTCGACTCAAAGAAAATTCTTTAGTTACATTTTGTACTTTTATCATTTATACCTTTTAAATAGTATTTTTGGCGGGGCAGAATGTATTTCAATAAATCATGACCAACAAGTTTTGAAATGGAAAATTCTATTTTGACGTAAATTAAAGTATGATCAACTATACAATCATGCCTTCACCTATCGGTAAATTACTATTAGTGAAATCATCTAAAGGATTAAATCACATTATTTTTGAACACAAAATTCAACAATATGAAAAAATTATGTCTAATAGTTTCCCAAATCAAAAAATAATAAAAGATAAAAAGGCTCTAATTTCTGAAGTTGATCAATTAACAGAATATTTTTCTGGGGATAGAAAAAAATTTGATATTGAATTAGAAGTAAACATGCCTCCATTTTATCAAAAAGTAATTAATGTTGTAAATAAAATACCTTATGGAAAATATTTATTTTATGAGCAAGTTGCCACTAAGGCTGGGAATCCAAAAGCGGCCCGTGCAGCTGGTACTGCAAATGCTATGAATACAATTCCAATTATTATTCCCTGCCATAGAGTATTGGCTAAACACGGAAAATTGGGTGGATATGGAGGCGGCATTAAAATAAAAAAATATCTTCTTAAGTTAGAAGGCATCCAATAACTTTATATGTTCAATAACATGAAAAAGATAAAATAAACTAAATATGTTTCAACAAATCAAAAGACATCTTATTGCTGGTGTATTGGCCATCGTTCCAATAGCTCTAACTTTTTGGATATTAAGGTTCTTGTTCAGATTTCTTGATAGTTTTACAGCCCCTATCCTAAGAAATATTGGAATTGAAATTCCTGGATTGGGGATAATTCTTACTCTTCTGTTTATCTTTCTTTTAGGGTTATTAATTACAAATGTTCTTGGTAGAACAATATTTAACTGGGGTGAGAAAGTTTTGAACAAGCTTCCACTAGTTAATACTATTTACAATGCTGTCAAACAGATTACAAATGCTTTTTCAGGAAAGTCTATGAAAGATTTCAAGCAAGTGATCTTTATACAATATCCACGCAAAGGATTATGGACAATGTGTTTTGTAACAAATCAATCAAAAAAT
>CEVA01064351.1_pt1 | contig 13258 bp, 13 predicted proteins | sample 361521 | NCBI WGS metagenome assembly CEVA01 (sample SAMEA2622823, study PRJEB7988) | marine metagenome | isolation source: saline water (ENVO:00002010), including
GTTCCATTTTGCACAACGATGTCATATTTCATACAAAATCTCCCATTGCAAGTCAGATTAGTTGCATTCTACACAATTACCAATCCCAGAATATGGTCTATTAATATATTTAGTTCTATTAAATGGCAATAACAATTTGGATTAATGATTAATTGACGCCTATCTGGTGATTGTAGCAATTAGGGCTTAATGACAGATGAATCAGGGTATCAGATAAGGGTTTATGTCAACTTGTTATATCTGGGGTTATAATATAGCTACAATACTATTTGGAGAACATAAATGAGACAATTTCTCGCCATTACAGTCATAACATTACTTGCAATTGGCACAGGTTGTGCATGGATATCACCATCTAGCCAGGCAGCCAGTGATGGCATACAGGTGCATGGTCACTGGACTATGACTGTAAGCAACCCAGATGGCAGCGTGGATGCGGTACATGAGTTTGATAATGCGCTTCTCAGTTCCGGGCGGAACTTGTTGGCCAGGTTACTAACTGGAGAGTATTTTGTTGATAAAGTTCCGGAATCCGTTCTCAACTGGCCACCACCAACTTCTGATTCTACTACCTCCCCTGGCTGGTATATCATTCTAAAAAACCAGTCCTCTAAGACAGGCGTACTCAATTGCGATCAAGGTGTTAATAATATCTGGGGTAATAATGTAGAAACCAGACTAACATCGACATTAAAACGTGAAGCAGCTACGATACTCATAGGAGCGGTATGTACTGTAACATCGATAGCTGATTCCGCAGATGGGACTTATAATATTGGTAGTGTATCTACATTGGTAGCAAACAGCCCCACAGTGAACAATAATGCAAATGCCGGTTTGACTATAAATCCCCTTACCAAACACGATTTACCTGATCCTATTGTTGTGGATGATCAACAACATATTGCTATAAACGTAACAATCACTTTTGAATAGCTGACCGACCTCTTTGGAGGGGATTGAAGTTAGAGGCTAGGAGTCTCGTAAGGAGGATACACATGGTTAATAATAGACGAAGGAGGGACGCGGTATCTTCTGGAAATAGGCCATCTCCTCATAACCCTGAAAAACCAATAGAGGGCCGAAACTCCGTGTTGGAGGCACTTAAGGCCAACCGCCCAATCAACAAAATACTTCTGTCCAAAGACATCGGTCGTCACAGTATAATCGGCCAGATTCTCTACCAAGCCAGGCAGAATAATGTATTGTTAGAATACGTTGACTCGCGACTCATCCAAAAGCTTAGCTCCACTGGGCATAGCCAAGGCGTTCTAGCCATGGTTGCTACCAAGGAATACGTAGATCTAAACTACCTTCTGGAAGCCTCCCAGCAAAAAGATGACCTACCCTTCTATATGATCCTCGATGGCATCGAGGACCCACACAATCTGGGTGCCATTCTTCGTACTGCGGACGCTGTTGGAGTACACGGTGTAATCATCCCGCAACGGCGTGCCGCCGGCCTGACAGCAGCTGTGTCTCGGACTTCAGCTGGTGCCGTTGAATACATTCCAGTGGCCAGGGTTAGCAACGTTTCAAAAAGCATTAGCAATTTACGTAAAGAAGGTATCTGGACTGTCGGCGTTGATATGTCTGGAGACAAGGACTACACTCAGGCGAACTACCAAAAACCCGTAGCGCTAGTAATCGGTGCCGAAGGCAAAGGCCTATCGCGCTTAGTAAAAGAGCGGTGTGACCAGATAGTCTCCATCCCAATGAAGGGGCACATCTCTTCCCTCAACGCCTCTGTAGCGGCTGCGCTAGTCATGTACGAGGCTGTCAGGCAAAGGACTGAGAGTTCCGCTGGTCATTGATATTTGTCTATAGGTAACGTGATATCGATATATAGTGCCAAGGGCTGTTAGGTCTGGGTAGTTTGGTTGGGTATTATGTGCTAGTTAAGGGAGTATGTCTTAGGCTTTTATATATCGTTAAGGATATCTGTGACAAACCTTTTAAACAAAAAGGACTCGTTGTTGACATCCTAATCTACAATGTCTCCAAAATGATTGACAGGAGAGTACACAAAAATGATTAGTAAGATTATTCCCATTTTGTTGATATTAGTTGGATTGGCTAGTATAGCTTTCGGGTTACCAGACTTTGGTGGAGATGTGGGCATTCCAATGACAATCTCAGGGATTATCGGTATTTTATCTGGTATTGGATTTTGGAACATTCACTCGAAATAACAGTTGCCAGCCCAATTGATAATCTACCCAACAATTCCTATTATCAAACATACGACACGAATCTTGATAGGAATCTTGTTATTCGACAAGGTGACATTTTAACGAATTATTTGGGCTTAGTGGAATGGAGATTACCTAGTATGTTGTATCGTACATATCTGGCCCTAATACTGTTTTTTGTAATTGGCTGTGGGTCTTCCTCAGAAGAAAAGAAAGTAGAGCCTGTTAAAGAAGATGTAGCAATAACTGATACATCGGTGCCAGCAATAAAAGAAATAAATACATCTCCTATCCAAGTCGTTGTAGCTCCAACAAAAGCTCCGATTTCCATAGCTGTTACTAAAGTAATTGTTGTTCCTACCAAACCACCGGTTTCCGCACCTACCGATGTTTCAAATGTTGAGATTACTCCTTCACCAATAAGTGGAATTACACCTACATCACAGCCAACCACACCACCCGTGGTAGAGGTCGCTAAGTCGTCCTTTAGTGAAGGTGAACCAACGGTCTGCACATCAGGTGCTTCGATTGAAGAGCAGAAGGCTGTACTTACTCAGATCGCGAACGCGCAGTTCACCGGGATCACTGCCGAAGGAGAGGCACGGATGCCGTTCGGAGCTGATGCTAGGATAGACCGGCGCCGAGGCGGAATATGGATCACCGTCGAATTTGTAGGCGATGAGCTTGCCAGTACCGCTCTGAAGAAGACAGCACTTGACGGTCAAATGCGTGAGGCCTACACTGCCCTTTATACAGCCGGATGCGAGGACCTGTCACTGGTGGATATCACGGCACACCAGCAGGCAACGGCAGACACAGGCTCGCTACGGGGGAACACCTGTCTTGGAGGACGTTGCGATGTTACGGTTTTCAAGACCAGACTGAAGCATGAAGTCGCAGAAACAGTAGACTGGTCCAACCGTAACAATATCGATTTCAACGGAATCTGGGAGACACTGATACTCAACCGCAGGTGGAAACAGATACTTGAGGGTCTTGAAGAAAGCGATTAAGGGTGTGCTAAGCAGTCCACAGAGGCACACTTTGTCGGGAAAGTGAGTATTTAATTGTGTTAGATACATTGATAAAGAATGGTACTGTAGTTGATGGCACCGGAAGTTCGAGACGATTAGCTGCAGTGGGTATCAAAGATGGCAAACTCGTACTAGATGTGTCTTTGGATCAAGCGTCCTCTGCCCGTACGATAGATGCTGAAGGATTAATTGTAGCTCCGGGGTTTATTGATATGCATAGTCATTCAGATACGACAATGCTTGAAGACCCGGGAGGAGAAAGCAAAGCTCATCAAGGTGTCACAACAGAGGTAACTGGTAACTGTGCCTATTCTCCATTTCCAGTTTCGACTGATATCAGGTTAGCGAAAAGTCAACGTTATAATTGGCCTTTTTCCAGTCCGGAATGGGATTGGACGGATCTGGATGGATGGGCAAATTTTCACGAACAACAAGGGATTAGCCTCAACATTGCTCCGCAAGTGGGACAGTCAGCAATACGTCAAGCTATAGGATTGAATGAAAATCGCTATCCAGACAAGGACGAGATGAACCGCATGAAATTGCTTGCCGCTGAAGCCGTAGAGCAGGGAGCTTTTTCTATTTCAACAGGCCTTACCATTGCACCTTCAAGCTTTGCTACAACTGATGAATTGGTGGAACTTGTTAGTGCTATTTCCCAATATGAAGGAGCCTTCTATGTGACACATGCTCGGGCCTGGGCTAATGAGCATGTTAAAGCTGTAGAAGAGGCGGTCGAAATAGGACGTCGTGCTGGTGTACCTGTTCAATATTCTCACATGGCCATTATAGATAGTCGTGCTTTCGGAGACGGGCACATAATGTTGGAGGTTATAGATGAAGCCAGGGCTGATGGGATGGATGTCACGTATGACATGTATCCATATACTGCGGCTGGCACAGATTTGAAGCAGTTGGTACCTGAATGGTTGCAGGAAGGCGGAGTTGAGTCTATGTTGAATCGACTCAACAATCCTAACTTACGTGAGAAAGCCCGTGATGATCTGGAACGAAATGGATGGTTTCGTGGGTTACCGTTTGCGTGGAGCTCTATGGTGATATCTAATGTCGAAACTGATGCCAACCAAAATCTCGTTGGACTATCAATAGATGAAGTTGCGTTGAGTCGTAATGCTGATCCATACGACACTATGCTTTCACTTATCGTTGAGGAAGAAAATCAATTAATGATTGTCTTGCACAATAGAACAGAGAGTGACATCCGATTCTTCCTGGGACAAGAATCCGCCATGATAGGATCGGATGGGAACGCTATTTCTCCCACGGGGAGTCAATCGATTGATCAGCCACATCCCAGGTTTTATGGTACATACCCACGAATACTCGGGCGTTATGTTCGTGAGCAGCCTTCGGTACTCTCCCTTGAAGCTGCTGTGCAAAAAATGACTGGCATGCCTGCAGAAAGACTGAATTTGAAAGACAGAGGTTTGATAGCTGACGGACTCATGGCTGATTTGACGTTGTTTAATCCTGAGACTGTTATTGATCAGGCTACTTTCGAAAAACCACATCAATATCCATTAGGAATCCCTTTCGTATTTGTAAACGGAGTAGCTGTTGTAGATGATGGGGTTCATACTGGAGCAAAGCCAGGACGTGTTCTAAGACGAGGAAGATAAAATTGATAATTGGTGTACAGGTGTTTGTAGCGAGGTTAATAGGAAGTGTCTGGACAGGTGCATAAGATGGTATGTCTTAGGCTTCTATATATATCGTTAAGTATACCCATGGCAGAGTAAATTAATAAAAGGGACTCCTTATTGACAGCCTAATTTATAATGTCGTCACGACAAATCCAAGTTATGATGCTGTCTGGAAAGAGAAATGGACGATACTAGCTATAGCACCGCAGGATTGAAAGATCGCGGGATCGAGCAGGCGTTAGATGTTGTGGCAAACATTGGTTTCCCACAAGTCGAGGTCTCAGCACGCGACCCACACCTCGGGCACAGGCTCACCGGCAAAGACCTTTCAGAATTTCTTTCCAGAGTCGAGTCTAGAGGACTTAAGATTCGGACAATGCACGCTCCTTCTGGCCACACTACCTTGGGCACAACTAACAAGGAATGGCGTAAGCAGGAGATCGCAACTTTACATGACTATATTTTATTTCTCTCAGATCTTGGTGGTACTGACATGGTGATTCACCCGATCCCGAACCCGAAGATTGTCGAGAATGCATTTGCTCCCGAAACTGCTGAGCTGGTAAAAGAGGGAGTAACTATCTCACTGGAAAGGCTAGTACCTGTTGCCCAGGAAGCTGGTATTCGTATCAATCTAGAGAACCTGCCGTACCGCTGCAATTACCCTTACCTAACGATGGCGACGCTACGACCACTAGTTGACCCTTACCCCTCGGAGAACCTTGGCTTAATCCTAGACACAGGCCATGTAGGAGTACTAGGTAATGATATCGTTGACGAAGTTCGATCTGCCGGATCTAGACTGTGTGGTACCCATCTGCACGATGCTGAAGGAAAAGAAGATGGCTCTGATCACAGAGGGCCAACCCGTGGTTATCTTAATTGGGACGATCTACTTGCTACACTTAAGGAAATCGATTATCAAGGACCATATACCTTTGAAACATCCGTGCCCGCAATCGGTGAAACCCCTGAAGAACTCGCAGCATTCACACGACGGTTCGCGCTTGCTAGTGGGATAGCTGATTAATTATGTCTAAACTACTACACGGAACCTAACGGCCCTTTGGCGGCTAGTTGTTGTAGTGTTCATTCTGTAACCACTTAGTTCTCATCGAATATTACTCACCATATACATGCCATAGCAGTAATGCTCCTGCACCTCTATATGGTCGCCAGTTTTCACCAAGCGATTCCATCTCTTCACAATTGGGACGATCATCTAAAGATTTTATAATTTTCATCCCGCCTTGCAATCCAATATCATTTGCAGGCCACGCATCCACATCACCAAGGGCAAATAATCTGTAATTGTCAGCTGTCCATGCCCCAACGCCACGTATCAAAATCAAGCGTTCCTTCACTTCTTCTCCATTAAGGGTACTTAACGATTTAAGATCAAGGATTCCAGAAACAATTTCGCTAGCAATTCCAATAATATATTCAGACTTACGGCGAGATAACCCAGCCATCATAATATCCTCTGGTTTGACTTTAGATATAATATTAATATCTTCAATACCTATATTCAGGAGTCTTTTCCATATGCTTGTAGCAGCAGAGCGTGAAACTTGCTGCCCAACGATAATACGAGCCAAAGATCCAAAATTCGGCGGCAGCGAACGGTCGGGGGGATAACCGTAATTTTTTATAGCGATTTTTACATCATTATCCATACTGCCTAATAATTTTAGAGCTGCTTTAGTGGTAAATATTTTTTCATTCATTGTTTTAACAACATCAATCATAATTCACTAAAATTAAAGTTATTGGACTCGAAAACCGTTGTCCCAATAGGACGTGTCGGTTAGAGTCCAAAATTTGACACCATTCTAGATTTCCCTGGACATAAATTCAACATCATCTACGGGAATAGGTCCGTTGTAGAATAGCAATTTATATTGGAAGGTTACTGAGGTGCCAGCATCTATCTTTAGGGGTTCATAGTATGTAGGGCTTGGATGTAGCAATGAATATCCCGGCCTATTGCGTACCCACCAGGTGGTTGGATATCTTGGATTTTCAGGTTTGTCTATAATCACCACGCTATAGCGCTTTCCGTTTACCTGGTGTACACCGGAGTAACCACACCAGCGACTCTGGCTACCAAAAATAGATTCGGTATCCGTATGTCCATCTGCATCCAGAACTTCACCTTGCCCAATCTTATCGTTCAAGCGAATCACTAAACCACTGTAGTAAAACCCGCCCTGGCCTGGTTCACCTCGACGTAGGTCAAGTATTACCTCTCCATTAGTCGGTAAAAGTTCTATAGATAAATCAATCATGAAGCCTGTATCTGTAGGACGATGAATTAATGTACGTCGCACATCCGAAATAATCTCCTTACCGCGCCAATCCAACCAAGAAGTTGTGGCAATAAACTCAGCAGACGATGAACTTACCTCTACTACATTTAAGTCCGTGTTTACAATCCTCCCATAACCTCGTTCTGGTGCTCCGGAAGGTGATTCTTCCCAAAAATTCACTCCGTTTACGCTTTTCCAGGCAAGCCAAAGGCCATGATGGTGTATATGGTCTGCCGGCCTATCCTCCGTCAAAATAGGGGACCCGGGCATACTTATAGGATGCCAGAACGGCATTGAACCAGACCCATATTGATATGCCAGTAAAGGGTCTCCGTTCCAGTTAACTTGAAGGGAGCTAGTATTTTTTTGTAGGTAGAACATCTCTCGATGCAATGTATCCTATTAGTATCGTAAATACCACCTCTGTAAGTTTTCTAAGAATCCCAGGTATCCCCTTTCTTCAAAGTACTCGTGATCACCCATCAATCAGGACTACCCACCACATTGTAAATTCATAAAGGGGTATTGATGTACCTGTCATATGTGTTAGAGTACGTAAAATGAAACTATGGGAGCCTTTTGCAAATACCTTTAAGGCCGACCAACTGACCTTATTTCATACTGATAACTGGACCGTTTTGGTCAGGAAAAACCAAGTTACTCTAGGGACTCTTGTTCTGGCAGCCAACCGCAATTTTATAAGTGCTTCAGAGTTGACCCGGGACGAATTACTTGAACTTCCTGATGTTGTTGAGCGGCTGGAAAGTGCACTATCTGATGCATTTGGCTTTGACAAGATAAATTATCTTTTATTGATGATGTCTGATAGACATTACCATTCACATGTTGTACCCAGGTACGAAAGCCCACGAGAATTTATTGGTATGAAGTGGATTGATGATGGGTGGCCAGGCCCGCCGAATGTTGCTACGCCTGAAACCAGTGAGGCCACTCTTCTAGCGATTAAAGATCATCTAGCGCAGTATCTCTAGTATTAAAGGAGCATCAATATGTCGTCCGATTCTGAACCTTTGCGCCGTCTACCTATCGAAGGTGCCTACAACGTTCGCGACCTAGGAGGATATCCAATCCGTGCGGGTGGATCAACTCGGTGGAAAACATTCCTGCGCTCCGATAGCATGCACCGGCTGACATCAAAAGATAGAGTAACCCTAGCCCAATACGGCGTGCGGACGGTTGTGGACCTTAGGACAACGGAAGAAACCAAGCTTACACCAAACGTGTTCGCAGGTGGATCAGAAATTCAGTACGTGCATCACAATATTGTAGGTGACGACCCTCTGCCAAGAGCGGTTACGTTAAACGTTGAGACCGGGATACCTGCCGACAGGATACGAATCTCGTATACAAACTGGTTGGATACACGGCAGACTGTATTCCGACAGGTCCTAACATTGTTAGCTAAACCCTCCGCTCGTCCCGTAATCTACCATTGCGCTGGAGGAAAAGACCGCACGGGAGTGATATCAGCATTGCTATTAGACATCGCCGGAGTCGATAGAGAAACCATCGCCGAAGACTACAGTTTGACAGCACGATATCTGTTACAACGTAATCTAGATGGACATGGTGTTCCCGAACAGGAAGACATTACCACGTGGCAGCAATACCAAGCCGAGTATTGTCCACCAGAAGGCATGATAAAAACACTAAAGCACCTAGATGAGAACTATGGTGGAGTACCACAGTACATGCAATCAATTGGACTCAGCATAGAGCAGATAACGAATCTAAGAGAAGCCATAGCAGACTGATGAAACCTATTCTTGCTGAACTTTTATACTGTCAAATACCATGAAAATCGTTCCTGAGTTCACAACAGTAGAAAATACCAAAACAGAAAACTGGGACGGTCCGTTTTCTTTTATCCAATTAGCCGATCCGCAATTTGGATGTCATGAACAACTGAGTGGCAAGACAGAGAAAGAAGCCGCATTTGAACAAGCACGTGGCCGCAATATAATAGCAACACCGAAAATAGAAGGCTTTGAGATAGAGAGCAGATTATTCCGGAAAGCTATTTCTGAAACAAACCGACTTCAGCCTGACTTCGTGGTCACCTGCGGTGATATCATAAATCGATGGGATAATGAGGCCCAAGTACACGAAGCTAAAACAATAGCCTCCGACCTAGCATACGGCATACCTATGCACTGGGTACCCGGTAATCACGACGTGATTGATATCGGCTCAGGATGGAAACGACCAACCGAAGATACCCTGAACTGTTATAAAGCTAGGTTCGGCCCTGACTTCTACGCCTTTCAACACCGTGGGGTCAGCTTCATTGTGATCAATTCTTCTCTAATCTTCCACCTGGAACCAGAATTAGAACATCACTGGCAACACCAATTAAGGTTTCTAGAAACCGAACTGAAGGCTGCAAACCAAAGAAACAGCACCCATACAATCGTTTTTGGACACTACCCATTCTTCTTACAACATCCCGGTGAAGATTGGAGTAAAGATGACCTTGAAATAGGTCTGGTCATCCCACTGGAGCGGCGAAGCATCGTACTGGAGCTGTTCAACCAGTATTCGGTTAGTGCAGTGTTTACAGGACACACCCACAAGAATCAATATACCAGCTATGGGGCAACTCAAATGGTGACCTCGAGCGCGGTTGGATACCCGCTCGGAAATGATCCACCTGGCTATCGGATAGTTAGAATTTATGAAGAAGACATAAAGCACGACTTCTATGGTTTCGACGAGGGGCCAAATAGGATCGAGTTCTAGGAATCAAGGACTATCAGATAACGATTTATATCAACTGGTTATACTGATTTGACCGAAGCTTACGAACCAATTGTCAGGATTGAAAATAAACAAAAGTTGGTGATCACAGTAAAAATCAGCTTATATTAACCTATGCCTATATTCCTAAGATATTCTCTTGTGCGTTTCGCTATTGGAAATGGAACATCCAAGTTCGGCTTATAAATATCTTGTTCTACTATCGCATACCCCTCGTACTTTATCTCATGTAAAACTCTGCCAAATCCCATAAAATCTACCACTCCCTGTTCTGGTTCGCACATTACTCCTAATTTAACGGCATCCATAAATGCCAATTCATCCTGGTTAACCTTTTTCCTAATTACAAAGTCTACGCTCTTAAGATGTAAATATCCTATACGTTCATGGTGTTCCCTCATAAATGCAACAGGGTCTCCAAAACGGTATGCATGGTGTCCTGTATCAAGACAAAGCGTAACTAAACCAGGATCTGTATCCGATAAAAATTCCAGGATTTGTTCCTGATATTCTATGTGAGTATCAGCACAAGGATGAAATGCCAATTGAAGACCAAATTTACTTTTAACAAGGTCTCCTAATTTATGTGAATTATCAATAAGAGTATCCCATTTATATTTATCCAAGGCAGGAGGACCAAGTTGTTTACCAGTCTGGAAACGATAAAAACCATCCACAACGATAAAGAATTTTGCACCTACAGAAGATAGCAATTCTCCTGTTCTCATTGCTTCTTTTTCGATATCCGGCCAACTATCATTATCTTCAAGAGTAGCCAATAAAGTACCTGCACTGATATCTAAATTTCGTTGAGATAGTTCACGTTCAAGAATTACATTGTCTGTAGGAAAGTATCCATAAGGTCCCAACTCCAAGCAGCTATACCCTGCCTCTGCTATTTCATCTAGGCATCGATTCCAAGCTGTCTGATTCAATTCAGACAAACTTGTAATACCCCAGGATTCAGGTGAATTCCCTATACTAATTCCCATCTTGTACACTCCTGTGTACTACTCAACAATCGTAATATCCTCACAATAACTAGTTGGACTCAGAGATTTGGTTTGCCTTCAAATTTACCTTCGTTTTGGACAAACTCATAAATACGGTCAAATTCTGATGAACCATCATCCTCCCAAATTTGTGTATTAAAACCCCTTAACGCACCTTCTTCTCGTCCCGTAAATCGTTGGGTTCCCTCCAATGATGGGGTGTAAATTTTGTGGCCTCCAGGCAGACACAACACACCTAAATGTTTTGGAACTTCTACAGGATTTTGCCCCGCCAATTTGTTTAAAGCTGCTTCATCAACCTCAAAACCCAATCCCGGATTCTCGGGCACAGGAGAGAACCCTTCCGTAACCGGTATAGTCTTCGTAGTAATATCTTCAGAGTATTGGTCATCTAGATTAATGGAATGGCCAGTCGCAGTCGGAAGCACGCAGGCAATATGTAGAGCAAGTGCTTTGGTTAATGTGTTACCAGTGTGTTGAAAGATTGTTTGTACATTAGCCAAACTGTATGCATTTCCTAACTCCAGAATTTTAGGGATACTAAATCCACCTATCATATAAATATCTGCAAACCCAAGCATTACCTCTTGGAATCCACCCAAAACTGGTCCGCCCCCATGGATTATAGGGATTCTTGATTTTTTTCGAAGGGTCTGCCAGCCATTCACATCTGTTCTTGGCAAAGGATCTTCAATCCAGCCAACTATCGGATGGTCCTTGGCTAATCGTTCTATAAGGGGTGCTACCTCACCAAGAGTCCGACCTTGTCCGTTAAAATCATAATGAATCCTGAAATTTTCTGGAGCTACCTCTTCTGCTAAACGAGTTTGCTCAATCACATCGTAATATGGGGACGTATGCATTTTGAAAATATTGTAGCCATCTGAAGCTGCTCTTTTTATTTCCTCCCGGAAGGTTTCAGGAGGTGCGGGCCGAGTCCAGGCAGCCACTGTGACGACATCTCTCTGCTTTTGTCCCATTAGCTTATATGCCGGAACACCAAGATGTTTACCCATCACATCATAAAGAGCTCCCCCAAGTTCTGGTTGTAAATCATTGTGGAAAATATCAAAAGGACTTTGTCCTATCAGTGGCTCAATCTCGCGGTCTAGAGGTGGCGTCCAATAACCTCTGACACGGATTTCTCCATATCCAACAATACCATTGTTTGTCTTGATTCTAGCAACTGCAAGGTTATCAATATCATTTAAACTAACCTTCCTATCCGAGTATCGCTCAGCTAATTTTGGATGGATTTTGAAGTAATCGATATCTGTGATTTTCAATATTTGATCCTTACTTGATACAGGAAATAATTAAATTAAGAGGTTCTAGAATTCCGATCAAAAACTTTTCAGTTTATATTAAGTTCCGTCAACCCGAGGTGATTATAATTAAACTCCGAGGAGAATAAAAGAAACTTCGATTGATAAGGGAAAACAAGTTTTTTTATTTGCCCCCTATCTCTGGTCAAAATAAAGTTTTTAACCAATTGTGATTCATCAACAGTAGCTATTTCGTCAGATGTATCGTTAAAAATGCCACGGTTCTTAAATGACAAAAAGCAAGCGAGCGATTAGCCGACTAGCAATTTCTTTACCATCAGAACTTACCCCCATTAACATCAATGGTAATTCCTGTAATATAACTTGCATCATCTGAGGCTAAAAACGCTATAACATTTGCCTGGTCATCTACACTAGACAGTCTCCCCAGAGGAATGGACTTCAAGACGCTTTCCTTCTGTTCTTCTGTAGCTGCTTTCCATCTTCGTTGCATTCTATCAGTCAATGTAAGACCTGGAGCTACAGCATTACACGTGATGCCATATAGCCCTACCTCGGCAGCAACTTTCTTAGTAAATATAATTACACCTGCCTTAGAAGCAGCGTATGCACTGCTGCTAAAATCATCTACTCCTCTGCCTGCCACAGACGCCAGGTTAATTATTTTCCCTTTCCTCTGTTTTTTCATATGTGTAATAGCTTCCCTGGTACAAAGGAATACTCCTCGCAGATTAAACCGCATCATATTGTCCCAATCATCTGCAGTTAAATCGTCCGTTGCTGCCCAGCTGTTATCAATCACAGTACTTCCGCCAACTGCATTTATCAAAACATCAATACCGCCAAATTCTTCCAATGTTTTGGCCATAACGCCCTTAACTTGAGTCTCATCCATAACATCTGCAATTATTTTGAGATCGTTATCCTTTGAAGAACCTCCATTACTCAGTTCGCTGAATGCATCTTTATTGATATCCACCCT
>CEVA01173416.1_pt1 | contig 13258 bp, 14 predicted proteins | sample 361521 | NCBI WGS metagenome assembly CEVA01 (sample SAMEA2622823, study PRJEB7988) | marine metagenome | isolation source: saline water (ENVO:00002010), including
AATAAACCGCTGGATCGGCCCAGCGAGGCGGACTTGTCGCACTCCTGCCGGTGGCCCAATATCGCCTGATACTTCCATCGTGATTCCATCCTGACCACGTCAAAAACTCTTCGCACATCTTATAATGGGGCGCTGGCAGCCTTGTGAGCGACTCCAAAGATGCCACAACACTGAAATTCAGTTATCACGGTGTTTCCCCGCAACAACACTAGTCCGATTTCTCAAGTAATAGCGAAAGTGAAATGATGCCTAACACTCGCGATCAGATTCGCCTAAACAAAGCGGAACAAGACGAATTACTAGACAGCGTTACGACTCTCCAAATTGCCAGTATCCTCCCCGATGGTCGTCCACATTTAGTCCCAATGTGGTTCGCAAGAGATGACAATGGATTACTCGTTTTTTCAACATACGCGCGTTCACAGAAGATCAAGAACCTCGAGCGAGATGCTCGTATCACCGCACTCGCCGAAACTGGCGATACCTACGATCAAGTTCGTGGACTTTCAATAGAAGGTGTCGCAGAGATCATCCGAGATGCTTCGATTACAATGCGAACCATGCAACTAGTAGGCGCTCGCACGAATAGACAACCGCGCCCTGATATCAATCCAGATCATGAATCAGAACCACCGCCAATCGCCTACAAACGAGTGACTGTCCGAATCAAGCCAGAGCGAATCCGTTCCTGGGACCATCGTAAATTGGCATGATCTCTTTCCGTCGTCGAATCACAATGCAGCCAACCTTAGTCACGCCAACAGTGACCAGAGTCACTAAACCAGAACCAAAGAGCCTCCGGGAACTTCTCCCACCGGCTACCGTCGTCCTGCACAATGACGATGTGAACACCATGGAGTATGTAGTCTTTGCACTACTCGACTGTGTGACCGAAGTTGACTACGAGCGTGCCCTTGAAATCATGTTGCTGGCTCATCAATTCGGACAATCTGACGTTATCAGTTGTCCGTTTGAGCGTGCCGAACTTTATCGAAACCGTCTCGAATCTCACAACTTATCCGCAACCATACGAAGGGGATAACAACTCCAGCAGTAGCGTGAAATGATTAGATAACAAAGCCGCCAGTGCAATTCGTGTGAGTCAACAAATGACAGCAGAAGTTGTTCTGGAGTATAACGAGCCCTAGAGCCGAATGAACTTAGGTAGTGGCTCTAACGTCGAACGTTGAGCGGTCGTAGACCAAGTACCTGCCTCTTCGACTGCACTGCTCGCCAGACTATCCGATCATTTTCGAGAAATCGTGTGAGTTGGGAAACTGACACACCAAGTTGGCGGGCAGTCGGAGCAATGCGCCAATCTTTTGCTGATAAAACATCGAAGATAGCAGCGATAGTCGCTGGATAACGTACATCTCGCTGCCCAACCGATATTGTTCTGCCCTGAGTAGTTTGAAGCACCTCCGATAGCTCTTTGGGTAGATCACCGTTCTTCCTAACAGGTGCACGTACTTCTAGCGCGATCGCCAGTCGAAGGCGACGAAGAGCTCGAACGCGATTCTCATGCTGTGATCTTGATTCCGCTGCCTCAACGGTCACACTCGTTGGTTGATGTCGCAATCTTACTGCTGAGTCTGTCTTGTTCCGTTTCTGACCGCCTGGACCACTCGCCCGGAAGCAATCGACTGCACACTGAGCCATCAACGTCTGATCATCGAGACGTATGAACTGCAGCCAGTTAGATTGTTGTAATGCACCGTTCACGTGAAAGACGATATTACCGATCTCGCCATCAGATCGGGTAGTACCTTTCTTCGACAGTTCCTCGCGCCTATCCTGATAATTCAACATCTCAATTCGTCAACTGTGCGATTAAAGCTAATAAGGTCCAAAGGAAGTCCGATGAATCACAAAGTACAGATCGTGGGGGCCACCGGATATGGTGGGTTGGGTATTCTGGAGCTCTTGCTGGCCCATCCACGCTTCGACGTCACAAGCCTGATCGCACGAGAAGAGGCCGGTCGTCAAATTAGCGAAATCTATCCACACCTCAGTGGATACACCGGCTTAACCGTCGATTCAGCAGACGATACACCGATCGGAACAGACTGCGATATCGTCGTGTTTTCTACTCCTGATCGCGTCTCACAGAGCTACGCTCCAACACTCGTTAATTCCGGTATGAGGTTTATTGATTACTCCGGAGATTTTCGCTTCGCTTCTGCTGAAGACTACGGACAATACGCTGCCCGCCATCCTTCAATAACAGGAAATGAGCACGACGCAGAAGCACTACTGAAGATCTCAACCTACGGCGTCTCAGAACTCGATCCAGAGGGTATCGCTAAAGCATCGATTGTCGGTAATCCAGGCTGCTTCGCCGTCGGAATCATCCTCGGTCTAGCACCGCTGTTCCACGACGGTCTAGTTGGCGATGACGGAATTGTCGCTGTCGATGGCCTCAGCGGATCATCCGGTGCCGGGAAGAAACCAGCTCCCCTGCAACATCTATCTCATCTAAACGACAACATCATTCCGTATCGTCTTCTGTCACATCAACACGCTATCGAGGCAAATCTCACACTCGGCCGTCTCGGACGATCCGAAGGAGCGCAGATCGATTTCATCCCGCATCTACTCGGAACCACGCGCGGGATCCTCAGTACTATGCACTTGCGTCTGAAGCAGGCCATGGAGCGTGACACTCTGCTCGATCGGTACCGTGATTACTTTGGAAACGCACCATTCGTGCGTATTCTCGAGGGTCCACCGACTCTGAAAGGCACACTAGGATCGAACTACTGCGACATTTCATTGTTCGTAGAGGGAAACCGCGTCGTCGTTATATCGTCGATCGACAACCTGATGAAGGGACAAAGTGGTTCAGCTATGCAGAATCTGAACCTGATGTTTGGAATACCGCAGACAACGGGCCTCGACCGCGCTCCCCTCTATCCTTGACATAGATGCGACCATAAGACGGAAAATATCACCTAGATGCAGAGACCCGATCGACAATCACAGCGTTACTTTCTCCAGACTTTCGCCAGCGCCTTAGACACATACTCGTTCCAATGCCGAGCGCGAATAGCAGTAATGGAGAAATAAGTAGCACATTCTCAACACCGATCACGCCAGCAACACCGCCCATAAAAAGCAGTACCGGAATTGAAAGACCATCTTTCATCGCACCAAGCAGGGCGAAGATTCGACCATGGACGGTGCTCGGGACATATTTCCCTATGTAGGTCATCGTTGCAGCTGCCGCCAAGGTCATACCCATACCAAGTAGTAACGAAATCTGAGCTGCTATCTCCACTTGATCACCAACACCCGGAATATCCACTACAGGTACATGAGCCGAAAGCAGATCAGTCGTCGTTTCAATCATGCCGAGCCCAATGATAGCTACAGTCACTAATAGGAATCCAAGTGCAGCTACCAGCAGTTCCTTGAATATCCGAATCAGAAGTGGCGCGCAAATTAGCGCGAGAACCAATCCGAGTGATGCCGGCGCAAATACATAAAATGTGTTTTCCGGCGCTACATCTAGCACAGCAAATACGTAACGGGGACCAAGCACTCCGAGCACCACACCAGTAGTGCTTGCCATCGCAGCAAGCATTAGCATCCAATATGCCGCTCGGTCCTCGATTAACCAGCGAACCGCTTGCCTTATCGAAGGCTGGTGAAGCGACGTTAGTTCCTGATCCTCATCGATTTCCAACCGAGAATTATCGTCCACTCGAAAATGAAACGCTCGCGTTGCTGAGAGGATGAATAAGATACCTGCAATTACAACCACGGGTTCGATGTCGAATGCACGCACCAACAATGGCGCTAGCAGTGCTTTCCCAACCACTTCACCAGCCGATGAAGCCAGTGAAAGGAACGAGTTCGCCGACGCGAGTTCGGGATGCGTTGCCACCAGCGGTACAGCCGACGCCTCTGATGGCTGGGAAACTTGATGCAGCACACGAACAGCCAGCAACACAGCAAGCATTCCACGTAACTGAAATCCGAGGAACAGAGGGAGTGAGAAACAGAGAGCACCCATCAAGAGATAAGCAACAACGAGAGCGGCGCGCTTTGGCAAAGCATCCGCAATAGAGCCACCAAAAAGCCCTAGTACCGCACCCGGTAACAGATACGCAACTCCAATAATCGCAGCCTCGAAAGCATCTCCTCCATTGCGTACCGATGCAATTAGCACGCCAAACAGCAATGCTTGCAGTGCAAGGTCGCTCAAGAACCGAGACGCCATCAGGGCTTGAAAGTTCGGATTTCTTGCGATTGATCCCGACGGAACGACGAACCAAAGCATTCGGAACATTTTCGACTGCGTATGATCGATTGCTTGGTCAACGCGGCGGAATGTATCTCCGACAGGTTGATCAAATTCTGGCGGTAGAGCCATCGTCACAACTCACTTTACGTAAGCAATACTTACACCAGCAGTAGCATTTCAGCAGAATTATCATTGCTCGCCATCTCATATAGGAAATTGAATACTATCAATACAAATAGGAAGCTTATGCATCGAAAATGCACGTTCATATATATATAAATATCCAAACTAACAAATTGTTCGGTACTCTCGTTGTGGTTGCAGCAAGTCAGATACCATTTTTGGTTATGTATACTCAGACTGTAAATATTGTTAATAGGATGGTCATTACTACTCTTATGACCATAGGCGTTTCTGCTGTTCTATACTGGTTGAATAAACTAGACCAACAGCGACAAAAAAATAATTTTGTAATTGGTATCAGTATGAACCAGAAAATAAGATGGATCCCGACATTCATATATGTATTAGCCACTCAAGTGGTATTTTGGGTTACATACATTAGTACTAATAATATGTTTTTCAGCATTGGCTTTACTGGTGCTTCTTTTGTAATTATCAGTTGGTTTCTGTCTTGGTTAGATAAAAATGACAAGTAGCATTTAATTTTGACTGTCACACAATGATCTTAAACTAAGTAAGAAGGCAAAAACCTTACGACATACCAGAAAAAAACTAACGGAATTAGTGTTATCTGAATGGACTCCGCCGAAGAATCACAGTCCCTCAGCCAACCTCACGACATCATCAATTAGCATCACCCGAATTATTTGGAGACTGAACCAGTCTATCGAGGCCGTTCACATCTTCTTTAGCCATAAGCAGGCGACGTGCGGGATAATTCACCACGATGCCTTCTCGGTTCAACCGAGAGTGAATTCTTTTCATCATTTCATGCTTGAGGTAGAACGAGTCCGACCATGTCTTCGCGCGCATTTTCACGAAAAATCCCACATTCGAATCTCCGAACTCGGAAAACCGGAATAGCGGTGTACGTTCAGGATCGACGATATCGAGATTTGCCGCGAGGTCGTTCAATTCTTCCAGAATTACCTGTTCAACTCGATCTAGATCTTCTTCATAAGCAACCCCGCTATCAACACGCGCATCCGCACGTGCATCCGAGGAATCGAAGTTCGTGATCGTCGAATTAGCGAGTTCCGAGTTCGGCACAAGAACAATATTGTTGTCAAAGGTACGAATACGAGCTGCTCGCCAGCCAATGTCCTCAACAACACCAGTCGGACCGCCGGCAACTTGAATAAAATCGCCGACAGCAACTGAAGCATCGGTGATGATATAGGAACTGGCGAAAATATTGCTGAGTAATGGTTGGAGTGCGAGTGCCATCGCTAAACCACCGATACCCAGTCCAGCGAGGAGCGGACTAACCGAGACTCCTAACGCATCAAGAACCAGAAGCAGCCCAATCGTGAGCACCAATACATTGAGAATCCTTCTTACGAACGGAAGTGAGCGAGAGTCGAATCCTGGCAATCCTCCAGTTTCAGGTCGATGCCCAAACCAATCGAGTAATCCAACAATAATCCGACGACTCGCCGCAATTACGAGTATGAGCGTTAATGCCGCCCAAACACGCCGAATGATGTCCGAATAATCACTAAGGTATGAGAGTGTCAGCAGAGCAATATAGACACCCTGTATTGCTATAAACAGCACCAATGGTCCACGTACAGCGTTGACAACGAGATCATCTAGGTCAGTCTCAGTAGACTTAGTAAAGATCTGAACAATGCGCCCAGATAGTCTTGAGACCAAACCCGCAAGCACCAACCCACCTACAGCGATTGATACAGCAAAACCAGTTTCAATTAGAGCATCGCGACTGATATCAAACATTGTGAGACCCCGAACGACTCACCCCCGCAAGACTGATCCTATCGGATAATCGGCGCAAATGGCTCTGAAGTTTATATACTGGTAGTTATGTTCCGCACGATAGGTCACACTTTTGAGCTAATAAAGATGAGCTGGTCGGTCTTCATGAAAGATCGCGAGCTGATTTTATTTCCGCTTATGGCGGCTTGCGGAGTGTTAATCGTAATAGGAATTTTCTACGGATTCGCAGCCAGCACTGGAACACTCGACCGCCTCAACGCTGCAACAACAGGAGCTGGAACTGAGGAAACAACGTCCTTAGATATCGTGCTCGGCATTGCGCTCTATGCGTCAACAACATTCGTAGTCATATTCTTCAACGCCGCACTCGTCGCGGCCGCGCTTGAGCGACTACGCGGAGGTGATCCAAACATCAGTTCAGGGCTTCGTGTCGCACTTAAACACCTACCAGCAATCTTCGCTTGGGCGTTAATTTCAGCAACAGTCGGACTGATTTTGCAGATCGCACGAGGCCGAACCGATAATTTCCTAGGAAGACTTGCAATCGAAATGGTCGGCGGCGTGTGGGCTTATATGACCTTCTTCGTAGTACCAGTGCTCGTCGCCGAGGGCATTGGCCCAATTCAGGGAATAAAACGCTCAGCTAGCCTGTTCCGTCAAACATGGGGACGCCAGGCTACATCGTCGTTTGCATTCATGATCGTATACATCGTGGCAGTGATATTAGCCGTTTTACCCGCGGCCCTGCTGTTCGCAATAGAACCGATATTGGGAATCGTCATCGGAGCGATCACCATCCCGATGGCGGTTGGTTGTGTGCAAGCAATCGAAGGTATTTTCAAAGCTGCTCTGTATGAATTTGCCAACGGTGAATCACCTTTGGAATTCGATCGAGAGACCCTATCAAGTGCTTACCAAGCACTGTAATCATTAACTACAGTCAAGGATATCCATCTCATCTCGAAAGTTATCTAGAAGCGCAGCGAACTCCTCTGGTGTATTCACATTTATGAACGATCTGCCTTCCGGATCGGAATTTCTCCATTCTTCAGGTTGCATCAGAAACGTATCAAGGTCAGCGGCAATTGCCATCGGTGCGCGATCGCCGGCATCAATGTGTGAACGCAGCACAGGCAAAGCGGTGACTGCGAATGCTGAGCACAATGGTTGTGGTCGATCATTCGCAACAGGGACAACCCAGCGATGCTTCTCATCGAGTCGGTCAACCAATCGCCGAACCAATTCAATCTCGACGAATGGCATGTCAACAGCAACGACAATTGCTACATCAGCGTCGCAAGCTTCGAGTCCAGCTACGATCCCGACGAGAGGCCCTTCACCTTCTACCGGATCATCAACAGTACGAACCGGCTTGTCGGTTGTAACTGGAGGTAACGGTCGACCAGGTGATCCGACTAGTACTAACTGGTCTACTGCGGGAGTGAGACGGGCAACGCTTCGCTGGAGCAGCGTCATACCATTGAATTCTAGTGATGCCTTATCGACACCCATCCTGCTTGAGCGACCACCAACGAGAATGACTCCAGATACTCTTATGTCTTCGTTCATTGTGGTAAGTGACATTGTCTCACCTCATAGTTATCAACTGAGGATAAGTCCGTGGAACCTCCTATGACATTCTGGGAAGCACTTGATTTAGACAGAGCAACACCGCCTGTCGTTGCAATCGTGGGTGGAGGAGGGAAAACGTCACTACTGTTTCGTCTAGCTCAGAATGCCCACCAGCTTGGTTATTCCACAGTACTAAGCGGCACGACACGCTTCACGACACCACCTGCGCTCAGCAGTAATATTCATCTAACCGAGATTACATCGCCGAAACAGGTACAAGAGCTCGTAAAAACACTAAACACCCACGACACGATCGTTGCCCACGCAGGAAAAGAGCCAAAGGCACGCTGGGCACCAATTGAAACAGCAACAGCAGACGAAATAGCAGCAATACCCGGCCTTGGACTATTCGCAATAGAGGCTGATGGCAGCAAGATGCTACCGTTCAAGGCGCCCGCAGAACACGAGCCAGTTATCCCCTACTCAGCTACTCATGTCGTTGCAGTCGTTGGCCTGAGCGCACTCGACACCCCGCTAGACAGCCGATACGTCCATCGTCCAGAGAAAATCCGCTCAATCATAGAAAACCAGCAACATGCTTCTATTGAAGTTATTGCTCGTGTACTCACCGACATACGAGGTGGACGCAAGGGCGTAAAACAGCGCCACTTCTCCGTAGTGGTAAACCAGGCTGACCTGCATCCTGAACGCGCACTGCTACTCGGTAAAGCGATTCGACGTGCGGGTGCACCTCGAGTCATCGTCACAGCGCTCCGCGACAATAACTCTCTGATTAAAGCAGTGCTCTGAAGCTACTTCGATGCAAAATATGAATCGAAATTGTGCACCACGATACTTCCCGTTGACCGCTCACACGCCAAAACCGCATGAGATTACCTTGAGTAGATAGAACTAGGCCGCTGCAATGTACGAGTTGGCTAGCGAACCGTCGGATGAGCTCTAACGTCAAACTCACGCTTCATAGACGTTTGGGTAGAAACACCGATTGACTGATTTCATCAACTGCACCTGCCATTAATGTGGAGAGGCGCAGTACGCTAGAGAACGGAGGACATCGTGCCCACTTATATAGTTCTACTGATTCTCCTATTACTTCTCTCAGCCTTTTTCTCAGGCTCAGAGACAGCTTTCCTATCTCTGGACCGGGTTCGTCTGACACACCGCGTCCGCGAAAACGAGCCTGGCGCATCACGCGTCCAAACTTTACTCGACCGTCCACACCGCTTGCTGAGCGCGATCCTTCTGGGGAATAACCTCGTAAATACTGGAGCAGCAGCAGTCGGAACGGTTATTGTCACAGAATTGATCGATGGCGGCGGCGGTCTCCTGCTAGCAACGATGGCCATCACGGCACTGTTAATCTTAATTGGCGAAGTCACACCAAAGACACTCGCGCTCAGCCATGCGTTCACTGTGAGTCGTATCTACGCTTGGCCACTCACACTTTGGTCCCGAGCCACTAGTCCAGTGGTCTGGATCCTGGACGCTTTGACTCGAGGTCTCATCCGTACGTTCGGTGGCGAGTCAATTGAAGGCACCACCACACTGAATACCGCCGAACTCGGCACAGCCATCCGTCTAGGCGCAGAAAGTGGTGAACTCGCTGCCGAGGATTCCGAACGCATGCTTGGCGTACTGAATCTCCAGCAACGCCAGGTGCAGGAGATCATGGTATCGCGGATGGACATGACCGCTGTGCCAACCAGTGCTCCTTTAATTGAAGTTGCTCAACTGCTTAGCAACTTTGGCTTCCAACGCCTTCCTGTGTACGCGGAAAGCCCAGATGAAGTTGTCGGCTACATCCACGTCACCGATGTGAACACTGCCCACTTGAATGGACTCAATACCAGCGTTGCTGAAGACCTGATGCGCCCGGCAACATTCGAATCGGAGCATGCTCCGATCACACGTGTTCTCAATCTCATGCGCGACCGTGGTCGCTATATTGTGATGCTTGTTGACGAACACGGTGCGACATCAGGTCTCGTCACTCTCGAGGACATCATGGAGGAAGTGCTTGGACCGCTTCAGAGCGAAAGTGGGGCCGAGAACGAAACACAGCCAGAAAGTCTAGGACGAATTGGCCGCATCGAACTTGACGGCAACACTCTACTCGTAGATATCTCAAGTCAGGTCGATGTCGACTTAACTGATGTCGAGGCAAACACCGTCGCCGGTCTAGTATTAGCGCATATGAGACGGTTCCCGAGTGTGGGAGAACAGATCGATCATGCAGGTTTACGCTTCACGGTGTTAGAGATGGACGAACGTCGAATTTCCCGTGTCTCGATCGAACGAAGCAGCATCGGACACCCTTAACAGTGATAGCTAAAAGGGACCTTAGTGATCATCAAGCGGTGGCTGAGTAGCACGGAGTTCGTGCTTAAGTAGCCATATTTTCCGATAGAGACCTCCTGCATAACCAGTCGGTGTCCCATCCGCGCCAATCACTCGATGACACGGCACAACGATCGAGATGGGATTACGGTGGTTAGCTGCTCCAACCGCTCGGAATGCCAACGGTTTCCCTATCACCTTGGCGATCGCTCCATAGCTCATGGTCTCGCCTGCTGGAATCTCCCTCAATGCTTGCCAAACTCTGAGCTGAAATTCTGTCCCACGAGGAGCTAGAACCAAATCGAACTTGTCACGTTGGTGATGAAAGTATTGCCTGAGCTGATAAATCAATTCTGCGGAACCGGTGCCATTAACTATGGCCTTTTCTCCCGAAGCAGCTTCTACCTCAGCAGCAAGCAGTGCATCTGACTCGCGTTGATCAACGAACTTGATAATGTGGACACCTGCATCAGATCCTCCGACAAATATCTGACCAATGGGGCTATCCATCAGAGCAAAATATGCCATCGTGGGGACTCCGATCATTTGATCAAAGAAAACTGTCCGCACATCCAAGCATTCTTGACAGCAATCATGACGACACTCATGATCTCCGTCGTGATCATGAGTAATAATCGAAATTATATAAAAAAGGAACAGCATCAAATGCGGAATAACCGGGTACTCGACACGTGGCGCAATGGTGGTCAGACAATCGGCGGTTGGCTCTCGATAGACTCGTCGTTCGGAGCCGAGGCTATGGCACATGTCGGTTTCGACTGGCTGTGCATCGATCTCCAGCATGGGGCAGCAGAGACTGCATCAGTATTACCGATGCTGCAAGGCATCTCCAACACTGACACTGTCCCGTTCGTACGCGTTCCTTGGAATGATCCCGCTACGATAATGCGTGTTCTCGATGCTGGTGCTTACGGCGTAATCGTCCCACTGGTAAATAACCGGGAGGAAGCCGAACGTGCAGTCTGGGCTACCCGCTATCCACCGGTTGGCGGCCGCTCTTCTGGTCCCTATCGTGCGCCCATGTATGCAGGTGCAGACTACCAGCGTGAAGCAAACGACAAAATTGCGCTAGTGGTTATGATCGAAACTGCAGAAGCACTCGAAAATCTCGATGACATCCTAGCCGTTGATGGCATCGACGCCGCATACATCGGTCCGTCAGATCTTGCCTACGGCATCGGCCTTACACCCACTGGTGACAATAATGACCCTAGGCATGTAGAGACTGTCGAGACTATTTATAACGCTTGCAAGAAGCACAACGTAGCGCCAGGTATACATACTGCAAGTGCCGAATTCACGAAACGCTGGCTTGACCATGGTTTCCAAATGGTCATGCTCGGGGGCGACGTAGCATTCATGCGCAATGCTGCCACAGACCAACTCACTGACGTTCGTATCCACGCGTCTAGCGAAGGATAATCCAATCCCAACTATTCAAGTCAATCCACTTCGAACCTATATCCGACAAATTTTCTCCGCCACCGGAGCCCCCGAAGAAGAAGCTGCCATCGTGGCAAATCATCTAGTCGAAGCAAACCTCATGGGCCACGATTCGCACGGCATCGTTCGTACACTTCAGTACGTCACTCAAACTCAAAACGGTGGCATTGTCCCTGGAGCACCACTTGAAGTCATCGGTGGCGATGCTGCTACCGCCGTGTTAAATGTCAACCACAATTTCGGCCAAGTAGGCGCGACAAGAGCAATGGAAATCGCAATAGAGCGGGCCGGCGAATATGGCGTAGGAGTCGTCGTAACACGTAACTGTGGCCATATCGGCCGCATCGGTGCATATGGGCAAATGGCAGCTGCAAAGAACATGATCGGGATCGCCTGCGTCAACAACCCAGGGACAGACGGCCTCGTCGCTCCCTTTGGTGGTGCGAAGGCTCGCCTAGGCACAAACCCCTTCTCTGTAGTGAGCCCGACAAGCAATCCTGAGCAACCTTTCGTGCTCGATTTTGCTACCTCAGTTGCTGCTGAAGGAAAGGTGCGTGTTGCACTCAATAAGGGAGTTGATTTGCCGCCTGAGTACCTGATCGATAGCGATGGTAATCCAACACAGACTCCAGCAGATCTTTACCCCAACGAATCCGGTGCACGTGGTGCGTTACTGCCATTCGGTGGAACCGTTGGCTATAAGGGTTACGGTTTAGCAGTGGCAATCGAAGCACTCTCTGGTGCTCTCTCAGGTTCTGGTGCCGCGGGTGGTGAAAATCGGCTCGGTAACGGCGTCTTTGTCTTAGCACTCAATATTTCGACGTTCACGAATCAAAGTAGTTTCTATGAGATTTTCGACGGCTTGATAGACCACGTCACCCAAGAACCATTTCGTGAAGGTCAAGAGGTGATCACCGCAGGTGAACCCGAACGTCGCCACATGGACCAGCGCCTCGCCAATGGCATAGAAATCGACAATCAGACATGGCAACAAGTTCAAGAGAGCGGCGAGACAGTCGGTGTTACTCCGCTGGAAGCTTAACCCGAACACCGGACGTTATTAGGTATCTAACTATCTAGAGAAATAGCTCCACGTCTTGGGTACACACTCGTCACCAGAAGCTCATCAATAGCTCCGCGCCGATCAGCCTTTGAATTGATCGCCCGGCGGGCTGGTATACGTTCCACTAGATAGCGCGACGCCTCATAAGCTCCCACGACCCACTCATGTGGAGAATTCGAAAGCATCACGGGTATATCACGCTCGCGCATTTCATCAATCAACCACTTCAACCTTAGTTGGTCTTCATGCCCAAAGTCGCTGTCAGTGTAGGCAGTAAAACTCGACGTATCCGACAGCGGGTGAAATGGAGGATCGAGGTAGACAAAGTCACCTGGCTCAGCTTCAAGACAACAATCCCCAAAATCAACTGTGGTTAATTCGGTGTTCTGGAGTGCTTGTGAAACAGCCTGAAGATTCAAACGATCGAGAATATTCGGTTTCTTGTATCGTCCGTGAGGAACGTTAAAACGCCCCTTCTGATTTACCCTGTATAGCCCATTGAAACATGTCTTATTCAGGAAAATCAGCCTCGCAGCGATTTTGATCGGTGTATCCCATTGCTCGTCACGAATCGAGTAGTAGTATGTCGCGCGCGCTTCCTCATCACATTCAAGATAACTGACCGCCAGTGGCTC
>CEVA01514474.1_pt1 | contig 13246 bp, 8 predicted proteins | sample 361521 | NCBI WGS metagenome assembly CEVA01 (sample SAMEA2622823, study PRJEB7988) | marine metagenome | isolation source: saline water (ENVO:00002010), including
CCAGTGCCTGCCACCTCTACAACTACAGTCGGCGTGCCAGCCGAACCTACCCCAGTGCCTGCCACCTCTACAGCTACAATCGGCGTACCAACCGAACCTACTCCAGTGCCTGCCACCTCTACAGCTATAATCGTACCCAACTCCTCAACCGGTTCAACGAATTTAATCAAGATGACCGCAGGCTCCCCCATTAGTTTCAGCGGCAGGACTGATGTCTGGAGAGAGGCACTCGGGCTGGTCAAAAAATCTCCGTTAATCGGATACGGGTTCAACGCAGACCGCATATTATTGGACGCCCACATCCACAATGCCTTCATACATTCCTTGATCCAAACCGGTGCCTTGGGCACTCTACCGTTGGTCTGTGGAATCGTTTTTGCTTGGTTTCTATTCCTCAAGACAGTCCGACATCTAAGAGATTTCTCAAAAAGACATAGCACCAGGATCGTGCTGGCTGGAGGGATGTTGGCATTCTTTTCCATCAGGTCCATCGCAGAGTCATCCGGAGCATTTTTTGGAATCGACTGGTTGGTCTTGGCGCCAGTTCTTTTATACCTATCAGTGGTCTCTAGGTCCGAAGACGCCAAGGCCATGCAAACTTCGTCGAGGGAACTGGGTGAATAATCATCTTCCCTGCCCATTCCTTCCGTGGCATTAATGTGCAAGGATGGATTAAGATAGCCGTGAGAGAAGACTGGAGGGATTGGCAACAAGCTGGCCACTGTCTGGCGACTTCATCAAGGATTCGGTGACCAGCTAGAGGGTTTGCCGCGCTCCTCTCGAGCATCGTCTATTGAAACCCCGGTATGGATTTCAAATTGGACCATTACAGAAAAACCGAAAATATTATCCGGTGCCAGGTATGTAATGAACCCGGGCTTAAGCCGCTGTTGGATTTGGGTTACCAGCCGCTTTGCAACGATTTCTTACCCAACACGGAGGTTCCCTCGTCCCACACTTTCTACCCCCTGTGCGTGTACTACTGCAACCCGTGCTCACTGGCACAATTGGGTTACGTCATACCCACGAAGGAAGCATTTGGCGAGCAATACACATATCTCACCGGGTCCAGCAAATCTCTAATCGATTACTACTCCGAGTTGGCCCAGCAGCTTAACAAGCAATTCAATCTGAACCCCGGTGACATCGCGGTCGAAATAGGATCCAATGACGGCACTTTCTTGAAGGCGTTACAAGCATATGGGCTAAACGTGTTGGGAGTGGAAGGTTCTCCCAAGGCGGCTTCTCTTTCCGCTGACGCGGGTGTTCCCACTATCGACCGGTTTTTCGGCTCAGGCTCCACGAAGGCTATAAAGGCGCATCTTCCTCCTGGCTCAAAGGTAAAGCTGGTAATCGCGATGAACGTTCTGGCGCACACCGATAACATCGGTGAATTTCTGAGCGAACTCAAAGGAGTTATGGACGAGGACTCGATATTCGTCAGTTCATGTCATTGGCTGATTGAGTTGATACGCAAATTCGAGTTCGACACCATCTATCACGAGCACTTGCGTTATTACACCGCCCATTCCTTGATAAGGGTTTTTGAACAGCACGGTCTCTTCATGTTCGATGCCGAAGTTACCGATTTCTACGGAGGGTCCATACTCTGCTATTCCAAGTTTAACCCCCATCCTCCATCTGACCGCCTCGCAGAGATATTGAAACAAGAAGACCAGGTGAATGTTCCCGGGTCATTGGTCGATATGAAAAATACTCTGATCAAGAACAAATCCCGGATGCTGTCCCTGCTCGTGGATCTGAAGGTATCTGGCAACCGAATCATCGGTGTCGGAGCACCCATGAAGGCGTCCACCCTGCTCAATTTTTACGGTATAACCCCGGATTTGGTAGACTACATCTCCGAGGTTAACGAGTTGAAGGTTGGGACTGTGGTGCCTGGAGTCCGGATTCCAGTCGTTCACGAAGATGTGGTGTTCGACGACCAACCGGATTATGCAATCCTGCTGTCCTGGAACATGGCAATTCCCATCATACGTAACTACCGAAAAAGGGGTTTCAAGGGGAAATTTATTCTGCCCGTCCCGGAACCGGAGGTAATCAATCAATAATCTTATATTCCCAAATTCGGCGTTGGCTGGCGCCCGAGTTATAGTCACAGGAGCATCGGGATTCATCGGTCACAACATGGTCAGAAGACTCAGTGACCTAAAAGCCGAAACCCTAGTCATAGACCGAATCCAACCCAGTGAACATTTTCCAAACGTCGAGTTCGAGTGGGCCGACTTGCGCCACTTGAACCAAGTATACGAAGCCGACTTCTTGATTCACTTGGCCGCAGTCACCAACGCGGGCTATGCCGAAAAATTCCCAATGGAAACCTATGAGACGAACGTGCTCGGCACCGTGAACCTGATGAATCACGTTCGCATTTCCAATAGGATCTTGTTCCCGTCAACCGCACTAATCTACAAGGCATCTACTGAACCGATTGGCGAAGAAGGGGAATTGGACCAGTCATCCACCTACGCTCAATCCAAGACCATTGGTGAACAGATACTAAAATTTCACTCCACTCGTCAGCAGGTTGACCATACCGTAGTTCGATTCTTCAACGTCTACGGCCCTGGCCAACTACGGATGTACATCACCCCGCAAATTCTCCGGCAGATATTTGAAGAAAACAAAGTTGTAGTTCGCAACGGCACCGTCATGCGGGATATGTTGTTCGTGGACGACTGTATCGACGCTGTGCTTAAGTTGGCCGTGGCCCCTGAAGCGGCCAACGACGTATTCAACATCGGCTCCGGAGAGATGGTCTCCATCTCCGATATTGCCCACCAGGCGATACAAGTCTCCGAGCGTCCTGGAGTGGAATACATCGACTTGGAACAGAATATAGACTATTCCCCCACTGCAATCCTGGCTGACATCAGCAAAGTTACTGGGACGATTGATTGGCGACCCCGGGTATCTTTGTACAGTGGGCTTAGTCGAATGTGGGATTTATACGTGAACTAGAATGCTCTCCGGGCTTTGGGTCTGACCAATGGTTCCGCAAAAGACACCTTCGATCCGAGTACTCGGCACCAGGGTCCATATGGTGGAGATACCCGAGGTTGTGTCCCAGATACAGGACTGGATCGAAAATGACCGCACAGTCTGCCACCACGTGGTGAACAGCGGCATGCACGGCGTGATGGAGGCTCATAGAGACACCAAATTACGCAGCATTTTTGAATCTGTCGACCTGTTCGCTCCCGACGGGATCCTGATGGTGCTACTGGCACGCATTAAGGGCTTCAAAATCGCCAAAAAGAAAACCGGTCCTGACGTGATTTGGGAGTTCGCTCGCACTGCAAGTGAGCGTGGCTACAGCAGCTATTTCTATGGTGACAGCGAACCTGTCCTCCAAGCAATGGAGGCTAGACTCAAGAGCGAATTCCCCAACCTCAAAATCGTAGGACACCGGTCTCCTCCCTTCAGGAAGCTGACGCCTGAGGAGGACGCCGCTGACGTGGAAGCGATCAACCGGGCGGCTCCGGACGTTCTGTGGGTCAGCTTGGGAATGCCGAAACAAGAACAATGGATTTCTGACCACCAGGCAGAACTCCGAGTGCCAGTTGCCATAGGAGCCGGCGCCGCTTTCAAATTTGCTAGCGGATACCTAGGCCGTGGGCCGTCATGGCTTCGAAATACCGGGTTTGAATGGATGTGGCGTCTAATAAACGAACCCAGGAGAATCTGGAGGCGCGTTCTGGTTGACGCTCCCCAGTTCATTGGATTGGTAACTTTGGAGATTAGCGGGCTCAGAAAATTCAGATAAAAGCACCGGAATTGGATTCTTGGTCGATATCTGGAACCCGATTTTTGGGACCGCCTCGCGGCTGGCACTTGGCTCTCTCTTCTGAGATAAATGATGTCAAATAAACCACTTGTGGGAGGATATTCATGGCAAAGCGCGCCCTGGTAGCGGGAGCAGGTGGGTTCATAGGGCACCACATGGTGAATTATCTCGTTTCCAAGGGTTATTGGGTACGTGGCGTGGATATGAAACAGCCAGAGTACGAACCCTCGAAGGCGGATGAGTTCGAGCTAATGGATCTGCGGCGATTAGACAGCTGCCTGATGGCAACTCGCCAAATAGACGAGGTATACCATCTGGCCGCTGACATGGGTGGAATCGGATACATCAATTACCACCATGCCGACGCTGCTGGAAACAACGTGCTGATCAGCACCCACCTGCTGGAGTCCAGCCGAATCAACGGGGTCCAAAGGTTTTTCTTCGCCAGTTCAGCGTGTATCTATCCCCAAGAACTCCAGAGCGGCGCCGACGTCACTCCGTTACGTGAGGAAGATGCCCGCCCTTATGACCCGGACGAAGGGTACGGCTGGGAAAAACTCTTCACAGAGAAACTCTGTCAATACTACGCCGTGGACCACGGTTTAGAGACCCGTGTTGCACGGTTCCACAATGTGTACGGGCCGTTAGGGACCTACGATGGAGGGAGGGAAAAAGCCCCGGCCGCAATTTGCCGGAAGGTGGCATTGGCGCCGGACGGGGGTGAAATTGAGGTTTGGGGTGACGGGGAGCAAACTCGATCATTCATGCATGTCGATGACTGTGTCGAAGGAGTGTGGCGATTGGTGGCGTCGAACGACCGCGGTCCGTTGAATCTAGGTACATCTAGATTGGTCACCATCAACGGTTTAGTCGATATTATTTCCGCGATTGCCGGCAAGAAATTGACCAAAAGGCACAACATGGACGGGCCACAGGGTGTTAGGGGCCGGAATAGTGACAACACCTGTGTCTACGCCGCATTGAAATGGGAACCCTTGGTTGACCTCGAAGAAGGTTTGGCCACGTCTTATTATTGGATCGAAAACGAACTTATCAAAGAAGGCCGGCTGTCCACAGTTGACTCGCCCTAAGCTCAATCGATTTAGGTATTGCGGATGCTTGCCTCAATCCTTCCGATTGCCTGACTACGGAGGAGAAGACACAACTCTTCGATATTATAGAGGCGATTTAGTGGACGGCCGGTAAAACCCGGACACTTGTGCTGAATGGTGGATAAGGACGGTGACCAAATCGCGAAAGGAGCTTATAAGGCTTGGTTCGATCTGTCGATCCTCGTCTTGGCGCACGTGTTGTTATTGCCCCTGTGGTTGATTTTATGGTCGGTGATTCCACTTCTCATCTGGCTGGATGACCGTGGCCCGGTCTTTTACCGGCAGCAACGTATGGGGAAGGATGGAAGACCTTTCGACGTCATCAAGTTCCGGACCATGGTTGTTGATGCCGAAAATATGGGACCGGCTTGGACGACGGATGCCGATCCACGAATTACTCGTGTCGGCCGGATCTTGAGACGGACCGCGCTGGACGAACTCCCCGAAGTAATCAACATTTGGAAAGGAACCATGAGCTTCGTCGGGCCCAGAGCTTTGGATTTGGACGAACACCTCTCCCTTGAAGAGTTAATACCTGGATTTGAAGAGCGACTTCAGGTCCGGCCAGGTCTGACCGGGTTGGCTCAAATCTACGACAAAAACGACGACCCCTACGAGAAATACAACTACGATATGGAGTATCTACGGAGACTCAGCCCATTGCTAGACACCCGGTTGCTCATACTCTCGCTGAGGAATACCGTAATCGCGCGGTGGGACCATAGATCGGGCAAAGTTAAGTTGGACGACTTCCGGAAAGCTCAATCAGAGTCGCCCGAGGAACATCGGAAACATACTGAACGGACTATTCCGGACGCCAAAGATTAACGGCTCTAGACACGGTTTTCCTCACAACTAATCTCACTCATACCAGTTCAGGGTACTTCCAAATTTTGGTTGCTCAGAAGATGAGCAGCCAATAATACGCTCTAATTCGGTTTCCGGTCCTTCATCCGAATCAGCCGAATCCAAATCCTCGCTATCTCAGAAAGGTTCCATGGCCTCTTCGGCATCTTCATCCATTCCGGATCAATTGACAACTCGTCCCTGCGCTTCGCTGTTGCCGTGGGTTAGCCGCGGTCTGGAAGGCCTGTGGCTTACGGCGGTATTCCTGGTGCCGCTGATGTTCCTCAGCCAGGACTTCGTCATCTCGGAGGCCACTATCGCTTACGTTGAAGTCCCGAAGGTTGCCCTGCTGCGTACCTTGGCCGGACTTATCGCTTTACTTTGGTCTCTAGAGTGGGCCATCAAGAGTTCAGCATTTCAAGGCTCGCTCCCATCGATTTCAACGGCTGTTTTGGTCGAGAAACTGCGGCCATCAAAGATGGTAGCTGGTCTTAACGGTTGGTTGAAGAATCACCCAACACGTTGGCTGATTCTTGCTGCATTCGTGTTTTACGGCTCTACTTTTTTAAGCACAGTTTTATCAGGGTCTTTCACCAACAGCATGTGGGGAGAAATACCAGGCCAAGACGGATACTCCGCTTACTCGATAGGTGCTTACTGCATTGTATTTAGCGTCATCGCGACCCACCTAAAAAATAAAGCTCAGCTAGAACGGTTACTAGGGGCAGTCATCCTGATGGGAGTCCTCGTTGGACTTTACGGTTCCCTACAACATTACGGTCACGATTTATTCAGCATTACAGAAATAACAGGAGGAGGTTCCTCCCGAGTCACCATCTTCATGGGCAACACGATCTTCGCCGCTGCTGTTTTAAGCATGACCGTACCCATAACACTCATGACCGCCGCCATTAGTTTGCGCCTTGGGAAACCCGTGAATTGGTGGCCATTCACTATGTTGGGTCAATTGGGAACGCGCTGGGTTTTTACTTCACTTTGGGCTCTGGCTCTAGGCGTCCAACTGCTCGGCCTGATGTTCACCTTCAGCAGAGGGCCTTGGAGCGGCACTGTATTGGCCTTGGTTGCATTTCTTGGCCTAGTTTGTATCTCATCTGGTTGGCGTGATTTGGTCCGCACCGGCCTGGTAATAGGGCTTGCAGGCATACTTTTAGTCAGCTTCCTGCACTGGCAGGGAAGTGTCACCGTCGTCGATCTTGGCCCATGGTTGGGATTTGTGACGGCTTGCCTTGGTCTCGCTGGCGTTTTGGCCACACTCTACGTTATCGAGAAATATGGCCGAACGGTCATAATTATCGCTTGCGTGGGGGCAGTAGTCACCATTGCGGGAGCCGCGATTCTAGGCCCGACAGCATTGTCCGACCGAGGTACCGCCGACCCAACAAACGACCGCACTGGATCCGCGTCCGTCGCGGGTGAAGCTGTTGACCGAATCACGTCCATCAATACCAACGTGCTTGGCGGATTTTTCGGCGGGAGAGGCACCCACTGGAAAGTGTCTTGGGAACTGATCAAAGACCGCCCCTGGTTCGCATTCGATCATCTTCATCTTGCATGGCTACGACCTTTGGTCGGTTACGGCCCAGACCTGTTTCGGTATACCTATCTGCTTGAGAGCCCGGAGGAAGGGAAGGATTTTCTCCCGCTTGAGCCGGACCACGCCCACAACTTCTTCATACACCAGACCGTCGAGCAAGGCATCTTTGGGGGACTGGCGTCCCTGGCGCTATTCGCCTCAGTCTTCGGCATCGCTGCCCACCATCTAGTCCGAAGAAGAAGGTCTGCTTCACCACTTTATACTCTGATCCTGCTAGGTTTGGCAGCAGTGATCTTGGGGCGATTTCTGGAGATGATGGTTGGAGTCGCCCGGATCTCAGACCTTACCGTTTTGTGGGTGGTCTTCGGATTATTCGCCGCATCAGCTAGCCTCGCCAATGTAGACTCGGAAACGGCATCTCCCGCAGTAAGCCAGCCTCCCAGAACTTTTACTCGCCGCGAGAAACTCAGAGCCCAAAGAGGTTCTACGACACGACGTCCTAGCATCGGCCTGCTATTCAGATTGGCGGTTGTGGCCTGGTTGATTGGTGGTATCGGGGTTGTAACCTGGCAGAAGGGTATCAATCCCGTCCGCGCCGCGGTAGCTGATGCGCAGGCCAGCAAGCATTTTCAAAAAGGCGACCTAGCGAGCACAGTCGATGAATTTGACAAGGCAATTAGATTGGCGCCAGGGATTCCCAACTACTACCACAACCGGGCGCTAACCTATTTGGTTTACCAGCTCAACCCCGACGCATTCACCGAGCCCGACTGCGAACAACAGCAAGAAATGTCCTACACCGTGTGCCTTGGGATTCAAAGCTTGGAGTCCAACCTAGAATCGGTGAACCGGCAACCGTTCAATTACCGTGCTAGGCTTGCCGCCGGGAATTCCGCATTCAACCTTCAACTGCACGATGTCGCCGTCGAATCTTACGAGGCTGCCGCTCGTATGTTGCCAAACGCTTTTGGAATCCGGAACGTATTGGCTGAATCACTGATTGAGACAGGTCAGTATGAAAAAGCATTGACGGAATTGGATTGGTCTTTGCGCATTACCGGTGACTCGGTGGAATCCCAGACCGCGTTGCTCCTCAAGAGCACGGCTCTCCAGAGACTCGGAAAACTCGATGACGCCTTAAGCACTGTCAACCAGGGTTTGTTACTGGGCTATGGACCCGGACTCGCACAGACTCGCCTAAACATCATACGGGACATCGTGAACGAGCTGGGCGTTCGTTTGGACTTAGAACATTTCGACGCAAAAATCAATAAAGACCCTCAAGACGAAATTTCCTACTACCTCAGAGGCCTGGCGCACCTTGCGCTTGGGGACGCGGAAAGCGCCAATCTCGATATCAGAAAAAGCTATGACCTTGGTCTTCAACTAGGCGAGGTGCTAGCGAATAGGGGGTATGCGCGCCTTAAAGTTAACGACCTGGACGGGGCTGGAAGCGACCTATCTTCTGCGGTGGAAGCAACCCCAAAGAATGCATTATTCAACGCGTACCTAGGAGAATATCTAATGGCGCGGGGCAAATATGCTGGAGCGCTTAATTCTTTGGAAAACGCTAGCATTCTGGACCCTGAACTCGGGCTAGCGAATTTGATTCGTGGCAAGATATTCATGACCTTGGGCCTCGAAGAATCAGCCAAGAAGGCCCTCGCTACTTCTTCAGGATTAAATCTCCCAACCGCCCAGGACTACGTTGACCGAGGGGAAATTTACGCAGTCCTCGGAGACTATGATTTGGCGTTTTCGGATCTTAATGAAGCGATTCGAATCAGCCCGAATCAGGCCAAATACTACAACGCTCGAGCTAAGGCGCACGCAATATTCAACGACTTCGAAACTGCCATAGCAGATTTCAATGATGCGATTCAACGAGATTCTCAAGGTTCCGAATATTTCGTCAATCGGGGTGTGGTATATGACATTCTTGGAGAAACTGAACTGGCCTCAGCTGACTTTGCAATTGCCAAATCCCTAGATTATGTTGCCCCCTCCTCACTGGATGGTCGAAATACATCTAATTTCACTGGGTATACGGAGATTCCATACGATGAACTTGGGTCTGCACTACTTCTAAACCTGCAAAATGATAGACAAGCCCTAAGGACAATCGAATTTCATTCTGCCCAAAAATCCGGCAGCCAAAAATATGTAATGGCGCTGCAAATACTCGGGCAGGCTCATATAGAATTGGGAATGTGGACGGCCGCTGCCGATCGGTTCTCGAAGTTGATAGAGTTGTCTCCAATGGTCCCGGAGGCCTATAGGTTCCGAGGTCGTTCATACCAGGCTCTTAAGCGATATACTGACGCAATCAAGGACTTTGACCAAGCGGTCCTATTAGGTTCCCTAGATGGCGAGAATTTCCTGGCAAGAGGACAAGCTTACGCCGAAATTGGAGAGTCTGATCTAGCCCGGGCAGATTTCACCGAGGCTATTCGGCTGAACCCCGATTTTTCCGATGCGTATGTATCCCTGGGTTACCTGTCAGTTCAATCAGGTAATTACTCCTCGGCGCTTTCGGACATAAATCGTGCGATAGAAATTTCTCCACTCAACCATGATGCGTATTCTAAACGGGCGAGTGCCTACATCGGGCTCGGTCAAACGTCTCTTGCATTGGAAGACTTAGAGCGAGCCTCCAAGCTGAAGCCCAGCGATTCAGATTATCTATACCAGCGTGGACAACTACGTTATGAATTGGAAGACTATGATCTAGCAATCAACGACTTCAATGGGGCAATATTGTTAAATGAGGGATCCACCCACGTCGACCCTCGAGATGCCAGGCCATTCATTAGCCGCGGAAGAGCATACCTGCAAATAGGAAACCCCAACCAATCTTTGGATGACGCAGTTCAGGCAATCAAACTCCTTGAAAACAATATTAGCTCAGCGGATTGGGATGGATCTAAGCTGGCAGTTAACACTCAATTGGCGAACGCCCAACAGCTCCTCTGGGATGTATCCAAGATGGCAGTCAACACCCAATTGGCGAACACCCAACAGCTCCTCGACGATGCTAATCGCACATCATCAATCCGCTGGGCTGAGCATAACGAATCGTGACTAACTGCTGATTTCTGTTTGGCGGCCGCAGCGCCTTACCAGTCCCCCGGATTCTCAACAATTTGATTCTCGCTATTTGACAATTCTCGAACTCGAATCCTTCACTAATCAGGCCGTGCCATGGGCGGGTAGGCCATTCGGCTATCTCTACCGCAATTTGAGCGTGGTTTGGGAAGCCACGTGCTCTCCAGCCGCCGGGGGAGTAGCCTTCGGCGTGGGCGTGGTCACCGATGTCGACCATCTATACGATTTCTATCGGTGGTACGTCCGGCGAAACCGGGGGAAGTTGACCCTATTCTTCCACGCCTGGGAGTATCCAGTCGCCGGATTGCTGGTCCTCAGCTTGGTCTACTACCATCTTTTGCTGTTAGCGGTAATTCTGGGTCATTTGGGCCACGTAGCAGCAGACTATTTCCACAACCGCTTGACACCTTGGAGCTATTTCTTGACCTACCGGATAATGGTCCGATTCGAAGCGGTTCGAGTCTCGCCTCACCACACAGTCATATATTCCTACCAGTCATGGCCGGGCCTCCTACCTTTCGGCAGGAAGGTTGAGCCGTAGTCCCAGCGCAATATCGAACCTTGGCTCCGTTCCAGATTGGACGAGTAATCAGGCGTCCAGTACCAGATTGGTCACTGGGCTGGGTCAAGGCAAAAAGGAAGCCGGCGGAGCATTCGCCGGCTTCCTTTTTGCGGGCACTATCGGTTCGCCGAGCGCCAGTTCTGATTCTAATGAACATCGCCCTTAGTTTGACGCTACCCCGTAAACAGTATTACTGGCAAATAGAGGGTCCTCCCTTAGAATGGAAAATCGTAGGGGGATTGATGACTCGGAAGAGGTACACAGAGGAACAGATCATCAAGGTGCCGAATAAGACTCAGGCAAGGGCCAAGACGTGGTAGCCATGCCGGCGGCATAGCTTAAGCGAAGCCACATTTTACAAGTGGAAAGCCAAACAAACAGGACAAACCGTGATTAAGCTGAAGAGGTTAAGGTCCCGAGGATGAGACCTGGCGCCTTAAGCAAGTCTTGACACAAGCGACATTGGACAATTGGGTACTCAAGGAACTGCTAGCAATAAATTTCTGGCTGCCAGGGTGAGGAAGATTGCGACGTCATACGCCATGGAGGGTCTTGGGTCGAGTGAGAGAAGGACCTGTCTTCTAACCGGGGCTCACTCTCCATCCATCGCGATAGGCCGGAGCGGGGTGATGACGATGCTCTGTGCCGGAGGATACGTGATCTCACGGAGGAGAAGAAGTGTCTCAGCAGTCCGAGGCTGCACATCACGTTGAAGATAGAAGGCCTGGTGGTCAATCACAAACGAACCGACCACATCAATTAGGAAGAGGAGGCGCAAAGGCGCCGCCGGGAATTTGGCGATTACTCCATCTCCGGTGTCTCCCAACCAGAAACGGTACATGGACTTCGTCACCGACGCCACCCCGTGCGGGTGGCGCTTTCGGCCGTTGGCCATCATTGATAACTACTCACGGGAGTGCCCAGCCATTGAGATGGATACGTCTCTGGGTAGTGCCTGAGTCACTGGCGTCCTGAATAGGCTGGCAGAGACCAAGAGGCTCCCTGAGTCGATCACAGTCGACAACTGACCCGAGTTCTCGGCTAAGGCCATGGACGAGTGGGCATACCGGAGAGGCATCGAACTGAATTTCATACGTCCCGGCAAGCGAGTGGAGAACACTTTCGCCGAGAGCTTCAACGGCCGGCTAGGCGATGAATGCTTGAACACAAACTGGTTCATTAGCATAAGACATACCAGGAATGACATAGAGAACTGCCAGTTGGACTACAACGAGGTCAGCCCCCACGGCTCGCTGAAATGCAAAACACCCAAAGAGTTCGTTGAACCAGTGGCCGGACTCTATTAGCCGACAATCCTATATTGGGGGTAAGGTCAGTAGAACGAACCCGAGACCGGCGTGTATTATGATTCGGGTCAGCCTGGGAACGAGGGAAACAGCCGATGGTCCAAGCAGCGGCGGAACGCGCACAAGAGCTAAGTCGGGAGTTAAACTTCCACAACCACAGGTATTACGTCTTGGATGACCCCGTTATCTCCGATGCCGAATATGACCGCCTGCTTCAAGAATTGCGGGAACTGGAATCGTCCCACCCGGAACTGTTGACCCCCGACTCTCCTACCCGACGTGTAGGAGACGCTCCGGCCGAAGGCTTCACCCACGTGCGGCATTCGGCGCCGATGTTGAGCCTGGCCAACGCCTTCAACCGGGAAGACTTGGAAGGATGGCTGAGAAGGGCCAAGGGCCTGATTGGTGACAGAGAGTTCGACCTGGTCTGCGAATTGAAGATAGACGGACTGGCCGTCAATCTAACCTATGAGGACGGAGTATTCGTTCAGGGGGCCACCCGGGGCGACGGCGCGGTCGGCGAGGACGTGACCCAGAACCTCCGAACCATCAAGACCATTCCCCTCTCGCTCATGGAAGGGGCTCCCGCCCATCTGGAGGCGCGTGGTGAGGTCTACCTGCCCATCCCCGAATTCCGGCGATTGAACGAGGAACGCGCCGCCAATGGCGAACCACTTTACGCCAACCCCCGGAACACCGGGGCGGGCAGTGTGCGGCAACTGGACCCCAAGATTACTGCGTCTCGGAACATGGAAGTCTGGGTCTATTCCCTGACTGGCACAGGGAACGGCACGCCCGTGGAAGGCCACTGGGATGCGTTGGAGTGGCTGGGGAAACTGGGGTTCCGCATCAATCCCCACAACCGGCTCTGCCATACCATCGAAGAAGTCATCGACTACTACGACCACTGGGTCGAAGCCCGCCACAGCCTGCCTTACGAAGCCGACGGGG
>CEVA01035467.1_pt1 | contig 13234 bp, 9 predicted proteins | sample 361521 | NCBI WGS metagenome assembly CEVA01 (sample SAMEA2622823, study PRJEB7988) | marine metagenome | isolation source: saline water (ENVO:00002010), including
CCTCTCGGTCCAATCATCAGCCGCCTGAGTCACGCTACAGTGTGAGAACGGGGCCCCATAAGATTCACGTCAGAACAACGACCCTATATCTCCCTTGGACAAGTAATCAATCATGTCGTTTACAGAGCATCTGATTTGCTTTTGATCATCTCTGCGCCTCACAGTAACACTACCGTCTTCAATAGATTCGTGATCTATCGTGACTGCCCATGGTACACCAATCTCATCCACGCGAGCATACCTTCTACCAATTGACTTTGATGAATCCATCCATCCCTTACAACCTCGAACCGAATTTACACGAGCGACAACATCGCGAGCAATTTCCATCATCCTGGGCTTGTCGAATAGAGGTAGTACAGCAACATCATAGGGTGCAACTCTAGAGTTGAGCCTCATCATCGAATAAGGTTCGCCTTCCTTTTCAGTCTCAGTAAAGGCGTGGTCCAAGATGTGCCAGACAATCCTGTCTATTCCGAAAGCTGGTTCGATTACATGAGGAGTGAACCATTCTCCATGCAACGTTATTTCGTCAGTTCTTCTAACTACCATCTCGCTGGTTACAATGACCGATGAACCGTCTGATAATTGTAAATTGAATGGTAACTCATCCGGCAAATCAGTCAACTGCGAGAGCGCCTCCACAACTTCTCCGGCTTGGCCTTTGAAAGCCGGCCCGATAACTGCAGAGACAGGAGCGAGAACGTCTCTGACTTCAGTTCTCGGCTCATCGTATTGCCTCCAAGCACGCAATAAATTTGACCCACTAGCATGCTCATGAGATTCTAAATCATGACAAGTTCGATTGGCTATACCCACACATTCCACCCAGCCATGCTCTCCTAGTAATTCACAATCCCAGCAGTCTTCGGCATAGTGAGCCATTTCTGTACCTGAATGTTGGCGGAAGCGGACCATTGTTTGGTCAACTCCGACAGTAACTAGAAAATCCATAGTCCTAGCAATGAACCAAGCAACTGTAGGGTGGCGAATTATTCCCTTTGAGAGTGCTTCTGAATAAGTCATCTCGTACTCGCCTGCATATTCTCCTTCTGGATCAGGTACCATCGTCACTGCCTTAGACCACATTGACAAGTCGGGGCAGGGTGGTGATTCAGGGTCGATGAAGTACTCTAATTCAGCCATATCGAATTCGCGTAACCTAATCATACCTTGACGAGGACTAATCTCGTTTCGATACCCCTTACCCGTCTGAACAGCGCCGAAAGGCAACTTCTGCTTGAAATGGCGGAATAGAGCAGGATACAGCATGAACATTCCTTGGGCTGTCTCGGGCCTCATGTAAGCGGACCTACCTCTTTTCATAGCTCCAATTCTGGTTGAGAACATCAGATTCATCGGTTTTACATCTGACCAATCTGTATCTGAGCAAACAGGACAAGAGAGGTCTTTGGAGAGCATTGCCGAGACATCCTCACTGGACAAGGAATCTGGATTCTCATGTACGTCTTCAAGCAAGTGATCGGCTCGGAATGCCGACTCGCAATTCTCGCACGAAACCATCAGATCGTTGAATTCACCAACATGTCCACTAGCAACTAAAACAGCCTCAGGAGTAAGTGTAGGAGAGTCGACCTCGACAATGTCACCTTGACTGGTCCAATGGTCAATCCATGTTTCCACGACCTTTCTTTTGATTCTAGCACCTACCGGGCCGTAGTCCACCAGTCCGGATACTCCCCCGTAAATCTCGAAGGAAGGTAGGACCACTCCTCTCCTTCTGAGCAAAGAGGTCAGCCTGTCTATCCTCCTCTCGCTCATGCACTTCGAGCCCGAGTTGAGACTTTCAAGCCATCCTAAGCGAGCAGTCGGTGAAGGCGATTGTTACACAATGCTCGCTTCGCGAGCAATATCATAATCGATATTGTACTGACTCCGTCAGTGTTTGTTTTTCAGAAGCATTCATTTATCGAATCGAAGCCCTGACGGCCGTACGGTGAGTGTAAATGCCAGAAATTCAGTATATACAGGATAGTATGGATACCGAGGAACTCCTCGAAAGTCTATCTTCTCCCGTTAGGAACTGGTTCAAGGATAAATTCCCCGATTTCACCGATCCTCAAAAGATTGCGATACCTAGGATTATGAATGGTGAGCATCTTCTGCTCTGTTCTCCAACTGGTTCAGGAAAGACGCTGACTGCATTTCTTTCGATTATTGATGATTTAGTCCGGAAATCATTGGACGGAACACTCAATGATTCGGTTCAATGCATTTACATCTCTCCAATCAAAGCTCTTGCAAATGATATCCAGAAGAACCTCATTGGACCTCTGACAGAGATTAAGGAAAGATTCCTCCCTAGCAGGGCTAAGGATATCAAGGTGGGTTTGCGTACAGGAGACACACCACAGAAAGAAAGAGAGAGAATGCTCAAACATCCTCCTCACATTCTGATTACAACGCCTGAATCATTGGGGTTGTCACTAGCATCCAAGCGTTTCAGGCCGTTATTACAGGAGTTACGCTGGATAATCATTGATGAGATGCATTCTCTTGTACCGACAAAGAGAGGAACACACCTTTCTCTGTCAATGGCTTTGATGGATACTGTAGTTCCAACAGATGTCCAGAGAATAGGCATTAGCGCTACGATGGAACCCCTCGAGTCCGTTGCTGAATACTTAGTTGCTAGCGACTCTAGAGAAAGCGACCTAGAACCGCAGAAGGTTTCCATCGCAAAGATATCTGGTTCTCGTGAACTAGACATGGATATCATTCTACCAACGGCCAGATTTTCCTCGACTCCGGTAAAGGAAATCCTTGACCACAATATAGATCGTATCAAGGAATTAGTCGAGGCCCATACTACCACTCTGGTATTCGTGAACACCAGAAATATGACTGAGACATTTGTACAGAGACTCAAAATTGCAGGATTAGAAGGTGTAGAGGGCCATCACGGCTCTATGGATAAGGGAATCAGGCTAGATGTCGAAAATAGACTCAAGAACGGTCTTCTGAGGGCTGTCGTATCCTCATCTAGCCTCGAGATGGGAATAGACATCGGTTCAGTAGACCTAGTTATTCAGGTTGGATCACCTGGTTCGATTTCCACAGCATTACAGCGTGTAGGAAGAGCAGGCCACCATGTCGGAGGAGTCCCGAGAGCTCGTTTCTTACCGACCTCGCCACATGATTTGCTAGAACTGGTATCTCTGCAAAACGCAATCTTACAGGGCTCTATGGACCTGCTAAAGTTCCCTGAAAACTGCCTTGATGTTCTAGCCCAGTTCGCTATTGGCCTGTCTATCATCAGAGAGTGGGATATCGATGAGGGTTACGAACTAGTTACTTCTTCTTGGCCATATAGGTCACTTCCCTATGATGATTACATCGAAGTGCTAGACTTACTTGATGAAGAGCGCAGAATTTGGGTTGACTGGGAAGAAAACCGCTTTGGAAAGCGTGGCTTTGCACAGATGATTTACTACACTAACATCGGCACCATAGCACCAGACAATAACTACCTTGTATTCACTTCTGACGGAACTTTGGTCGGCCAACTATCGTCCTCATTCGTTTCAAGCCTGAGGAACGGGGATGTGTTTTTGTTAGGTGGCTCGACATACCGTGTCTCAAGCGTTATTGGGACTCGTGTAAACGTGTCTTCTGCAACTGGATACAGGCCAACAATTCCCTCTTGGACCGGTGAGGCAAATAGTAGGACGTTTGAGTTAAGCCAAGAGGTTCTTTCGTTACTCGGCCATGTTTCAGTTAGGCAACGCCTAGAAGATGACTCTAGGAAGATACTGAAAGATGCAATAGGTCTGAACGCACCTGTAGCAAGCGCACTGTCGGAGTTCTTTGAAGAACAAGGTGCTATGACGTTCCAAGTGCCCTCGCTAGATAGAATTCTAGTCGAACAAATCGAAGGACCCCTCCCCACTTACATCGTAACCACATGCCGAGGCCGTGCATTCAATATGGCACTGGGTTACTTATTCGCAGGCATAGCAGCAGAAGACAACGTTCTCGTGCATGAGATTTCATTTGATGAGAATGGTTTCTTGATTAAACTCAGTCATGAAGTTGAGATTTCTCGAATCCCCCAAGTCTTCCGAGCAGGCGATAGCATTGAGACTCTCAAGAGATATCTGCTTGACTCCCAATTGTTCGCCAAGAGATTCAGAGAAGTCTCCTCTAGAAGCATGCTCAATCCTCGTCGCATAGGCGGCGATGAAGTCAGCCCCAAACAATTCCAACAGAAGGCCGAACGCATCATGCAGAAGCATCGTAAAATGGATGATTCAGTAATTGTGCGTGAGGTAGTCAACGAGATTCTTCATACCGATTTGGATATGCGGCAACTAGATGATTTCATGTCAAGAATGGACTCTGAGGATGTCCGCATCGTCCATCGCAGAGTCAAGATGCCATCTCCATTAGGAATGACTCTTTTCATGTCCTCGTTTGAGGACCTATTATCGCTCAGAACACGAGCCTATTTGATCAAGGATGTCGACCCAGAAATCCTGCGTAGATTGCTAGGAGCAAGATCACTTGCAACAGAATTGGACGAGGAGAAACTCGCCGAGTACTATCAATCCAAAGTATCTGTTCCAACTAATGCAAATGGACTACTCAGACTAATGGATATGGGTGGTGGCTTAGAACCCGGATTGACTAACCCGCTGTACAATGACAAACTGAGCGGAATTGAACTGGAAGAGATACGTGCGTGGGTCTACGAGTTGGCCGAAAGGGGGCTAATAACCAAGATCCGAAACACCGGCCATGAGCAAATCGATGGTAAGTGGTTTTCCAGCCGTATGGCAGATGTTCACGGCACTCTTGGCTGTCTTGCTGTAGCCGGAGCAGCTGAGATGGACAATCTCAAAGATCTGTACACCGGCGGACTAAACTTCGACAAAGGGATTGATTTCACTGCTGGAAAGCCTGCCAAATGGAAGCAAACCAATCTTTCCGACCCTCTAGATTGCTTACGTCTGAAACTGCTAGACATGTTGGGCTCAGAGGGGCCTCAAACCTCAGATGCTATCTGCGCCCGATTACCATTCCCTCAATCTCAAGTCGAATCTGTATTGCAAGAATTGGAGATGCGTAATCTCGTCTCTATTGGCTTCTTTAGGCAGACTGAAGAAGGAGAGTATATCCTTAGGATGGACGAGTACAGAATTACTGGTGGCAGTATAGATGTAGTCGATTACAGAACTCTTCAAACTCTACTCCTTAACAAGTCATTCACAACTCATGATGAGCCAGCTGACGCCATACGTTCTTCGATTTTGATTCAGCGAAGGGACGAGTTATTCCATAGAGTTAGTAACTACAGATTCAGAGATTGGAAAGATATCAAACACGATTCCGACGTGGTTAATGGAAGACTGTTGCACAATAGAGTTGGATACACCCTCAAGAGCATGATTCCTATTTTGACTGGACTTCGCAGTGAGCCCTGGCTGGGTGACTTAGAACAAGAACTCCTAGACAAGATCCCAGAAAGTGGAATCACTAGGGCAGAATTACTTGCAGATTACCCCAAAGGCAAGGAACACGCCCATTTGCAACGTAGCCTTAAGGGAGCCATCAATAATATAGAGAGACAATTGATTGTGTATAAGCAATATCATGAGGTCCCTAACAGGAAGCGTTCCCTGGCCACTTTCCATAAGGTACACGGAGTCATTGACCCATTACCCTTCGAAGACGCCCTAGTAGAACTAATCAATAGAATCGGCCCGATTAGACTGCATACGCTGAGATTCTTCGTGAGCCGGCCGGTAGAGGAATTGGCCGATACTCTCAGACATCTGGAGGATTCCAATAGAATTCAACGAGTAGTTGCATTACAGCCAGATCCTACTGATTACTATGCTTCTCAAGAAGATGCCGAGGCTCTGATTTCTCCTCTACCCGAAGACCGAAAGATGAGGATTTTATCTCAGTCAGACCCCTTCTGTAGTCGTTTCATCAATGAGATTCGATTGATTCTCAAGCAAGGATGGTATCATCCTGTTTTCAAGGGAGTTGACCCGATTGGTAGAATTCTGATGTTTGTAGTCAATGACTACCTCGAAATCAAGGACATCAATATCCCTCATTCATATTTGGACGAGTTCAAGGACGCATTTTCCGAACTACTGGAGAACTATCGAGATCGACTGGTGGATGTTTCTGTCCTACACGCATTCAATGGCGTACCTGTTCATGACTGTGATGAGAATATACAGAGTATCCTCAACGAACTTGGGTTTTCTTCGATGGGTGATGGAGAGCGCTACATCAGAGGAGGTGTAGTTGAGCCGCGTTCGAGAAGAGAAGTCTACAGGATGCTTTTCAATCAGCATAGAATGCATCAAGATAGTAGGTTCGAGAATGAGACCATGGCTCTAGAGCACATGAGCGAAGTAAGGGATGACTTCGCTCTAAGGGGACGTTGCGAAATGTTCCGTGTTGACCTACATTCCATGGCAGCAGCCCATCAATTACACCAAGGGACCAGCCTAAGGGGTCATCAGGTTTGGGCTAAATTCCTACACTTCCAAAGATTGCTAACCATTCGTAACGTAGTTGCGTCAGAAGAGGATGAGGACATTCTTCAGTTCTTCAGTGAACACAACGATCCAACTGTATACATGGACAGACATGCGATGAAGAGGGCAGAATTTAGGAAACTAATATCTCCACTAGTACGCAGCGGTCACCTAGTCCAGGACTATAGAGGGGGTTTCAAAACCGTTACACCACTCGCCGATACTGATCTTTGGGAGGTTAAACGAGACTATCTTAGAGAGTTGGTTAGTCAATACCCCGTGGTCTCACTCAAACAAGTCGAGAGGTTAGCAGGCTCGCCTTTCTCAGCAGAAGAGATTAGTGATGTTATGCATGAGTTTGAAGAGGATGGGACTCTAATCAAGGGATTCTTAGTCGACGATTCTCAGGATATCTGCTGGGGTAGACAAGAGATGCTCGAAGACTCATCATCTATACGTAAGACGAGAGATTTAGTCGTGCCACCATCTGACAATCTAATTCACTACTTTGGTGGTATTTTGCGAGAGAGGTTTGCTTTCGGTTCGGCCTACATGGTTTTTCACAACGAAGAGCCTATTGCGGCCTTCAAAGCAAATACTAGGGATGGAACAATCGAAATCACCGATTTCGTGGGTGATTCGGATTTAGAAAAGGAAGCTCTTAGGGTTATGAAAGAATTTGCTTGGGAACATGACACTAGGTTGACAGGTAAGTTGTACGAGAAACTACGCACTCGTTAACTTCCACTAGATTTTGCCGGAGCCAATCCCTTAGGCAGTAGTCGCATGATATGGCGGTGAAGTTCTGGCAATAAGTCAAACAGTGCCAGTGCCATAAGGAACATTGCGAATAAACTGGCAGCCTTGGCGGCATAACTGTGAGCAAAGTCAAACATTTCGATACCTAAGAATTTCCAATTTGGATAGGAATCAGTCAGCCAGACAATCCCTGCATTACGGAACGTGTTCAGAACGTGTATCGTTGGTAGAGCAATCAGTAAAGCTCTCAATTTCCGATTCCAATCTACGTTTCGCAGGGCTACAATTGCTCCAACAAAAATAATCATTGATTGCAATCCAGAACAAGCGAGAATGAAACTAACACTGACCAGAGTTCCGTCGGAATGCTCCAGTGGGATAAAGAATCCATTTTCACCAAGCGGCTCGGTTAGAATCCACCGATTTCCATTCCATTCTGATAATGGAACTTCACCACCACTGTGCAGATCCACCATAATCGGCCCCATCTGATAGCTTCCAAGGCCAGCAAATTCTAGCATAATTTCTGTATTCCATGCAGTTGCGTATACTATTGCCATATTCAGATTGGGAACGCTATACGCAATAAAATAAGGAATAACAGCCCAAACTACACAGCCACGGAACCAAATTAATGCCTCAGGAGCATCATTCCAGTTTCGTACTTCCCATACTCCTAAAACGACTCCAAGGGGCAATGCTCCTGCAGTCATCATAACGAGAACAGGATCTTGGATTTCGACATAGTAAGCAGAATGCAAATACAAAAACAAGCCTATTGAAATCCATCCAAATGCCGAGAAATAAGGTGCTCGAGGCCACTCTTGTCGGTGAAATCCGATAGCCAATGATATTGCACCCAATCCACAAAACAGTAACTTGAGGGACGAATCTGTTACGCCTAAGGACTCAGCCAGATGCCCGACCAACAGTCCTAATGGCTCCTCCATGACCTGTTTCGAGTCATTAACCCGTAAATATGATGCCCTCCCCGGGGAAACTGTGAGCGATACGGGATTCGACTTCAATGAGTTCGCAGATTCCTATATCTCAGAACTCAAAAAGACTCTCGACTCACTTCCAAGGGCCCCTTTAGAGCAATTCTGGAAATTGGTAGAAAATGTGCACGAATCGGGAGCATGCATACATTTCATCGGCAATGGTGGAAGCGCGGCAACTCCATCACACAGCGCTGGAGATTGGTCGAAGGAACTCTCGGTCAGAACTATCTCGCACACAGACAACGTCGCTTCCATGACTGCGTGGGCTAATGACACGGATTACAGCAATGTCTTCGTTGGCCAACTCTCTACTTTCATCTCTGAGGGCGACCTAGTTGTAGCATTCAGTGGTTCGGGCACATCGCCCAATGTGGTCAACGGCTTAGAATTCGCAAGCAAAAATGGTTGCTCTACAGTTGCTGTTTCGGGCAATATAGGCGGTTCAGAAGGTGGCATAATTGCAGAAATCGCTGATGTGGCTATCGTCGCCCCTACAGGGTCTATGGAAAGAATCGAGGATATTCAATTGGTCATCAACCACATCGTGAAGGAGGCCATTAAGGCTCACAAAGGGTTGTGATAGCCTGCTTATTCCTTGCAGAGACGAGTCTGAACTCGAGGACCCTCTTTTCCTACCAGATTTGCCTGAAGGAGTTTCTTGGAACGGCAGCATTGCCTTTCTGGACCGAGATGGCGTAATCAACGTAGGTTCAGAGAATTACATCAACAATCCAGACGAAGTCGAACTATTACCAGACTCTCCCAAATCGGTTGGGACAATTCGCAGACTTGGTTACCGTGTTTGTGTAGTTACAAATCAATCTCCTGTAGGGAGAGGGCTTTGGACTAGTCAGAACCTAGCAAACATCCACAAACGTCTACAGGAGATGCTATTGGAAGAAGACTCGGATGCTTACCTCGATCTCATTTTGCATAGCCCATACGCTCCTTGGGAAGGTGCCTGGGCTCGCAAACCATTCCCAGGTATGTTAGAAGCTGGTAGACAATTAATTGACTATGCATCTGTAGACTCTAATCTATCAGGTATAGACATACTATTTGGAGACGATTGGATAGATAGGCCTGATGATTCATCATCTTTCATGGTGGGGGACAGGCAGGTGGACATTATCGCTGCAACTAGATATGGAATCAAGAGTTATCTTTGCAATCCTCAGGAAGGAATTAGCGGAGTATTGGAGGAGATATTCTGATGTCGAAAGACACGGTTATAATCGGCCTAGATGATACGGATCACCCTACTGCGGGCTGCACTACTGATTGCTTCGATAACTTGCTAAATCGATTGACCAAATGTAATAATGGATACAAAATCCGTAGCAGAAGGTTAGTCAGACTGTGGCCCTTTGCTCCACGTAGAACAAGAGGAAATGGCGCACTGTCAGCAGTAATCGAACTAGATTCCGACTCATTCCATGCTTTGCTCGAGGAGTGTAGAAGTTGGTTTGAAGAGTTACTGGAGAAATCAACACCTCTGAATCTCGGTTCGACTCCATCTTCTCCAGTATTGATTGTCAGTAAGTCGGACCCTCCTCTCAATTGGTACAAAGAAACCGTGATGGGTTTTGTTGAGTTAGATTCTCGAATCAAAGAGATTGAGGACTCAGACGTGGTCATGTTTAGTGGCGAAAGGAAGTGGGGTGCCATTGGGGCCAGTGCAGCAGTAGCATGGTTTCCTGAATACGACTCAACATGGGAATTAGTAGCTTGGAGGCATGACAAAAATATTGGCACCGCGCGAAAAATTACTCAACATGCAGTTCGTCAGATGGAAGAAAATCACCCTCGAACTTTCTTGAATCGTGATCCAACTAAAGGCAAAGGACTGATTGCCCCTAGAACTCCCTGCCCTGTTCTGTATGGGATTAGGGGGGACTCTCCCGAATCGGTAGAGCAAGCTCATCTTTGGTTACAATCACGTAGTGATGTTGAGGATTCGACTAGATATGCTATTCACGTCACTAATCAACTCTCAGACGATCACGTGCTTGGCTCTTGTTCTGGAACCGTATTGACTAGCCCTGAACATACTAAAGGCGCTCATTCAAACGTCATGGTTTCAATCAACAGCAAGGCAACTAAATTGGTTGCTTTCAGAGAAGGCGGACCAGTCAACAAACTACTGCGTTCTTTGCATCCAGGGGACTTGATTTCTTGGGTGGGACTTACAGCCCCAGACAATTCAATTCATTTGGAGAGACTATCTATGGTGGATTCTGTTCCTAGAATCACAACACGTCCATTGTGCTGTGGCAAAACGATGCGTAGTTCGGGTTTGGGAATGCCAATCAGATGTCTAGAATGTGGCAGTATGTCTGAGAGATTTTGGCTTAGCCGAAATCATGATTCCGAGGCATTCTCTACTATCGAAGATTGGGTAGAACCCACTGCTTCAAACAGACGTCATTTAGCCAGACCTCTTGAGATGGGAATTCCTGGAGTTGACTAATTGGAATATTCGGATATTATCACAATTGTACTGATTTCTACCGCGGTTATACTGATTCGACAGATTCTACTAGTCTCAAGACGTAACATGAAAGATCCACAAGAGAGCTATTATTCTGGTAAAGCACTTGATCCAGAGTCATTAGGAAGGGTGGATGAGCATTCTATGCGTGAATTTGACAAATTGCTAGACAATAAATTTCCCGAAGAAGAATAGAATCCATTGGGTCCGATGGAGAATGCTATACAATGAGTCCACCTCGGAGCATCGTGGCATCTATGGAGAGAATACCGAGAAGACCTCCTCCTGACTTTGAGGAGTCGGATGACGGTATGATGGGTGCGATTTCTGAAGATGGTTTCCTAAATGTTGCATTAAATGACTCTAATCAGTATGGACCTCATGCTATGATTATGCTACTCGGAATTTTCGCATCCATTACAGGAATCATCCTGCTATTGTTGATGGCTTTGACTTAACCAATAACCGATTTGGCTCTTGACACTGCCTCGTCGACGATTCTCCCACTGTGACCTATATGCCCTTCAGGAACAAACAAATCGGCCAGTTCCGCTTCATTGAAAACCGATGAAACGATTTCATTGTTAGAACATGCAGCATGTAGTCCTAGTCCATCTGAGATTGCTTGCATAGACGCTGCACGCAGTATTTCATGCGCATCTTCTCTAGAAATTCCTTTTTCAACTAGGGCCAACATGACCTTTTCCGCCATTACCATACCATTCTGAGATTCTATATTCTCACGCATCCTGTCGGCATCCACAGATAGATTTCTCATGACTCTATCAGTCTTGATCATGATGTCATCCAGCAGAACCATCGAATGTGAAAGGGTAAATCTCTCAGCAGATGAATTCGCTAAATCCCTTTCATGCCATAGTAGAGCGTTTTCATAAGAGGGCACAATCATTGAGCGGACAATTCTAGCTAATCCACAGGCATTCTCTGCAGTTATTGGATTACGCTTGTGTGCCATGGTGGAAGATCCAACTTGCTTTTTGGTATCGAATGCTTCTGCAACTTCTGCTATCTCACTTCTCTGTAGATTTCTGACCTCTTGCAACACCTTCTCAACCGAGGTAGCAACATTTGCCATCCAACCGACCCATTCGATGTAGCGATCTCGGCCGACAACTTGAGTTGTCGCTACAGGAATCCCAAGCCCCAATTCTTGCATAATTAGGCTCTGTAACTCAAATGCATCCTCACCTTGCGCAGCACCGGTACCCACTGCTCCCATGAACTTGCCAGTAGTGGCTCGAGACTCAAGCTCTGATAGCCTCTCATAGTGTCGAACAAATTCATCCACCCAAACAGCAACTTTCAGTCCAAAAGTAATCGGTACTGCGGCTTGACCGTGCGTTCGACCTAACATAACGGTGTCACGCTCTCTGCTTGCAATTTCACAAAGTGTCAAAATCAATTGGCTCAATACCTCTCGTTGCAATTTGATACTATCTTTAATCTGTAGAGCCACAGCAGAGTCAACAATATCATTGCTGGTAGCACCAAGATGGATGCACCAACCGGCTTCTCCAGCAGCCTCAGCCATCGCTTTAGTAAGGGCCATGATATCGTGTTTGGTCTCAGCCTCAATTTCGTCAACCCTGTCCGCTGTTACAATGCCCGGGTCGGAGATATCGGCAATGATATCGTAATCTTCAGCGCTAACTCTGCCAAGTTGACAATGTGCCCAAACCAGAGCTCTTTCAACTTCCAGCTGTCGGCTATGCCGACCCTCTCTGGACCAGATGTGTTTAGCCTCACTGCGTCCATATCTGTAGTCGAGAGGCGATATTGTCACGGTGTTCCCCGTGGTTTGCGGACCCTAGACCCCTGTTTGAGCCTAGCGCATGTCCGCTAGTCTAGCATCTTTTATGGTCAAAGATCCACGACTGCCTTCCCATAGGCTCTCAGTAGTGCATTCTATCAATCCATTCATGCATGGAGAAGATAGTACAACAGTCTCGAATTCACCACCTTCACCGTCGATATTGAATCTATGCTTTTGGGATAGAAATTCGAGTCTTTCCAAAGAGCTCTGATTCAACTTTGCACCTAACCATTCTTCTCCTAAACCATCTGCAGAAACTGAAACGAACATTACTTCAAATCCATGTTCGACTAATGCATGCATATGAGATACTGAATCATGATGCCACAGCGGGCTGTACGAGATAATGCCCAATCTTTCACACATCATGTCAATTCTAGTCCTTTGGTAGTCAGAGCGCAGGGCGCCGACTACCAAAGCATCAACATCTAATTTCCCCTCGTGTAAAGCGAGTTTCTCAGGTCGCTGCCACCCTTTGGGCCAAATTGCTGCAAAGTTTGACTCGGAGTCATAATTGCCCGTCAATGCAACTTCGAGATCTCCAATTTCAACCTCCTCATTACCATCGCTCAGTATTGGTAGCCAGGGGACTCCCATAGCAGTGCTTTGTAGGCCTGCTATTGCAACACCA
>CEVA01037980.1_pt1 | contig 13219 bp, 13 predicted proteins | sample 361521 | NCBI WGS metagenome assembly CEVA01 (sample SAMEA2622823, study PRJEB7988) | marine metagenome | isolation source: saline water (ENVO:00002010), including
GATTGGTATTGCACAAAGTATTGAGTTCGCTATTGGGTTTAGGGTGTTGCAAGCAGTTGGAAATGCGGCTCTTTTAACTATATCACCGGCCCTGATAACTAGTTTTGTTCAACCAAATTTCAGAGGTAGGGCTTTAGGTGTTATGGGTGGTATAGGTAGCATGGGTATGATCGTTGGAACTTTACTTTCAGGTTTAGCTTTAGAGTATTTGTCATGGAATTGGATATTTCTAGGTAGGTTGCCAATTTGTTTGATTGCCATATCAGGTGGTGTTTTCATTTTAAGAGAAAAATTGGTTGAAGATTCTAAAATATCACCCAATTTAAAAACTTTTGATCTAGGTGGAGCGTTATTGATATTCGTCACCCTGGTGACATTTGTTCTTTTCCTCAAATTGGTTACGGCAAGTGGTTTATTTGCGGTTAATACTCTTTTTACTCTGATAGTTTCGTTAATTAGCGGATGGATTTTTTACAGACGACAAAAAGATGTCGACGATCCTTTGCTTAATCTAAACATTATGAGAAACACTGTGTTATTGGGTGGCTTTTGTTCCAACCTATTTCTTTATATGGGTTCGTTTGTGAATCTGTTTATACTCCCTTACTACGTTAGTTTGTTGCTACAGGCTTCGGCGTTCCAACTCGGGGTATTGTTGTTTTTAAATGCTGTCTTTACATCAATGTTTTCCCCTATTGGGGGATTTTTAGCTGACAGATTTGGAGCAGGGCTAATCGCAACTAGCGGCATGCTGATAACAGCCTTGACCTTACTATCGTATTTAATGTTATTTTCAGATTCCAGCATATTGGCTTTAGCTATAAGGATGACCTTGGTTGGGATTGGAATAGGTTTGTTTCAAAGTTCAAATTTGAGTTTGGTCATGGGTCAAATGCGTCAAGATTCTTTAGGGGCTGGTGGAGCCATTTCCTCCATGTCTCGTAATCTTGGAGCTGTAACGGCTGTAACCGTGTTAGGTTGGGTATTTACTTCCATATATAGCTCAGGATCTCCAGGTGTGCAAATTTTGAATGTGATATCTACAACTGGATCGATTTCGTCTTTCATGACAGCGTTTTACACATCATATTTTTTGGCTGCATTTATAACCATACTTGGGTTGATATCTTCTTTTGTAGCATGGAGAAGTTCTGTGCGAATTATTTCATAAAAAGTGCTGCTATATTAAATATCTGCGGTGTGTATAATCGAGGCACCGCAAAGACAGAAAGTGATAGATCTTTTACTAAGGTGGCTAAGTATGGGCAATTTCGATAAAGTTCCTCCTCAAAGTGATTATTCTCCAGCTGAATCCATTTTGAATGATCTTGGCGTCAGTGCTGTTATATCGGCGTCAGGTACTGTGACGCGATATGGAGGTAGTCGATTAAGGCCTGAGATAATGGATGCAATGCAAAAAGCATCTAATACTATGGTAAATATTGATGATTTGAATATCGCTGCGGGAAAAGTGATTGCAAGATACACGGGTGCTGAAGCAGGTCTTGTAACAAGCGGAGCTGCTGGAGGTCTTGTTTTACAGGCAGCTGCAGTGATAGCCGGTAAAGACCCAGCGAAGATGAAAAAATTGCCGGACACAGATGGCATGAAGAATGAGATTATTATTCATAAAAGCCATCGTTTTCCATATGATCAATGTTATTTATCTGCAGGAGCAAAGTTTGTTGAAATAGGCGACGGCAGACGTTGTAATCAATGGGAACTGGAGTCAGCTTTTACGGACAATACTGCTGCTGTAGCTTATTTGTTTTCTCCATTTATTACACGACGAGCTTTACCTTTTAGTAATGTTTGTGACGTTGCACATGAATTGGGTGTTCCAGTAATAGTTGATGCTGCTTCGTACACGCCACCTAGGGCTAATTTGACTAAATTTATATCGGATGGGGCAGACATGGTGATTTATAGTGGCGGTAAGGGAGTGAGAGGGCCACAAGGAACAGGTATATTGTGCGGTCGTAAAGATTTAATCGAAGCAGCTTATGCCAATGCTAGTCCTCATCAATTCATAGGGAGAGGAATGAAAGTAGCAAAGGAAGAAATTATTGGTTTGATAAAAGCATTAGAGATTTTTGTTGAAGAGAATGAGGAACTGGAAAACAGGGAATATTCAAGGATGTGTGAGAAAGTTGTTGATGCATTGATTGAAATTCCGGGCATCTCCGCAAAAGTTATTCAAGATGAATATGATTATTTAATCCCTACAGCTTTACTGACCTTTGAACATAACTGGGAAGGTAATACTAGAGACCAGATTTGGAATATCATGGCAGAAACTGACCCCCCAATTTATCTTAGTGATTTAGGTAATCCAGACACCCTTGGAATAGATCCTTTCAACCTTACTGAGACTGAACTTGAAATTGTGATTGCAAAGTTACATGAAACTCTGACATCTTAGTAGCTTAATTCCATCGGTTTGCGATCGTTATAATTTCGAGATCAAGTTCGATCTATGCGATGTTTTTGCATAATATTTCGGACCGTTGAATATTAAGTTCTGTCTGGTGTTATCATTCAGATGTGACGTATTGAAAATTTGTTTGTTATTGACTAAGGGGTTTTGGTAAATGAATGCAGTTAAAGATCTTTTGAAATCGGGAAAAACGGTTATTGGGACAGCAGGATCTGTCTTTGAAGACAATATGGCTATGCTTGGAAACTCTGGATTTGATTTTATTCTTTTTGATACACAACATGCAGCTGTCGAGGTTAAACAATATAATAGGGCTATCCAAGCTCTAAAAGGGACAAAAGCCGCACCCATAGTGAGAGTAAGTGCTAATAGGGCAGATTTAATTTGCTTTGCACTCGATATAGGAGCTAGAGGAATAATAGTTCCAATGGTGAATACGAAAGAAGAAGCAGAGGCTATGGTTAGAGCCTGTAGATACTCTCCTTTAGGAGATCGAAGTAATGCAGGTGTAAGAGGGGAGTGGGGTGAAATCGGCGATTACCGAAGTTACTTGGACATGGTTAATGAAGAACTCATGATCATCCCTATGATTGAAACACAACAGGCTATTGACAATATAGATGAAATTCTAAGTGTTCCTGGTATAGATGTACTGCTTATCGGGCCTTCTGACCTCTCTATAGAGTTAGGTGTGCCTCTTGATTATGAATGCGATACTTATCAGTCTGGGCTTGATGTAATAGCTGATGCGTGTAAGCGCCATGGGGTTGTTCCAGGAATGTACTTCATACCACCAGAAATGGACCCGAATTTTTTCGTCGAGAAAGGATATAAGTTTTTTACGATGCGATGGCCTGAATATGCTCTTGATGGTATCAAGGCTGGTTTATCAAAAATCGATCGATAACCCGGATTCAGCAAAGCTACCTTTTAACAAAATATTTTTCTCCAACAGTATTAGTGTGTTTTGATCCAAATACTTTGATTTTGATTTGACCAAATTGTTGCATGTTCTGCTGGCAATGCAGATCGATATTAATCTAAAAATGCTAATGGGTTTATGCCGTTCCGTATAGTAATAGATTGTCTGCATTGTTAGTTTTTTAATTATATGAAAAATGAAAATAAAGAGGAAATATTATGGGTGCGGAATTCATACCACTTGACGGTTATGAGAAATTGACTGATGCGGAGATGTTAGAACGATCTCAAGAGTTTTACGACTCTATGAAATATAGAAGGACTGTAAGAGATTACTCTGATAAATTATTCCCAAGAGAAATAATTGATCGGTGCATCAGAAGTGCCGGAACTGCCCCTAGTGGAGCCAATATGCAGCCTTGGCATTTTGCTGTTATGGAAACAGGCCATGTTAGAACCCAGTTGCGTCGAGCAGTTGAGAACGAAGAAAAAAAATTTTATGAATCAAGAGCGAGTGATGAATGGTTAAACGCTTTAGCCCCCATTGGTACAAATTCCAATAAGCCATTTTTGGAAAATGCCCCGTATGTAATTGGAGTTTTCGTCCAGAATTTTGGTATTTCATCAGACGGCCAGAAAGTGAAGCATTATTACGCCACCGAGTCAGTCGGTATCGCGACAGGTATACTTATAACTTCATTGCATTATTCTGGAATAGCTACACTAACTCACACTCCCAGCCCTATGGGATTTCTTAATGATATTTTTCAGCGTCCTAACAACGAACGCCCTTTTTTACTGTTAGTAGTCGGATGCCCATCAGATAAGGCTTTAGTCCCAAAAATTGATAGGCGTTCTTTGGAGTCGATATCTTCGACAGTTATTTAAGCATGCCAACTTCAAATATCTAATTTAATTCCCTTTAGGTATAGGCCTTGTAGCTATGAAAAGTAAAATGGCACCTAATAGCATCACAATTGAAGTTGCGATAAATGTAATTTCGTAATCGCCTTGTTTGTCAGCAACATAGCCAGCGATCACAGGGGCCGCGATTGTAAAGGGTAGGCTAACTGACTGTAGCCAACCTCTTATGATTCCTTGAGAAGACCTGCCAAAGTACTCCCCTTGAATTGCATTCATTACAGGGGTTCTTATGCCCCATCCGATTCCGTAAAGAAATGCATATATGAATGCCATCTGGATACTTGTTGCTATGCCTAAGATGAAAATTGATATTGACATGGATAACGTGGCTATTCCTAGCATAATGTTTTTAGGGAATCTGTCTCCCATAACCCCACCTATTAAGCGAGAAGGGACATTTGAAATGCTTGCTATTGTCCATACCAAAGCTGCTGAACTTCGTTCTAAGTCCAGACCTAATTCTAGATGTAAAAACAAATGTGTTTGTGCAGCTCCCATTCCTAAATTACCTATAGCAGATCCAATTGCTATCAGCCAAAATGCTTTTGTTTTGAGAGCCTCTTTTAGGGTGAAATCATATTCAATTAAGTGTGTTTGGGATTTACAGTTTTTATGGTTTTCTTCGAATTGTGGATCTCCGTCAGGTAGCAGACCATAAAGTTCAGGTTTAGTTCTCAACAACAATGAACAAGGTATACCAACGATCCAGACAAACAAACCTGATGCTATTGCTGATTCTTGCCATCCCACAGAACTCTGAATAATTACCAGTATAGGGACCCCAAATATACCGGCCATTGCGAAACCCAAGAGCATAACTGAATTTGCCAAAGTTCTTTTCCTGGCAAACCAGTTATTGACGGTTACTGAAAGAACTAAAAGACCTTGAAGACCTGTGCCTAGGGCGATCACCATACTAGCTATAAAGTACAGCCAAATAGAATTTGTAAACCCAAATATAATAAATCCTGACCCTAAAATGAAAGATCCGGTCATTACAACTTTTCTCGGACCGAACTTATCGATCAAATAACCTTCAAGTGGTCCTAACACCGAGTTTTGGACTTGTGTGATTGACCTTGGGCCAGCTAGTAGTGCTCTATTCCAACCAAAGTCCTGTTGAAGAGGCCCAAGATAACTAGAAAATCCCTGGACGGAGATTCCTTGCGAAAATTGACCTACCATGCCGACAGCCACTATGACCCATCCATAAAAAATATGATTGGATACCCAAGGTATTTTTGGCAAAGAGGAAGTGCTTTTTGCTGGGTTTGAGCTTTTCAACTTTTATTTGTTACCTGTGCCAAGTGAAAATAAATTTATATGTATTTCGGTTGAGGTTAACAGCTATTTCTTTATATTGTTTAGATAGACGCATAAACCAATAATTAGTATGTATAGAAGGGATCCAGTAAATAAATATATTGTGCTGAGGTGTTCAGCGTTTATTAGGGATAGTCCTAGGAAAGGTCCAAAAGCGGACCCTATATCTTGAAATGTGTTGTAAGTAGAGAAAATGTCTGATTTTTGTGGCCCTTCGGCGATCACACCAACCAGAACTAGAAGTTGCATCATGAGCATTACTCCCCCTACGAATGCTAGTAAGAGCAGAAAAAATATAATCCAAATATTGCCCGTCATCCCGAACAGTGATAATCCAATAAAAAATATTGAAGCAGATACTATGAGGGTACGTATTCTTCCGTACTTATCGGAGAGTAATCCTGCGTAAGGTCCGATAAACACTTCAGCAGAACTCATAAATCCTAATAAAATACCTGTTATGCTTGCTACTCCGATTGTGACTGCAAGAAGATTGAATTCATCACCAAAAGTAAATCTAAGGAAATGCCCTAAAGTGGCTCCAAGTAATCCATAAAACGACAAACCAACAACGAGACCTGAGATTCCAAGTGCCAAAACCCTTGGGTTTTTTAGCACCAATAAAAATCCATTCCTTCTAGGGGAAAGAGCAGGTTTAGTGTTTACTGCGGAATATGTTGATGTCTTTGTCCAGGAAAAATAGTTAGCTATTGTGAAAACCATAAAAATGACGAGTGCATAACGATAACCGATAAAATCAGACAATATGCCACCAAATAAGGCTCCACCTATTGAACCTAGTCTTATTATGGAGGCGTTGCTTGATATGTTGAACCCTAGATTGTTGTCGTTACTTTGATCAGTTGCAATCCACTGTGAAACTAACCTTAATATCGACCAGCAGGTGCCCCAAAGCAGTCGGGCAATCAAAAGGAGAGTAAAGCTAGTAGAGCTGGCATATATAACCAGAACTAATAGAGATAAAATTAAGGTGATTCTAAAAGGATTGTATATTCCAAATTTTTCAACACAAAAAGCGCTCATAGGATTTGTGACCAGTCGTATAAACCTATTTGCTGATAGTAATATACCTACTTGCACAATTGTTAAGTCCCATCGCTCTGGAGTTGAAGGCATAACTACATAGAGCATAGCGTCACCAAGTAAAGCTGAAGCAACAGCTAAGCTTGTAACGAGCAATGGGATAGGAACGCGTTTGAAATTCAAAAATCTACCTCGAGTGCAATTTCTCAATAACTCCTACTTTACCACCTACATGATTTGCCTTAGCGGTTAATAAAGTTCAAAATGATGGATGGAGCTCAAAACATTAGCGCAATAATTGCAGTCACTTAAATGGGTAATATGGACAAAATCGATAGGAGTTCTTCAATAATTCTAAATGCGGCGGGAATTTCAGATGATGATCCTTTATTTGAAACTTTGATTCAACGGGCAGATTTATTTGGATTATCTGAACACGCTCACAACGCTTGTTTGACACCAAGAGATCCTGGTGGGATAAACTACTCAGAAAGAGCCGCTCTGGCTGCTAGGATGTGTCTGTTACATGGTGAGTCGGTGCTTGCAGAACATTATGAATCAATGCTTCCAGCCGGACATGTTTTGTTCACTGTGGTCAAATGTTTAGTTGATGCAACTATTGATGCTAGGCTACAAGTTTTGGTTCGCCATGTCGATTTAGTGACTACACATCCTAAGGATGCCACGTCCAGTGATATTGATCATTTAAAAGTGGCGGGTATTATTGATGCGGACATAGTTCGTTTATCTGAGTTGATAGCCTTTGTTAATTACCAAATTCGTGTTGTACAAGGGATTAGAATAATGAGGGACCTGACTTGAAACAAATTGCTACTGACTTCACAGTGACTGTACCTACGTGGAATCCAAGAGTGACTCCTGTTGAGATGTCGGATGCTACTGAAGAACAACTGGCCGCAATGAAAACTACTCCATCAAATGTAGGCATTGATGCTTATACGTTAGTCCTCGCTCATGACCCTCAAACTTTGACCTACAGAACTCCTTTGTTTAACGGTATTATGTATAGTGCTGGCGGCCTATCAAGGGAAGAAACTGAACTCTCAGCTACTGCAACGTCCGTGTCTAATAAGTGTATTTATTGTGCTGCTGTTCACGCGAGCCGATTCAACCAGATCACTCAGACCGATAATGTTATGTCTGCGATCTTTGAAGGCAAACATGATGATATTCTGGATAAGAGACAGAAATCGATATTTGATTTTTCAACAAAACTTTCCCAATTTCCAATGGATATATCATCGGATGATGCCCAGTTACTGTCGGATCTAGGATTAAGTAAACTGGAAATTCTAGACGTTGTATTTAGTAGCGCAATTTTTGGATGGGCCAACCGACTAATGCATGTTTTAGGTGAACCAATTCTTAATTAAGAATTGGTTCACCTGTGTTCAGATTGCAGTTTAAAGATAGATTGGTTTGCGTATCATTAAGTAATGAAAATTAAGGCAGCAGTAAAAGTATGGTTTTTGAGTGGGCTTCTCGGAATACTCGTGAGCCTGACATGTATCGGAGTTCATGAATTGTTGACTGCAGACCAAAATTTTAGTCTTTGGGAATTAGGATTTACCCTTGGTTCAATTTTGGTGATGGCGTTGTTATTTTCTATGGCAACAAAGTCAAAACTATTGATGGTGATGTTTGTTGCCTTATTGACGATGGTTATTCCGATGTTCGGAGCTTTATTTGGTTCGTCTGGTTCAGAGCCGTTATGGCAGTTTGCCTTATTGGGCATGACGGGAGGCCTGTTTTGGGGATTACCGTTCAGCATTTGGGCTTTGTTTAAAGTTAGATAAAATAGCAATAACGATGTCTGTTTACTGAGGAAACAAATTGTCGTCTTATCTTTAATGCGGTTTTAAAATCCGTAAGTTAGGTCCTGATTCAGGCACAAGTACATTCAAATTGGTGAAGTCGGCTTTTATATTTGCCACAAATACTGGATATACCCCAATTCATATTAATATTTTCAACATGTGCTCACATTGCGATTTAAAGATAGATCGTTTTTTCTTCATTTGATGATTTGTAAATTGATAAAGCTATATTTAGTATATGCTTGGAGAAATTTATATCCATATCAGTTTCCATACCATTTAAGGCTCCATTTATAAAAGAGTCTGCAGCACCGTTGAAACCTTCAATCCAATCTGATGGTACGTTGTAGGTTTTGGTATGGTCCCCTTTTACCACTACGACTGGGGCCATATCTAACATTTCCCCAGTGCACCTTGTGACCCATATAGTCCCTTTCGATCCAATTATTTCAAAGAATTCATCCAGCGGATAATATTTTGTTCTGATGGGCATTTCAGATGCGCTTGAATAATCCACAGTGACAAGACTATCTTTATCAGCTATTTTCATGACTATTGCGCTTGGAGTTTCATCTAGAAAGTTTCCTGTTTTTGTCACTATACTGGTCACTTTTTCAACATTGCCAAGCCAATAAACTGCAGTGGCATATTTATGCCAACCGTCATCATATAAGTTTCCCCCGGGATTCAAATGGGAATCTTTTCTCCATAAAAGCCTGTCAGAGTCTCCAATGTTTGGGGATATGCTTTTACCTCGGATAGTACGAATACGTACTAACGATGGCTCTCCTATCTCTCCTGATTCTATTAATTGTTTAGCCTTTAGAATCGGAGGATAATAAAGAAAATTTTCGGTGACTCTAAATAGTTTTCCGGATTTCAACACCGCTTTTTCAATTCTTTCAGCCTCTGACATGGAAGAAGTTAATGGTTTTTGACACGAAACATGTTTACCCGCATTTAAAGCTTTAATGATTTGCTCTGCATGGAGAGGCGTGGGGGTTAGAAGTTCTAAGGCGTCAATGTCTTTGTCCGAAACAATATCATCATAATTTTCATAGATTTTCGGTGATATACCCCATTGCTTGGCTTTTTCATTCGCTCGATCCCGTAACGGATCGCAAAGCGCCGAGATTACACATTTTGTGTTTTTTAAATAGCCAGGTACATTCAGGTTGGAAATACTTCCACAACCTACAATTCCAAGTTTTAGTTTTGCTGACTGCATTGTAGTTTTTCGCTATTACTTTGGTGACCAGTTGTAAATCTTAATTAGGCTGCCCCCCATAAGTTTGGAGCGTTCAGTTTCAGAGAGGCTATCTGTTACTCGGAAAGATTCTACCCCTTGTGCATAGGAAAGCAATTCGACTGCTCTTGTCCAATCAGTACCCCACATACAGCGTTCAAACCCATATGACTTAAACAATTTCCCAAGAGGTTCCCAGATGTCTTCGTAGGGGAATCCGAGTTTTGACAATGTACAAGCACCTGAAATTTTTATGGCTACGTTATCAAGTGCAGCTAATTCAACTACGGCATCTAAGTCAGCAAAAGGGCTGTCTCCCACTGGCGGCACATGCGGTTGATCCAGCCCCACATGGTCGATAACTAGCTGTGTATTCGGGTTTTTTTGAGCTAATTCACTGAAAACAGATAGATTTCCGGAACACATCATATTAACTGGGAGCCCTTCCTTCGCTGCTGAAGATAATATTTCATTTAACCCTGAATGGTCGGAAGGTAAAGAAGGAGGTCTTAGCATTATCCTGGCTCCAACTACTCCTGGTGTATTCGCCCATTTCTCCATGTCATCGCTGATCGATTTTGACTCTGGATCAAAAGGTCGTATCACCCCGAATTTTGTTGGGAACTTTGAATAAACTTCTAGGGCATAATTAGGATCATAACCGTACATACTAAATGGAGACACTAGCAAGGCGCCATCAACATTGACTGCATCCATTGCCGCTACCATTTGTTCTCCTGTTACCTCATCAGGACCTTGTAAATAGCCTATCCAAGGCCTTTCCGGCCTATTACGTTCATATGAGTGAACTTGAGAATCTATCGTTAGGATTTTATCTGACATAATGGTTTACCTCCTGTTAACCACACTATATACCAAGATATTACATTTTATTTCGGATCAACCTAACTTTTATCGTATTCTGCCATTCCTGTGATGCAAATAATGAAAGTGTCATAGTAATTTATATGAAACGTCATATTGTACCGTGAATAAATCTGGTATATATTTGTATATACAAGGATTTAACATTGCTATATACAAGGTGGCTTTATGGATAATGGATATGCAAAATCCCACATTGAAGAGAGAGATGAATTGCTTGGTGAAATAGAAAAAGATAAAGAAAGGCTTTCTGATTTGCAGAATAATTACCAAAAAAAATTAAAGCGGTTAGAACTGTTAAACCAATTAATAAACGTTGAAACATCTGAAGCCTCAGTGTGGAAGTCAAAAAGTTTTGAGGAACAGGTGGCTGACATTTTAAGTGTGGCCAAACGGCCTATGAGTATTTCTGATCTTTATGACGAATTAATTAGTCGTCGGATTCCTATTCCTGGTAAAGGGACGATCCAGAATGTAGTCGCTAGAGTTTCGAGAGCAACCGATATATTTGAAAGAGCGAGCAGGGGTACGTACGTTCTTCGTGACAAAAGTGAAGAAGTATTGTCGACTGTAAAAGGACGTATACCTGAAAGGAAGAAAAAATAATGGACCTATCTAATAAGGCTACTGTGTCACTTGGGGTTATTACGGGTTTAGCAGTTGGATTCGCAATATCTGGGGTGAAGATTTATCGAAGTAAATATTTTAATGATAGATTAACCTTCATTGTGAACTCTGATAAGGTTCAGAACGAACTTGAGGAATATAGTAGAGCTCTGAGGGAACATAAAAAAGCGTGGGTAAATTAAAAGTCAACATAGTAGATAGTATCTCCGGAGATACGGTTCCAGCGAAAGCTCAGGTATTGTCTTCGTCGGGTCATTATCTATTTCCGCATGAAGCTATAAAAAAAGTGGGTACGGGTGATCCGTTTTTCTATTCAGATGGTGTTTTTGAACTTGATGTTGTCCCTGGACCAACAAGAATAACGATTGAAAGGGGGACTGAATATTCCCCAAAAACTATAAATCTCGATGTCACTTCCTCAGGGTTAAATTCAGTGGATGTTGAGATAGGACGCTGGAACGATCTACCCGAGAAAGGTTGGCATCCTGGGAATACCCATATTCATTATGACGAAAAAGAAAAAGATCCTGATAAAAGATTATATTTGGATCCTAGAGTTGAAGATCTCAGGATGACTGCAATTAGCATACTTAAGCGTTGGGATTTAGATTACGCTACAAATAAGTATCCCGTAGGATTTTTGAGCGACTATTCCTCCGAACATCATTATGTACAGAACGGTGAAGAGAGCAGGCATAATAAAGGCCCTTGGGATATCGGTTATGGGCACATCATGCTGTTAGACATAAAAAATGCAGTTGATCCTTTAAGCAGAGGTTTACTCGTTGACGCATTTGATGCGGATTACCCCCCACTTTCATATGCGTGTGATGACGCTCATCGACAAGGGGCGACCGTTATTTGGTGTCATAATGGCCAAGGCATGGAAGCACCTGTTGCGGCTATTTTAGGGAAAATTGATGCGTTCAATTTGTTCGATCCTAATTGGATAGACATCGAATATAAAATTTATTATCAGATGCTAAATGCTGGGATTAAGATGCCGGCATCTACTGGATCCGATTGGTATATTTGTTCCGCCAATAGGGTATATTCGCTCTCGCAACCAAAATTCGATTACGGTTCGTGGTTGGATTCATTTAAGGCTGGAAAAACTTTTATTAGTAACGGTCCAGCATTATTTCTTACTATTGATGATGGAATGCCTGGAGATACCATTCAGATAGACAGGGACAGTACAGTTTCTGCTGCAGTATCCTGGAAATCTCACTATCGTGTGCAATTGTTAGAGATAGTGAAAAATGGGCAAGTCATACATACGGAAAAATTCCCACAAGGTAAGACAGAAGGGTCATTAAATTTAAGCGTTGAGATTAATGATGATAGTTGGATCGCAGCCCGTCTGTTTAGCGATATTCGGGATAGCTATCTGCAGCCTCAATTTGCGCATACAAGTCCAGTTTATTTTGAAACAGGAAATAAATCTGTGGAATATTATGAATCCAGTAAAAAATTCCATCAGCAAATTGACAAATCTCTTTCCTGGGTTGGCACAAAAGGTCGGTTTTACTCAGACAAACAGAGAACTGAAATTGAGGACCTTTATAAGCAAGCGGCATCAATTTATGAGAAGCAATTAAAAATGAAGTCTTAAGTTTACTCACCGCCGTCATCAGGAGGAGTTAAATTTCCCGGATGATATTTGTGCCAAGGTACTTTGTTCTGAAATTTATTTGCAATTGACAGTATGGTGTTTTCAGAATTTGGGATCCCCATTATTTGTAAACCTGTAGGCAATTTGTTGGTCGTAAATCCATTTGGGATTGAGACCGCTGGGAGACCTAAAAGATTACCAACAGCCCCCATAACGTCTTTTCCGCTTCCTTTTGTTGCTCCACGGAAATTTTCGCTGATTCCTGTAGCTGCGGAGTTTCTTGTTGGGGCAATGACTGCGTTAAAATTTTTGATTATAGGGATGAATTCTTTGTTTATTAATTTTCGAATTCTCAAAGC
>CEVA01196431.1_pt1 | contig 13217 bp, 12 predicted proteins | sample 361521 | NCBI WGS metagenome assembly CEVA01 (sample SAMEA2622823, study PRJEB7988) | marine metagenome | isolation source: saline water (ENVO:00002010), including
CGGGTAGCCGCATCGAGGTGATCCCATCTGACGAGGCCAGGCCGGTACCTCACTGGCTCGACTTCGTAAAGAGTCGGAAGGCCCGCGCCCAAATTCGTCGCTACCTGCGCGACAGCCTGGCCGCCGACGCGGAATGGCCTCGCTCAATCGCTGTCGAAATCGCTGGGTCCGATCGAGAAGGACTCTTGATGGACATCACCCGTACGGTTTCCGACCTCGACATCTCCATCCTCGAAGGCCGCGTCAGCACACGCGACGGTCAGGTGGGGGACCACTTCGTCGTCAGCGTCCCAGGCCAGGCCGCCTACGACGCACTGTTCGTCGAGTTGGCCAACGTCCCCGGGGTCGACCGCGTCCGGGACGTGACGGGTACATAAAAAAGCCCCGGTCGCACACCGAGGTACCTCCCGCCGACTTCGCTTTCGATCGCCTCTATCCGATCGTTTCTCCCTTCGGCGTTCCGTTCGTTCTTTCCGACGCAGCGACTTCCCGCTTGAGCTCCGCCAGCTTCACGATCGCCTCGACCGGTGTCATCCCGTCCACATCCAGATCTTTCAACGCATCCACGACCGGATGAGGCGTCTGGCTTTCTTCCATCCCGAATAGGCTGATCTGCCCGTCGCCCTGTTTTGCTCGACGTGACTTTCGGACCACCGAATCCGACATCGAAAGGTCGTTCTGCTCGAGTCGCCGAAGGATATACTTCGCCCGGTCGATCAGATCCTGAGGCATCCCGGCCAACCGGGCGACCTCGATCCCGTAGCTGTGGTCGCATCCACCCGGTACGAGCGTATGGAGGAACACGACTTCCGCTCCCTTTTTGCGTACCGCGACGCTGAAGTTCCTCACCCTTGGAAGCATCTCCTCCAGTTCGGTCAGTTCGTGGTAATGCGTGGCGAACAACGCTCGAGGACGAATATCCGAATTGTGCAGATACTCGGTCATCGCCCACGCAATGCTTAAACCGTCAAACGTGCTCGTCCCTCTCCCGATTTCGTCCAGCAGAACGAGACTTCGGGGCGTGGCGTTGTTCAGAATGTTTGCTGCCTCGTTCATCTCCACCAGGAACGTACTTTCCCCTCGTGCAAGATTGCCCGACGCGCCCACCCGTGTGAAGATCCGATCCGTCACGCCGATCTCCGCTGAAGTGGCCGGCACGAAGGCCCCCGACTGGGCCATCAGCACGATCAGGCCCACCTGGCAGAGAATCGTCGATTTACCGGCCATATTCGGGCCCGTAATAATCAGCACCTGGTCTCCGTCGCCATCCACGGTCGTGTCGTTTGCCACGAACGACCCGGCGGGGAGCAACGACTCGACGACCGGGTGGCGCCCCCCTTCGATCCGAATGGCCGGGCCTTCGTCCACCTCAGGCCGCACGTAATCCTCGTCCACGGCCACCTCTGCCAGAGCGGCCAACACGTCGACCGCGGAGAAGATCCTGGCCGTCGTTTGCACTTCGTTCACATAGTCGGCCGCCTGCTCTCGCAGCGCGAAAAACAGCTCCTTTTCCAACGCTTTCGCCTGTTCGTCTGCCCCCAGGATCTTCGCTTCCCAGGCCTTGAGGTCCGGAGTGATGAATCGTTCTGCATTCACGAGCGTTTGCTTGCGTTCGTAGGTGTCCGGTACCCGGTCGATGTTCGCCTTCGTGACCTCGATGTAATAGCCGAACGCCCGGTTGAATCCAACTTTGAGCGACGGAATCCCCGTCGTCTCACGCTCCTGACTTTGAAGCCGGGCGACCCACGTGCGCCCCCCGGACGCCGCTTCTCTGAGGGAATCGAGCCTCTCGTAGTGCCCTTCTCGAATCACTCCGCCATCGGCCAGCTGAGCAGGCGGGTCGTCGACGAGCGCCCCTTGAATCAAGGTGGTCAGTGTGCTCAAGTCAGGTAGCTCTGCCCTCTCAGACTGAAGAAGCGCGCTGTTCGCGGGCTCAAGGCCCGACCGGAGTGAGGGCGCGCGCGCGCAAGTGCGACCCAGAGCGGCGACATCGCGCGGTGTCGCCCGTCCGCAGCACACACGCGACATCAGACGTTCGAGATCTGCCACCTCCCGAAGGGTATCCTGTAGAGTCGTCCGCATCCGTGACTCGACCACCAATTCTTCGACCGCATCGTGACGTCCTCGGATGGCTGTCACGTCCGTAAGCGGATTGAACAGCCAGTCACGCATCATCCGGGCACCCGGCGACGTTCGCGTACGATCGAGCACGGAGATCAGGGTCCCGTCCCGTCCGCCGTCTCTTGCCGAGGCCGTCAACTCCAGATTCCGCTGAGTCACCGCATCCAGCACAACGTGGGCACCCGCCCGATCCACGGTGATCCGGGTAATGTGCGGGACCGCCCCCTTCTGATTCTCGCAAACATACGCCAGGGCCGCACCCGCCGCACGAATCGCAACCTCCATGTCGGCACACCCGAACCCTTCGAGAGAATGCGTTTTGAAATGGGCGAGTAGCTTGTCCTGTGCGTAATTCGCCCCGAATGTCCAATCGTCGACAGGCGTGACGAGCACGTTCGACCACCGTTCCGCGATCGAATCAGCCCCCGTTTCGCACCAGGACGAGGGGGCCAGGATCTCCGAGGGAGAAAGCGACTCCAATAGCTCCCAGAGGTCCGCAGACGGACGCTCCGTCACTCGGAACGACCCCGTTGACAGATCCAGCACGGCCAGACCCAGCTTCTCACCTTCGAGTAAGAGAGACACGAGATGGTTGTTCTGCCGATGATCGAGAAGATCCTCGGCCAGCACGGTCCCCGGCGACACGACCTGAACGACTTCGCGCCGCACGACCTTCTTGCCCTTGGTCGGAGGCTCCATCTGTTCGCAGATCGCCACCTTACGACCGGCCTTGACCAGGCGGGCGAGATATGTGTCCAATACGTGGTGAGGGAGACCAGCGAGCGGCACCTCTTCGGCTTTGCCGTTGTTGCGTTTGGTAAGGGTCAGACCCAGCAGTCGCGACGCGTCCCGGGCATCCTCGAAGAACGTCTCGTAGAAATCGCCCATTCGGAAAAGCAGCAGCGCGTCCGGATACGCCTGCTTGAAGGCCTGATACTGCTGCATCATCGGAGTGGGTTCAGAAGCCATCAGGGAACCAAAACCATCGCATCGATATGTTCGACGTCTTTGAGATGGCGGACGATTCTTACCGCCTCCTCACGAGAAGAAAAGGGTCCGACGCGTAAGACGATCAGGCCCCGATCGTTCTTTGTCTGCTCGACCGAAAGATGCGCCAGCCTGAGCCGCTCCGCGAGCTTGTGTGCGCCCTCCGAGCGACGGAAAGCGCCGGCCTGGATCCAGAAACGGCCAGCCCCTTCACGCCCCGTGGGCTCCACAGTGGGCGAAGGCGTTGAGAGTTCCAGACTGAAGGGGTAAACCGGAGTCGTCTCCGCAGGGTCAACGCGCCGCCCGAGCGCTCTGGCCGCGGCGTCTTCAGCGACACGCACGAACGTAGCGAGGGGGTCCGCTTTCATTTCGACTCGGGCAAAATAGGCAGCAGCAGAGTCGGGTTGCCCCGTGATCATAAACGACTTCCCCAACCTGTAAAGTGCGAAGGGAACGTGCGGGCTGCCCGGGTAATCCTCGACCAGCCTCCTGTAGTGACGTCGAGCGGTCTTGAACAGTCCGAGTGGGCTGGCATAGGCCGACTGGGCCAAAGCCAGTCGTGCGTCATCCGCGAGTTCGTGGCTCGGAGACACCTTCAGGAGTCGCTCGAAGTAGCGTCCTGCAGGTCCATCTTCGGACGTCAGCCGCCCCATATGGTAAAGAGCCTCCGGGTCGTCGGGCGCCTGGGTCAGCCGCGTGGCAAAGGTATGCCGCTCGGACGCGCTGTCATCGGACAGAACGGCCTGTGCGTGAACGATACCGATTCCCGCCAGGACGAAGGCGAGAACTCGCATCATCCCCCGACGGCCTCCCGGTAGCAGGAGTCGAACAGGATCTCGAACTCCCGTTGCTGAACCTCTCGGCACAGAGCATCTGTACCGGACTGTCCACCCAGGGCCGACTCGCAAAGATCGATAAACGCGTAGGGGTCCCACGCACCCTGTGCACCCAGAAAAGCGGCTTCATCGGGCGCGGCAGACGCCTCAGCGCGAGCCGCTTGGGCCACATCGTCGAAGACCTCGTGATCGCCGACCTTCCTGAACCAGTACTTTGAGTTCGGAAAGTCGGGTTCACGTCGATGCATAATGCCGTGCCAATAGCTGCCGCTGGTTGAATGGATGCCCTGACTGATCGTGTGTGATTCATCCAGAAAGTTGTGATACAACCACACCGCGGATACGCAGCACTCGGCCATATCCGCGTCGACGATCTTCTTTCCCGCAAAAGCAGCCTCTGCGGTCAGTGCATCGAGATCCGGACGAGCATCCGTATTGGGCGTTCCCCCGTCCAGCGGGTTCGTGCGCGTTTCAGACAACAACGACGAAAAAGCGGTTCCGTATCGGTCTGTTTCAAAAGCCATTTCTTCTCCTTTGTCACGCCCCGGGAGCTGGTTTCGTCATCACCAGCCGATCTTCTTCGGGACGATAGTAACCTTTGACGAAGGTTCGTTCGGAGAACCCCCAGTTCTCATAGAGCGAAATCGCGGCTTCATTCACCGGGTCAACCGTCAGAAAACACGGCACACCGAGGCTCTCCAGCTCCCGAAGGGCCGCTCCCATCAGGTCACCCCCAAGACCCTGTCCCCGCCGACTCCGTTCGACGAAAATTTTATGCAAGCAATAACTAGCCGCCTGAGTCGGAAAAGCCAGCGCCGCCCCGACAAGATCTGCGTCTTCTTCCACGACGAAAACGATGGCGTGTTCTACCCACAGGCGCCACGCGTGTTCGCCGTCCGGTATGAATGTCGCGTGCCGGCTTTCCGTCCACGCTTCACGATCGAGGCGCGCGACTTCTATAAAGTCAGACGGCCCGGCGCGACGTATGTTCGCCATAAGACCCTCGGGGCTCTTCGGGTTGATGTGATCGGGGGGAGCTGAGAAGCAACTACGAGAGGGGGAGTTCTTCCGAACGCAAACCAACTTCTGATATACGACCGATCATTCGCTCGGCTTCGATCGATTCCAGTCTGACCGGCAGAATACGGTCGCGGGCCGAATCGGGGCCGGGAGCATAGACCCGGATGTAGGTATCGGTCAAACCGTGTAGAAAGCCCGTTTCGGCATCGCGTTTATTCTCGAACAACACGTCGACCGTCTGATCGATGAATCGGCGCTGGTAGGCGTCGGCTTTCGCCTTACCCAGTTTTCGCAGTTCTGCGCCACGCGCCTTCTTGACCAGGGGAGGAACCTGGTCGGGCATACCTGAGGCCGGCGTGTTTCCTCTGGGAGAATACGGAAACACGTGAAGGAAAACCAGGGGAGTTCTCTGCACCACATCGAGAGTCTCCCGGAAGGCGGCATCGGTTTCCCCGGGAAATCCGACCATCACGTCAGCTCCTACGGCCAGATCCGGAATGCGCTCGCTCAGCCGCGCCAGGAGATCGACGTAGTCGGCAGAACGGTAGGGACGTCGCATCTTCTCCAGAATGCCGTCATCCCCGCTTTGCAGCGGAATGTGCAGATGTCGACAGCATCGCTCTGAGTCGGCGAAGAACTCGACCATCGCATCCGTCACGAACGACGCTTCGATCGAGCTGACCCTGAAGCGTCCCAGCCCGGGCACCCGATCGATGGCTTCGAGGACGTCGACCAGCGGCTCTCCGTCCTCACCGGCATAATCGCCGATATGCACGCCGGTGAGGACGATCTCGGCGTACCCCGCGTCGACCAGTCGCTTAACCTGGTCAACCGTACTCGTCAGAGTCCGGCTGCGGCTTCGTCCCCGTGCGAATGGGATAATGCAGAAGGAGCAGAACTCGTCACAGCCTTCCTGGATTTTCACGAAAGCCCGCGCCCGGCCCCCGAAATTGTAGATGTCCATGTCCTGGAAGTCGGCCGCCCGGCTGCGCGTAACAAAGGTCCGCCCCAGCGAGCAGGTACTGTTGAGAAGCTCGATCAGACGAGTCTTCTCCCGGGTGCCCACCACGAGATCGACTTCAGGCATCTCCGCAAGAGCGTCGGGATCCGTCTGCGCGTAGCAACCCGTGGCCACCACGGTGCCCTCCGGACTCGCCCGGTGGGCACGGCGGAGCATCTGGCGTGACTGGGCATCCCCCTGTCCCGTCACCGTGCAGGTGTTCACCACCGTCACGTCCGCAGACTGGCCGAAGGGCACCTCGACATATCCCACATCCAAGAACTGCTCGCGGTGCCATTCGGTATCGTAAGCATTCAGCTTGCAGCCCAGCGTATGGAAGGAAACGGTCCGAACGGGTTTATTCACAAGGTGCTCGCGGATGAATTCAGTCCATAAAAAACGGAAGAGTTGGAAGTGTGCACTCCCAACTCTTCGTTTCGCGAAACGGTCGGCCGACTACGCCTCGACTGCGGGCTCGTCCTCCGAAGCTTCCTTTTCTTCTTCTTCCTCCTCGGAGGATTCGGGTGCCGCAACGGCTTCGGCGGCTACGGATTCGGCTTCCGCCCCGGCGGGGTCGTAGAAATCCGAATCGTCTTCTTCCTCGGGATCGACTTCGCGAGGGGTAACTTCACGTTGCTTGTGAGCCTCGAGATAGGCGTCGATCTCGTCCTGCTCTGCATCGCGCAGGTACTCCTGAACGCTCAGGACGATTTTCTTCTGCTCCTCATCGAATTCGACGACTTTGGCCAGTACTTCCTCATCGACGTCGAAGTGCTCTTCGGTCCGCTTCAGGTTCGGCACGCCCAGCTGAGAGGCAGGCACGAAACCCTCCACGTCTCCTTCTAGATCAACCACCACACCCCTTTCGAGCAACCGCGACACCTTGCCTCGCGTCTGGGTGCCGACCGCGTAATGAACGGCAAGTCCGGCCCAGGGGTTTTCGATCGTCTGCTTGTGCCCGAGTGAAATGCGTCGTCGCTCCTTGTCGATGTTGATCACGACGACTTCGAGTTCCTGCCCCTTCTTCACGATCTCGTTCGGATGGCGCACGCGCTTGGTCCAGGACATATCGGAGATATGTACCAGCCCGTCGATGCCCTCCTCGATCTCCACGAAGGCGCCGAAGTTCGTGAGGTTGCGAACCTTGCCGTTGAGCTTCGTTCGCGGCGGATACTGTTCGTCCAGGGTAAGCCACGGGTCGGGCGTCACCTGCTTGAGACCGAGCGAGATTTTCTGATCGTCCGCGTCGACGTTCAGGATGACGACTGTGACTTCATCGCCAATCGTCAGAAGTTTGGAAGGATGGCGGATGTGCTGCGTCCACGACATTTCGGAAATGTGAACGAGGCCCTCGACGCCTTCTACCAACTCCACGAAGGCACCGTAGTCCGTGATGCTCACCACCTTGCCCTGGACTCGCGCTCCCTTCGGATACGAATCGCCTACGTTCTCCCACGGATGCGGCTGCAGCTGCTTCATTCCGAGCGAGATGCGCTCCCGCTCTTTGTCGTAGTTCAACACCTTGACTTCGACGTCATCGCCGATCGACAGCACGTCGGACGGATGTCCCACGCGACCCCAGGAGATGTCGGTGATGTGAAGCAACCCGTCCAATCCACCCAGATCGATGAATCCGCCGAAGTCGGTAATGTTCTTGACCGACCCTTTCCGGACCTGACCGACCTCGAGCGTCTGAAGGATCTGCTTGCGCAACCGCTCGCGCTCTTCTTCCAGGACCACCCTGCGGGAGACGACGATATTCCGACGATTCTTGTTCAGCTTGATGATGCGGAACGGGAACACCTCGCCGATGAACTGGTCGAAATTCTTGACCTGTTTGATATCGATCTGCGACCCCGGCAGGAACGCATCGACGCCGAAGAGGTCGACCACGATACCGCCCTTGATGCGTCGCACCAGCCGCCCTTCGACCATCTGATCGCTGTCGTAGGCCTCCTTGATACGATCCCAGACCCGCATGAAATCGGCTTTGGTCTTGGAAAGGACGATCTGACCTTCCTGGTCTTCGACCGTCTCCAGAAAGACCTCGACCTTGAGACCCGCCACGATGTCTTCGGGATTGGTGAACTCATCGATCGGGACCGACCCCTCCGATTTAAACCCGATGTCGATCACAACCGTGCCGTCGTCGACGTTCAGCACAGTCCCTTCGACGATCTCGCCCTGCTGGATGTTCGACATCGTGTCCTCATAGAGGCTCATCAGATCGTCGAACTCCGTATCGGAGTACTCCAGCTCGTCGAGCGCCTTGAGGGCTTCTTCAGGGGTCGGCAGAGTCGACTTATCGGCAGTCATAGATTCTTCAGGCATCCGTTCTGAACCTCCTCGTCCCCCGAAGTGAACGATGGATGGGCAAAACAAGCGTAGCCCGGGGGGAGTTGGGAAAAACGGCCGCAATGCGGCCGAAAGTTCCGGCATTAACGATGAGAGGCAGACGCGACCGTGCCGGTTGGGGTCGGCGACTGCCTGAGATTGTCGATTTTGTGCATCACGTCCTGGCTGATCGCCTGGTACGCGAGCCTTCGTGCCGTCGGGAGCTGCGACCGGTCGTAATAAACGGCCGCTCCAAATCGAACGACGATCGGCTCCCACCCCAGAAGCGTTCGCCAGAGATTGCGTGTACCGGAGACGTACGCTGGCAGAACGGGAACCCCCGTCCGGTAAACCAGCATCCCCACGCCCGGTTTGGGCGGAAGAAAGTCGCGCGCCTTGTTCCTCGTACCTTCGGGCGCGATGAATACCGCCTTTCCCTCTAGCAACTTGCCCTCATATGCGGAAAGGGCCGCTCGATCGCCCCGGGAGCGGTCGATCGGGATGGCGTTCCAGCGGCGTAAGAGCCACCCCAACACGGGGATAGGGAACACTTCCCCTTTGGTAACATAAAAAAGTTCTCTATGGGCCGCAACACCGACCATCGGGGGATCCGCGTAAGAGGCGTGGTTGGACGCCACGATCAAACCTCCCCGCGGAATTCGGGACGCCCCCTCGATCCGAACCCGGAAAATCAACCTGGCCAGGCCGAGAGCCAACCACCAGCACGACCGGTAGAATCGGGATCCCTCCCTCACGCGCCTCGCTCCCGGGCCAGCGCGACCACTCTTTCAACTTGTTGATCAATCGTCAGTCCGGTCGTGTCCAGCCGTGTGGCCTCCGGCGAGGGCCACGGCCCGACCCGCAGCTGGGTTGCCCGATCTCGCTCATCCCGCTCCCGGATCTGGCGCCGGACCTCATCCACACTGAGATTCTCGCCGCGTTCGGCAAGATCGGCCACTCGACGCTCCGCCCGGGCCTCCACGCTCGCCTCGAGAAAAATTTTGAGTTCCGCGGTCGGGAACACCACCGTCGTCGTATCCCGACCTTCGACGACGACTCCGCCCTCCACCCCGAGGGCCTGTTGCCTCTTCACCAGGGTGACCCGGACCGACTCGTGGGAGGACACCCAAGAGGCCGCGTCGGAAACTGCTGCCGACCGAATCTCGTCCGTCATATCCTCACCATCCACCCGCACCCTCTGGCGTGGATCGCCGGGTTCGAAAGTGATCTCGAGGGTTCGCGCGATTTTACCCGTGCGCGAGGCATCATCGGGGTCGACACCGTCCGCAAGTGCCCGATGGCCGACCGCACGGTACATCGCTCCCGTGTCCAGGTAGAGGTAACCCAGAACGTCGGCCACTTTGCGAGCGGTTGTGCTCTTCCCCGCCCCGGCCGGGCCATCGATGGCCACCACGATCCCACTCACACACCACCACCTAGGTCGACCGCCTGCTTGAGCGCCTTGACCTCATTCGACTCAAGGTGCCTCCACTTCCCTCGATCCAACCCACTCCCGACGAGCGGACCAAAAGCGACGCGTTCCAAGGTCTGAACTGGGTGCCCTACGACCTCGCACATCCTTCGGACCTGTCGGTTCCTACCCTCGTGGATCGTCACCTCGATCGCCGAGGGGTTCCTTCGGCGCACCCGGGCGGGCGCCGCCGGGCCATCCTCCAGATGCACCCCTTTGGCCAGCTGGTCCAATGCGCCGTCGGTAGGTCTACCCCGGACCTCAGCGAGGTAGGTCTTTTCCACACCGAATCTCGGATGCATCAACCGATGGGCGAGATCACCGTCGTCCGTCAGAATCAAAAGCCCTCCCGTGTCCATATCGAGCCTTCCCACAGGATAAACGCGTGCCTCCACACCGTCGATCAGATCCATCACGGTCCGTCTTCCCTGGGGATCGTCGACTGTGACGACGAAGCCCCGCGGTTTGTTCATCAGAATATACGTACAGACATCCGGCGGCCTTACCACACGGCCGCCGTAGGTCACACGATCTCGTTCAGGATCGATCCGCATCCCGGGATGGTCTGCGGGACGGTCGTTGACGTACACCTCGCCCGACTGAATCAGGCGATCACACGTCCTCCTCGACCCGATGCCCGTTCTCGCCAGGAATCGGTTCAGCCGCTCCCGAGACGGTGTCGTTGGATTTTCCATTGCCCTCTTCAATCGCTACCCCGATGTGATCATCTGCATCGTCGTCCGTTTCTCCATCCTGGGACTCAACTTCGGGTTCGTCCTCCTCGCCTCCGTTTGCGACAGGCGCCTCCGCCGACTGGGCAGCTTCCTCTTCTCTCAACAGCTCTTCGACTTCCTTGATCTCGGGAAGTTCGGCCAGGGTCTTCAACCCGAAGAACCGAAGGAAATCCCGGGCGGTACCGTAGAGAAGGGGCCGACCCACGCCCTCGCTCCGACCGGCGATTCTGACGAGGCCTTTCTCCAGAAGATGTCGAAGAACACTGTCGGATACCACTCCCCGAATGTGCTCCACCTCCGCTTTCGTGATCGGCTGTTTGAACGCCACGATCGACAGCGTCTCCAGAGCCGCCTGCGACAGGCGGGCGGGCTTCTCCTGAAGCAGCTGGCGGATCCAAGGCGCAAACTCCGGGTGGACCGTCATCTGATAGCCACCGGCCACGTCCGCGATCCTGAAGCTCCGACCGGTCTGGACATACTCCGTGTTGAGCTCGTCGATGTACTGCCTCACCTCACTGGTCCCGAGGCCGTTGCCCACCAGGTCCACGAGACGGCCGATCGTCATCGCGTCGTCCGACGCAATCACCAGCGCCTCAATGACGCCGCGGTGCCGGGCGTTCTCGTCCAGGCCGAACATCTCTGCGCGGTCGCGTGTTTTTTCAGCCATCGTCAGACTCCCCGGTCGCTTGCGTGGCGGTATGCTCGGTCGAGGGTTCCGCGTGATACACCCAGAAACCAGCCTCGGGTTCCGATTGCTGGACGGTAGCGCGGCCTTCCTTCATCATTTCGAGGATAGCCACAAACGTCAAGACAACCACGATCCTGGGTACGTTCGTCACCAGATCGAAGAACGGGACCTGCCGTCTCCGAGACAGCACCTCGGAGACGTAGGCGACCCTTTCCTCCGTCGTGACCTCCACGCGATCGATCTCGTGGAAATCAACCCGGGGCGCCGCGTCGAGCGCGTGCTTGAAAGCAGTGAGAAGGTCGAACATCTCGACACTGCGAAGGGATTCGATCCCCTCCGAAGTCTCTGTCATCTCTTCATCAGCGTAGAAGGATGCGCCCCGAAAGAAGATATCCCGTGTGGTCGCGCGCCGATCCTCCAGCCAGCCGGCCACTTCCTTGAATTGCTGATACTCCAGAAGCCGCCGAACCAGCTCGTCACGCGGATCCTCCGGTTCCTCGTCGTCCGTCTGTTCAACAGGAAGCAGCATCCTGGACTTAATCTGCATCAGCGTGGCTGCCATTACGACGAAATCGCCTGCCTGCTCCAGGTCGAGCTGCTGCATCAGATCGACGTAGGCCAGATACTGACGCGTGATCTCCGCGGCCGGAATATCATAAATATCGACTTCTTCCTTGCGAACCAGATAAAGCAGTAGATCGAGCGGGCCCTGGAAGATGTCGAGATTGACACCGTACTCGTCGGACTCGCCGAGCTGAAACGGATGACTCACCATTCAGAGTTCTCCCGAGGGAACGGGGAGGAGAGACTGCGAACCTGCCCTGCGAGGCAGTTTTCGGAAAGTGGGGGAAGGGTCAGGACGAGGGGGCCACCTTCTTCGCGTAATCGCGCCCTTTTCGGGAGATACGATTCCAAAGGCCGGCAAGACCCATCGCCTTTTTCATATCGGTCACGGTCTGGTGGGCGATTTCCTGCACGCGCTGGGTCCCTTCATAAATCACGTGCTCCACGTAGCCCGACTGAGCCACGATGTCAGAACGACGGTCCCGAATCGGTTCAAGGAAGTTGTCCAGGCACCGCGACAACTTCTGTTTCACTTCGACATCGCCCACCTTGCCTTCACGATACCGGGTTTTCAGATCCTCAACCTCGTCCTTGTCGGGGTTGAACGCATCGTGGTATGCGAAAACCGGGTTTCCTTCGACCGTTCCGGGGATATCGGCCCGTACGCGCTTCGGGTCCGTGTACATCCCCCGAACTTTATTGTCGACCGTCTTCTCATCGTCGGACAGATAGATCGCATTGTCCAGACTTTTGCTCATTTTGGCCTGGCCGTCCGTACCCACCAGAATCGGCACATCGCCGATCAACACCTCGGGGACGGGGAAGACTTCCCCATAGTAGGTGTTGAACCGGCGAGCGATCTCCCGCGTGATTTCGACGTGGGACTCGTTCTCCTTCCCCACCGGAACGAGATGGGCACGAGGCATCAGAATATCCGCGGCCTGGAGCACGGGATATCCGATCAAACCCAGCGGAATGGCTTCATCCTCGAAATTCGCTGCCCGGGCCATATCCTTGATGCTTGGAAGACGCGTCAGCCTTGGCAGCGTCACGAGCATCTCAAAGAACAGGTTCATCTCGTAAACCGCGTGCACTGCAGACTGGAGGTAAATCGTGGACCGCCCCGGATCGATCCCCACGGCCAGGTAGTCCGCAACCATTTCACTCACGAACGACCGGAGGGCGTCGATGTCGTCCTTCCGCGGCTTGGTCGTGAGCGTGTGCAGGTCCGCGATGATGAAGTAGCACTCGTACTCGTCCTGCAGACGCAGACGATTCTCGATCGAACCGACGTAGTGCCCCAAATGGAGCCGTCCCGTCGGCCGATCCCCGGTTAAAATGCGCTTCTTGTCCGCCATCGAATACGAAGTCCTCGGAGGGCACCTGCTGAATTCTGGTACCCACCCAAAGCTGTCATCAACGGGAAAGCAAAGCCCGAGAATCGGCAACGCCGATTCTCGCC
>CEVA01059565.1_pt1 | contig 13215 bp, 17 predicted proteins | sample 361521 | NCBI WGS metagenome assembly CEVA01 (sample SAMEA2622823, study PRJEB7988) | marine metagenome | isolation source: saline water (ENVO:00002010), including
GTAAAGGCCTTAGAGAGGCCATACGAGGCCCGTAAAGACCCGCTGACCTGCGAGGAGTGTGGGGAGCCGGCAGAATATATGTTCCCTCTGAGCGCCGCTAAAGGGTTTCAGCCCTTCGAAAGCTACTATAATGAAGCGCTCGACTCCGATGTGCATGGTCGACGTCACCTACAGGAGATTTTGCGGGCTAAGGGGCTTCAGGAGGCGGGGGACAAGGTAAACGGGGCGAGGCTCAGCGATGAGAATAAAGGAACATCAGCGCATATGATGAGGAAGCAGCCTCCGAAGGGTGTTGATTACGGTGAACAGATGCGAAAGCAGGACGAGGCCCGAAAATTGGTGCCCGAGCCGGATATTCGCACGGACATCCCTCCGGAATAACAAATAGGTTTTATTAGAGGAGCAAGAGATATGGCAGAAGATGCAGGAGAGTCCACCGAGGTTCAGAAATTCCCTGATAACCCTTTGGAGACATTTCGTCAAGAAGCGATTCAGGAAAATTTCGAGAATCTCGAGGCGCAGCTACAACCCCAGAACGGATCGTCCGAAGCGGCGGACCCACCGGAAAAGGAACCCGAGGGAAAACGCTATGGTCACGATGTCGCACTGGATAAATTAGCGGAAGTCGACCCGAAACTTGCTGAGACCTATCGTGGAATGCAGGGAGATCTTACGCGGGCCAACATGAAGTTGAGCGAGATTGACAATAGCTTGGATACGCGGATCGCGGAGGCGCTGGAGGAGCAGATGGAGGCCCAGCAGCCGCCCCCCGAGCCGGGGCAGGGGCAACTGACCGCAGAGCAGATCGAGCTTTTCCGGCAAGTTGCTGATGAGCTGGGATACGTAAAAAGCACGGACCTAGACTCGCGAGATCAGGCCAGGACGACAAACGAATGGCTGATCGAAGCCCAGAACAGGCTATTAGAGCGGCACGGTGACGCCTTTGGGCGTATGGAGGGAAACGAATTAAAATTCGCTCCAGGTGTACAAGCAAAGATGGAAGAAGCCCACCGTCCGATCACTCAACATGGGCGCCTGAACCTCGAGGATCTGTATACACTGGCCTACCATGCCGACCTGGTTGAACAGGCGCGGCAGGAAGGGATAGAAGAGGGCCGCAAGCTGGGTGGCGTAAATCGCCAGGAGCTACGGTCGGCACAGGTTGAAACGGGGTCTATCGGCGTGGGGGCTACTCCTCAGATTCGAGGGGAAAAGGGCACCCGCTCCGATTCAAAGGAAGCCGTCATGGGTAGGGCTGCATTAGTTGCCCGGCAGGTTCGGAACAAGATAGGATTGGCATAATTTGAGGATCTTTAGGTATGGCAGGTGAAGCGACAATATCAAGAACATATGAGGCGTTTCTCGCCACCACGCTAGATCAGTACCTCGAGTCGAACAAGATGTTCGACAACATCGCGGACGCTACGCCGGGTCTGAGGTGGTATATGACGGGGAACCGTCTTAAGGTGGTGACGGGGGGCGACTTCCTGTCCGTGGGTATTATGCATGAGCTTAATACGACGGCAGGATCCTATAGTGGATATGAGCAGTTAGACGTTACGCCCCAAGAGGGAATGACGCGGGCTTTTCTCGACCCCAAACAGTACAGCGCGACGATTAGTATCTCTGGGGACGAGATGACCGGAAACATGGGCGAGGCCGAACTTGTGGATCTCCTCATGGCGAAGACGGATCAGGCGGAAGTTTCACTGGCCGATCAGCTGTCGCAGGGGGTGTTCTCAGATGGCACGGGGAACAGTTCTAAGGACATTACGGGGCTCGTCGCTATGGTGGATCCCTCCCCTGCTACGGGTACGTATGCCAACATTAATGCTGCGAATAATGCGGCATGGCGAAATAATGCGGCATCCTCCGTGGGCTCGGCGGCGACGAATCTCCTTTCAAATCTGCGGACGCAGTATAACAACTGCTCCCAGGGTAAGGGAGCGATGGGGACGCGCCCGGACTATATCGTTACCACGCAGACCGTTCATGAGGCTCTAGAGGCTATTCTTTTCCCGATGTTCCAGTTCACGGGATCGCAGGGTGAGTCTGGAGCGAACGCGGGCGTCACGGAGCTGGCCTATAAGGCGGCGACGGTGGAGTGGGATGCAGACTGTGACTCCGGCAACCTGTATATTCTCGACTCCGCGCATACGTGGATGGCAGTATATCGGGGCCGGAATATGGAGTCTGCGGGCCCGTTGCAGCGCCCTGTTAACCAGGATGCCCTGATTACGCAGGTTCTGTGGAAGGGCAATATTATTACTCCCGCCCGGAAGAAGCTGGCCGTCCTAGACGGTATTACCTAATAGGCGGATAAGGGGATATATATGGCCAATGTCGACGCTACATTCGACAAGAATAGTCCCCAGAAGATTGCGGGGGCGTTTATTGTTACAGGCACAATCGCCGCAACTACCACAGCCAACGAGACGCGACTTGGGAAAAGTATTTTGTGGTGTCACGTCGAGGATACAACGGACGATGCCACCGCCGATATTCGTATAGGTATCAACCTGGAAGACGATTTTAGCACATCATCCCAGGGGCTTGTAGCTCACCAAGCCGAAGGTGACGACGACACCTATCGATTTACTGCGTCTGTCTTGTTGTAAGGAGATACTATGCAGATCCAGATGGTTAACCGAGCGGAAGCGGAGAAGGTTTTTCTGACGGTAGAGAATGCGGAAGGCGCGGAACTCGAGCCGGGGAAAGTGGTGGAGTGGAGTAATACTGCCACTGATGCTGATCAGGGCTACCAGGTGGAACTTGTGGATAGCGCAATCAGTACCACGGCCGGAATCGGTGGAAACAAGGTAGCGGGCGTCGTGGACTCAACGATCAACTCGGAAGGAGTAGGTCGTATTCAGGTTTTCGGGCCGGCGAATGTTCGCTCATCGGCTTCCTATAATCTGAGTAATCTTGTGGCGGCAGGATCTATTAATGCCACAAACCAAGGTCACGTCACGACGGTAGCGGGCCATTCAGACCACGGCATCAACTATGTTGCGGCACTGGTTGGGCACACCTTGGAAGCGGGGCCCAATGCCACCAACGCGACCGTGCAAATCTCGTATTGTCTGTAAAAACAAGGTCGCCGAGGCCGGGTATAAACCGGTGACGTAAAATTTTATCTGACCGTGGCTTCTCAAGTTTACCCGGCAGAGAAGCCGCGGTCAGGTATTACAGGCCTATTGGGTTTGCGGTGTAAGCCTTTTTAACAGGGAGTCCGAGGACTGGATTTAGTGCGGGTGCATCATAAGGCGCGGGAGATCCCTGACAGCCTTCGTACATGTTGGGATGATGTGCCAGGAGATTATCGAAAGGAAGGGAAGTGGACGAACTGTCAGAACAGGCGAAGAAGGCTAAAGTGCTCGTCGCCCAGCCAAACTATACGAACTCCTTTTCGAGCGAGGTTCATGTAAACCACCTCGAGTGCGCTGTTGAGTGGACGCGGGCGGGGATGTGGCCGATGGTGCAAGAGGCCTACGAGCGAGGTCTAGCAGATGCCCATATACCCGAGGCCGAACGGGAAGACCTAGACGTCGAGCAGCAGTTGTTGTACAACTTTCAGATCGTAGGGCGCACGTTTGTACACTTTGCGCGGACTCAGATGGCAGATGTGGCTGTCAAGGGGGGATATAGCCATATCTTATGGTTTGACGACGACGCACTGATAAGCCCGGAGTATCTGCCAAAGATGATTGACCATGATGTTGATGTCGTCATAGCCCCATATCCCATGCGGCGCCCAGCTTATGAAATAGGGGTACTGAGATCCACGGCCTATCGGTGTAATGCATGCGAGTGGTATGGGTATCTTTTGTGGGACTATGAGACGGAAAAAGTTGTTGTGCTGGATACCATGCCAGACCCCGAGGGGATGGAAGAAGAAACGGGGCCCGTGGCCTGCCCCCCGAATGACGACGAGGTTTTTTGTCCCTCCTGCAATTCTAAGGACTTGTGGCGGGACTTTCACAATCATAAGGCTTATAGGAATCTCAGCGCTCTCCACAACCTGGATCAGGGCATGATGTCTGTAGACGGCGGCGGAACCCATGCAATGCTCATAAAGACTGAAGTACTTACAGACCGCCGGGGAGTTGTGGGTGGGCCGGCAGCTATGCCCCCAGAGGTGCAAGAAATAATTGATACCCTTAAAAACAACCTTACGTCGAGCCAGATAAAGAAATACGACCACTACTTGGGGGACTTGCCCGACGAAACCTCAACTTTTTACGAGGAGAACCAGCAAGGCAAGCCCTACTTCCTCATGCCGAAGCGCGGAACCGAGGATATGTATTGGTGTTATAGGGCTAGACGAAAGGGTGTCGAGATTTGGTGCGATACGGATATGTTTGCTCCCCATTTGGGATTCGCTCCCGTCATCACAAAAGGATTTAGGGTTAAGTCCGAGGAGGACAGGTATCAGCTGAATGGCAACGGTTCCAAGCGGGAGGTGCAGCTGACGGAGTTGCAGGATGACAATGGGGCTATACGCCGGCCGGTGCTTCAGCAAAGTAAGGTTGGGAACCTGGTTTGACCTTCGCCCCTCCTGATGGGGAGTATAATACTGGGCCTCTCAGTGATAAGCCGCCCCAGTTACTGCGGTGCAAGGACTGTCGCAAGGGGTTAGACGTTTCAACGGAACCAGGGCAAGCTTGCCCATATTGCGGGGGGAGCCTATGGACGAACCGAATAGGGAGGCTGGGGATATTCGAGGTTCTGAGGATATACCGAAGAACGGGAATAGTATTCCTCGACCCAGACTTGCCCCGATGGATAAAGTCTGCGGTCTTGTTCTTGGGGTCGATGGCAAGGCATCAAGGCAGATCAACCACGGAGACCAAGCGACTGTCGGCTTCTTTGCCCGCAGGGGAGGGCACGTAGTGGACTTGGCCTTCCCCGCGAAAGCTCGCATAAAGGCGGATACGGCCTGCATCTCCGAGGGGGAGGCTTACCTCCTCGGGGGACTGATCGCCGCTCTACGCCCCCTGAAAGTGCTAGAGACGGGCACCCATAGGGGAAGATCGACGAAGGCCATTCTCGAGGCTCTAGTATTTAATGGCCAGGGGCATATCTGGACGGTAGATGCCGACGATTACCAGACCTTGAAGCATGCTCTGACGGATCGGGAAAAGGAGCATATAACGCAGATAGTCGGAAGGACTCCGGGCGTATTTAGTGAAAAGCCCTTAAGTGATCTCGAGGGTATAGACTTCGCGTTCATCGATGGGGACCATACGTATCAAGGTCTTATGGCGGATTTAAAATATGTTGAGGCCCACAGGGCAAAGCGGTGTGTTGTACTTGTCGACAATTCTCAGGATGAGCAGTGGCCCGACGTCGCCGAAGGTATGCGGGAGTGGTCGGAGATTTACCCCGCGGTCACCTTAGAGACTATGCTGGGCATGGATTTAATGATTCTCGATGGATAACGTGGATAAGAGAGAAGGGAGTTTGAAATGATGTTTAAGGGTACGGAGTGGTCCGATTTCACCGCCGGAACGGACAGCGGGGCGACAGCGACCCAGGCCGCTGCTACGGGAAAGCAGCATTTTGTTACGGGAATTTATGGTTTTGTAGACGCGGACTCGGCGCTATCCGTGAAGGCAGGATCTAGCGTGGTGGCGGAATGGGCGATCGATGTGTCCGTAGATGGAGGGAACTTTTCTTATACGGGGTTGATGATCCCCATAACACCGGGGTCCGCAGCGAATGGGGTGCTAGCGGCATCGAGTGCCGATTGTGGGGTTACTTTACAGGGGTTTACGATTCCTTAAGGAGTTTTTATGGAAGCTGCAACTGAGGTAAGAGACTATCATGCGCTAGTATCCGATGAGATTGTAGATACCAAATATATCCCCGAATCTGGACTAAAGAACTTTGACCCGGGGGATAAGTGGATAAGGCATGTCATCGAATATCCGCCCGTGGGCCTTCAGAGCCATGAGGGTGTTATTCTAACTATCGAGGGTACGAGGCGTGTCTCGTTGCAAACGGGGGGCAACGCACAGGTTCACCTTACGAACGAGGGACAGGAGATTTCCGAGTCCGAAGCAAACAAGCGGGAGCAGGCCATCGGGCGTCACCTCCCTCGGGTTCTAGCGTGGGACTGGCGTGTAGTTGATGTTGAAGTAACGGACGGTCCCGAGCAGCATAGTCTTCTCATGGAATCTCACGAACAGGCCAAAAAGCGCCAGCGCGAGGAGTTTGAGAAGCGCGCTGATGCTGACAACAATCTGGGCGAAGCTATTCAGGCGCTGACGAAGACCCTACAGGGGTCGAACGGCGAGGAGCCGAAAGCTGGCAAGGTCACGGAAGAAGAGGCCCTCGAGGTGGTTTTAAAGCAGTTTACGCCAGATCAGCTTGCGGAGATGGCAGACACGAAGCGTACAAGGAAAAAGAAATGACCTATAGGGAGGCTCTAGACACTCTCCTGGACTACGGGGGGCAGGCTTCGGGGAGCGATTTTGAACAGATGGCCGGAAGGGCCATCAACCGCTATTATCGTAAAATCCTGGGTGCGGTGAATCAGGACAACCAGACCCGCGAGGTTACCTTGACCACGGTGGCATCCAGACAGGACTATGGGCTTCCCCTGCTTGGTAAGCGTGTGCTATCAATCACGGACGGCGCCAATCGTCGCTCGTTGCGCGAGATTTCGCGGGGAGACTATGCTTCCCTTTATCCGGGGACAACGGCGTCAGGTTCTCCCCGAAGGTATGCGAATATCGGGCGCCGCGGTGTGGAGGCCCAGCCCTCGAGTGCTTCGGTGATCTCCGTTTCCTCTTCGGCCTCTACGGATGGGTCAGGAAGGTATTTAAGGGTTAAGGGCCTAGATGCCAATAACGTGGAGATCGACGAACAGCTAACGTTGAATGGCACTACTACAGTCGCGGGATCGACGTCTTTTTCGTCTGTAGAAACGCTCTCCAAGTCTGTAGATACGGGAAAGACAATTACCGGTGTACTGACGGTGACAAGCAATTCCGCGGCCGTTACTAATGCCCGAATCCCCTTCTTTACGACGAGCCCCCAGTATACGTGGCTGCGGTTTTACCCGATACCTGATGGTGCGCTAGCTTTGACGGTGCAGGTGGTGGCCAGGAAGGAACCGCTAGTACGGGATGACGACTGGCCAGAATTTGACGAAGATTTCCACCACTTGCTAATTACGGGTCCGGGGTCGGAGGTTTTGGCATCAGTGGGCAAGAATGCGATAGCGGGTAAGATGTGGCAGGAATACGAGGATAATTTAAGGGATTTTAAAGGGGTTCAGAATAGTAGGCCCAACATGGTGGGGTCGTTTGCCGACGTTACCACGCGCCAGATCCAACCGGATCGCCCTTTAATTGCAGGTATAGACTTTATTTAATATGGCCGAACGCGATTTTATTATTACTCCTGATCTAGCAACGAATCCCCCAACAAACGTTCGGGGGCAGAACGACTTCCGCTATCCCAATGGACGCCTTGCGCCCCAGGAATGCGAGATTTTAGAGAATCTCAACCTGACGGAACAGGGAACGGCCAAGAAGCGCAAGGGGTATAGGCCTTGGAACAGCTCCCAGATTAGCGAGGGCGGGGTAAAGGCTATTACGGGACTCTTTCAGGCGACGTACAAAGCGGGCACGCGCCAGATAGAGATGGCAGGCACCAAGGTCTATGCGGATGATGGAACGACTCGGAAGGATATAACGGGTAGCCTTACGCTTACGGATCACGCCGAGCACCGCTGGCGGTCTGTCTTCCTACAGAACCAGCTTATAGCTACAAACGGGACAGACGAGACGGTAACTTGGGGTGGGGATTTTACTACGCCGACGGCTGCATCAGCACTTTCGGGGGTTCCGTGGTCGACGTGTGCGGACTTGGTGGTTCATCGAAATGTTTTGCTAGCTCTGAATACTACGGAAAGCGGAACAAACCACCCTACGCGGGTGAGATGGTGTGATATTGACAAAAGAGTATTGACGGTCGATGTGACGAGCTGGCCCGCCGATAACCGGGCCGAGGTCTACCACGACGGCACGCAGATCGTTGGGGGTGTAGATGGATTTGATAGGTTGGTACTCTTTAAAACCGACGGACTGTATCCCTGCGTTCTTGAATATGACACCGGATTCATTGAGCTGCGGATACTACCTCCCCAGCGAGGATTCAGTCCCGTAGCCCGTCACTCGATTTTATCTCATCCCCAATTTTTATGGGTAGTGGCAAGAGACGGAGGGTATCTGGTTCGGCCAGACTTTTCCTTCGAGCTCGTCACAAGGAAAGTCCAGCACACGTGGAATACTCTAAATAAGGGTAGGCTCCAGTATGCGGTTTCCTTTTTGAGGGAGCAGGACCACCAGGTCAGGACGTTGCTATCATCCGAGAACAATACGAGCGGTCACGACCTAATGATGGTCTTCGATTGGGAAACGGGGGATGTGTGGTTTGACAAGCCCACGGATACTCTCAACTATGCCTCGAGGTATATAATCTCCGATGAGGAGTTCGATTGGCTAGGCTCAACGGATGGATATGTCCTCCAGGGGAACACGGGAACGACGGATAATTCGTCAGATGTGAACTGGGATATAAAGATGAGTCCCAACGATCTGGGCTATCCCGGTAGATCAAAGAGTATCACGAATTTCGTCACACTTTACGAAAGCCAAAGAGGCTCCCAGTCCGTCAATTTCGTGGCTACCCTGGATCAGGGGAACCTCCCCTCGAGGAGTACGAGCCTCTCGCTGGGGACTACGTTGCAGTATGATTCGTCGCCAGCTTCAACCTACGACGCTGGGCTTACTTATCCTACGGAGCAGACGGCGGAAGATTCTTTTTTTATAAACCGAGTTTGTCAGACCATAGCCCCGAGGTGGAGCGGGAGCGGCGACTTCGAGCTGGTAGGCTATAAGGTCGATTTTACGGTGCTTGAATAGTATGGCCACCTCGAGCCTGGCAATAGCGGAAGAGGCCTTAGAACAGCTTACAGCGCCTTCAACGGGGATGTATAGCGAGGCCTTGGTCATGGCCCGCAGGAAGGCCGTGCAGCTGGTAGGAGAAATCGAGGTTCAGGACAAGATTTCGGAAGTACAGAAGAGGGAAGGAGAGCGGAATAGAGAACGGGCCGAAGAGGTTTTAGATCACGGCCAGCAGCACGTCGAAAACCTAGGGGAAAACCCTATGCAGGTGCAGGCAGAATTACATCGGGCAAAGGCGGACCTAAATGAGGCGCAAGCGTACGCGGCGTTTTTAAGGGTCGAGCAAGCCCGCATGGAACTGGCCTATCTCCTGCAACAGCAGGGAAGGTAAAAAAGTACAATGGCAACGATCACGGCAACAACTCCGGTACCCACTTCAGGGGGTGATATTCTCGCGGCCCCCATAGCCGATACGGACTCAAGTATCATAACGACGTATAACGGGAATAATGCCGACGAAAATAACGTGGATTTTACGTCATCAGATGGCGTAATGACGTTAGGAAATGCTCAGGTCACTACGGGTGTAAAGACCCTATCCGAGACCAGCGCAGCGGCGGGAGGTGTTCGAACAGCCTTAAAGGTGGCCCATAACCCCGGCAGCGGGACGGCGGCAGACAATGATGGGGTGGCCGTGGAATTTATAGGGGATGATGATGGAGGGGCACAGACCGTATATGGGCGTTTGGACTGCAACTTTTTAGACGTCTCGAATACCACGGAAGATGGGGGGTTTTCTACCAGTGTAATGGTAGGGGGAACCTTGCGTCAGTGCCTCACGCTGACCTCGGGTCTAACGACCACGGGCACCGTAATGACCCTTCAGACTGGGGAAACCACGGTTGTGGATGGAGACGTTCTGGGGAAGATAAACTTTCAAGCTCCCTCGGAAGCATCTGGGACGGATGCGGTCCTTGTAGCGGCTTCAATCTATGCAGAGGCGGATGACACCTTCGCCGCGGGGAACAACGACTGCGATCTCGTATTTGCCGTTGCGGAGTCGGAAGCGGCGGCAGAGCGTATGCGCTTGGCATGGGATGGGACAACGACGCAGCTATACTTCGCTCAGGTCTGCAATATAGAGAGTGCGGGAGACGTTACTTTAACTGCGAATAGTGCCGTGAAAGTGGTGGCAGGGCTTACAGTTGGCGTGGATGATACAGGGCACGATGTGCAATTCTTTGGGGCTACTTCGGGAAAGTTTGTTAAGTGGGACGAGGGGACGGATAGCCTGGAATTGCCAGATAACACAAATTTGACCTTTGGAACGGGACAGGACGCGGATATATCCTACGATGGTACAAACTTGGTTATTGATCCCGATGTTGTAGGCTCGGGAGTGGTCCAGGTTAATGGGGGGATAACGGTTGGCGTAGACGATACCGGTCAGGATGTCCAGTTTTTCGGGGCTACTTCGGGCAAGTTCATGAAGTGGGACGAAGGAACGGACAGCCTAGAATTGCCGGACAATACTAATCTGACGTTTGGTACAGGTCAGGACGCCGATCTGTATTATGATGGCACAAACCTACAGGTAAACGCGCAGGTAGTGGGATCAGGGGCGACGGTATTTACGGGGAACGTAGAATTAAATAATGCCTCGGGCCCTGCGCTTAATGACGAAGCCGTATCCACTACGAATCCAACCATATTGCCTGATAAGGCAGATGACGACACGGGCGTGGGTGGAGACGGGTCGAACGCGCTTTCTCTTATTACGGGTGGCGCTGAGCGGATGCGGATAGATAGTAGCGGAAATATTGGTTTTGGCGGTGGTGCAGCGACGGCCCAGTTTTCATTCACCAAAGATACCGGCGGGCGTATTCTTCAAATAGATAATGGTCACGCCAGCACGCCCTATGGTATGGATATATACTTCTCGGGTGGAGCTCCCGACGATAACAACTCGGATTTTATCTTCTGCAGAGATACGGGCGCCACGCGGATGCTTGTGACTAATCAGGGAGACCTACAGAACCACGACAACTCGTATGGCTCTATTTCATCGAAAGAGTTGAAGCAGGATTTCGAAAAATCCCGTAGTTACTGGGACGATTTCAAGAAGCTTTCCTGGCAAAAGTGGCGCTTTAAGGACGACGTAGCCCTGCATGGTGCGGATTGTCCGAAGAGGCTTGGTCTGGTCGCAGAGGAGGTTGAAGGTATCTTCCCCTCCACGATTATAGAGGTAGAAAGCAATGGTAAGAAAGTTAAGGCTATAAAAAATAGTATTGTGGAGGGCGTCATAAACTCTATAGTGCTCCAGGAGGCCATCGCGCGGATAGAAACTTTGGAGGCGAAGGTTTCATGACCCTCGAGGAAATAGATTTTATGTCGCAAATGCTGCATCGGGATGAGCAGGCAATAATTGCACAGATTAATCAATTACAGGGGGCTTTGGCCTACGTCAGGCAAAAGCTCGATACCCTGAATAAGGTAGAAGATGAAGACACCTCAGACGAGGAGAAGGAAAAATGACGGAGTTTCTGGTAGCCAATTGGCAGTGGGTTTTATTGGCGTTTATGGGACTGGAGAAGTTGGTAAAGCTGACGCCGACAAAATACGACGACATACTCTTGGACGCGTTTCTTAAGCCAATGGTGTACAGGATTACCGGCAAAAAAAAATCCAGCGAATCGGAAGGGTAGTTTTTTCGTTTATTCGACGCAATTAAAAGGGCCGGGAGAAGCGGGTGAATAATTTATGCCCCAGCAGGGTGGATTTCAGGTTCCCTATGAAAAGTGGTCTCAGGTGGCCCTCGCCAAGAAGGTGCGAGAACTCGAAGGCGATTTAAGGCGTAGGGAGCTGGCCCTAGACGAGTCTATGGGCCGCGGTTTGCAGGAACGCAGTGCCAAGTATCGCAGGGTTCAGGTGAAGAAGAAGAAGAAGGGCGAGCTCGACGAGATCGGAAAAAAGCGGGTGAGAGAAATGGCTATGCATACGATAGCAAGTAATTTAATCTCATCAGCTATGTGGATTCCTACTGCTTTGAGCGCGGGGGAATATTCACATTTTCTTTTGTTGTCACAAATAACCAACGCTGTTTTGGGACCAATACAGATGGCACTTCAGAAACGTCGCGAGGTTTATAGCTAGATGGAACTGGAACTCCTGTTAGTTGTGGTGGCCATACCCTTTCTAACCACTCTTATAGCGGGGGCTTACCTTTACTATCGGCAGCATATGCAGGAAAAAGACATTCGGCGTTTGAGAAAAATTACCTCTTCTCGCTACGCTGATTCGAAGGTGGGGATGTCTGACAATCGCGGACTATTTCGCGAACTGCTCGAGGTTCGCAAAATGTCGCTTGATCTGCGCGCGAAGCTGGACGAGCATTTAACGTCAGAAGGAAATTCGTCAGACGTGGTCAGATGAGGGGAAGATAAATGCTCTTGCACTTACTGAGGATAAGTAGCACGAATGAAAGCACTATTGGCGCTTTATATATGGACGGCGCGTTCCAGTGCTATACTTGCGAAGATCCTTGGAAGGCGAATAAAGAGGCTGGAACGACGCGTATACATCCGGGGCTTTACGAGGTAAAACTCCGAAAAGAAGGGGGAATGACTAAGCGTTATATGGATAAATTCCCCGAAATGCATGAGGGTATGCTGCATCTACAGGATACGCCGGAGTTTAAATGGGTTTATATCCACCTCGGCAACACGCCAGAGCATTCTCAGGGGTGTATACTTGTGGGTGATCTGGCGAAAAACAACGTAATCGATGGGGGCTTTGTGGGGAACAGTAATAATGCCTATAGACGCCTGTATCCCGAGGTGGCGGGAGCTATCCTTGGGAACGAGCAGGTACAGATTCGAATCTCCGACCTTGGATAAACTGCCATGCCTATATCAAATCCTTTTCAACTTCGTCAGTTTATTCTGGACCTCCCCGATGATGTTCGGGCAGCTTTTATGGATCATATTGGGGGAATTTCTCCGGAATTGGAACAGATAACAGTCCAAAATATTGTCGCCAATCCGGAAGGATACAAACAGGGCCTGATAAGGAATTTCCAGAATCGCACCGGAATCTTTAGTCCGGCTGGTTTCGCTGGAGACAGAAGCACCATTGTAACCGATCCTATTATTACGGATCCGGATGCGCTATCGAATGAGCCTATAGTCTCAAGTGGGGGAGGGGCTCCCCGCCTTTCCCTGGAGGACCAGCAGCGCCAGCAGATCCTTTCCGGCTTGGGCGCCCGATTTGGTAGCGACCCCCTGCTTCAGCAGTTTCT
>CEVA01003600.1_pt1 | contig 13214 bp, 12 predicted proteins | sample 361521 | NCBI WGS metagenome assembly CEVA01 (sample SAMEA2622823, study PRJEB7988) | marine metagenome | isolation source: saline water (ENVO:00002010), including
AAACCAAAAATACTCAACTTTTTATACATTTGCTGTAAAAGATTAAATTTTGAAAGGCGAAGTATTAATTACAATTAAAATAGATGGTCTTGAGGCCACAATTAAAGGTTCAAAAGATCAAACCATTCTAGATGTGGCTCTTGAAAATGATGTAGAAGCTCCATATTCATGTCAAGGCGGGGCTTGTGCAACATGTATTGGCAGGTTAGTCTCTGGTAATGCAGCAATGCAGCAGAATCATATTCTTACAGATGAAGAAATAGATGATGGCTTAATTTTAACGTGTCAAGCACTTCCTCTTAGCAGTTCTCTTTATGTAGACTATGATGACGTTTAAATAATCTCTTTTATTTTTTTAATTATTTCTTCAGGCGTAATACTATTAATTGCTTGCTTATATTCTTCTGGTGATTTATTGCCATATATAGAAGTAGGAATTTTAGGATATCTGTTTTTATCAACAAGAATGGAATATTTTGAGTTTTGATTAAAAGGTGCAAAGCCTGCATAAGGATGTGTTACGCCCCAAATTGTTAAAACCTTAACGCCATACATTGCGGCTAAATGACCATTTGCCGAGTCCATTGAAATCATTAAGTCCAAATTTGAAATAAAGTCAAGCTGATCTGAAAGCGTAAATCCTTCAGCTAGGCTGAAAATATTTTCGTTTCCTTCTGATATTATTTTTAGTTGTTTCCCTTCATTCTCTTCTCCGCCAAATAACAGGATTGTGTGTTCTTTGGAAATACTTTCCATTACTTCCTTCATCTTTTCTAATGAATAGGTCTTTGCTTTGTGCTTCGCAAATGGCGCTATTCCTATTAACTTTTTTTTAAAATCTATTTTATTTGTTATTGCGTGTCCGGATAAATTTGTTTTTTTAGGGAATACGGTTTTAGAAAAGTTTAGATTATAATTAATGTTCTTAAATACATCTAAATATCTTTGGTGCGTTGTCTTGAGTTGCTTAAAATGTTTGCCCTTTATCAACTTTTCTTTTTCATTTCTTCCCTTGTCAATCTGATAAAAATTCCTGCCCCATAAAAATTTAAGAAAATTTGTTCTTAAAACTCCGTGCAAATCAATTACCGCATCAATTCCTAATTGTTTCAACTCATAATATAGTTTAACTACGCCTAATAGTCCTTTATGTTTTTCTTCTAAATCTATAGCAATAATATTTGCATCTTTAAATTCTCTAAATATTTCTATATAGCCTGGCTTTGTTAAAATAGATATTTTGGTTGCCGGGAAATCCCTTTTTACAAGTCTAACTATAGGCACAGTCATTGCCACGTCTCCCATTGAAGAAAGTCTGATAATTAAAATATGTTTAATTGCTTCCAATATAATGTTAAAGAAATATTATTTGTTTTTTCTAAGTATGGGATTAAGCTCTTCATCGTTATACATTTTCATCTGCTTATAGGTTTTCATGTATTTTTGCCCTTTTGATATCTCGTCTAAAAGCTCATCTATTGCCAATGACAAGTCTTCCCTCTGTTGAATCAGCACCTCTAGCTTTAAGCTACATTTTTCTTTATGGTTCTCTGAGGCATCAATCCTGTTTGCTTCAATCCTCATGTGATATATTTTTAGCTCTAAAATTGAAAGTCTGTCTAAGGCCCATGCTGGGCTTTCTGTGTTGATTGAAGCGTCTTGTAATATTTTAACGTTAGAATATTTTTTTAAAAAATATTCGTCCAGCAATTCTACAGTGTCTGTTCGTTGTTGATTTGATGCGTCAATTTTTCGTTTTAAGCTTAGTGCCTCCGCGGGATCAATTTCTGGATCTCGAATTATATCTTCATAGGCCCATTGGAGCGTATCTATCCAGGCCTTTTTATAAAGTACGCTTTCTATGTATTCCTCTTCTATTTTATACTTGTTTGTAAAAGGCTGGTCAATGATTGCTGTTTTTTTATAATCTCTCGTTGCTTGATTAAAAATTTCGATTGCTTTTTTTGAAAACATAGCTCTTATTTAAACATCAAATATACCTTATTTAAAATAAATTATATGTGCTGGACATATAAAGCCCTTGCAGAATAAGACTCTAGTCTAGGTCAATCAAAAATCATTGTAATCATGGAAAGATTTGTATATTTGCAAGACAAATTAATTTAATTGACAATGAGAGGGTTTTTTTACGGAATAGAAAACATCTTTGTAAACTATCTTTTTCTGCCTTTTGATTTTTTAAGAGATCTTGGTGAGAATGACTGGTGGCTGTCAAATATCGTAGGGTGGTTCTTTTTTATACTTCTGTTTGGAGCATTCGTTTATTGGATGCTGCAATTAAAGTCTTTCAATGATAATAACGAAGAAGATAAAAGCGTCACTGCTCATTCTTATTTATAAATCAAATCCAATATCCTTTCTGTAATACATGTTTTTAAAATATATTTTTGATATATTTTTGTAGGATATTGATAGTGCATTCTTATAGTTTTCAGATAAAGACGTGACGGCCAAAACTCTGCCTCCAGAAGTTACAGTTTTTTTGTTTTTTGTAACCGCTCCTGCATGAAAGGCTATAGATCTGTCAACCTGCTCAAGCCCAATAATTTCATGTCCTTTTTCATATTTTTCTGGATAACCCCCTGATGCCAACACAACTGTAACAGCTTCCTTGTTATCAATTAATAGCTGTTGGTCTGATAACGTTTTGTTGTGAAGAGATATAAAAACCTCTACTATGTCATTTTGAATTCTTGGAAAAACAACTTGTGTTTCTGGATCTCCCATTCTAACATTATATTCAATAACAAAAGGGTCCTCATTAACCTTAATCAGTCCTATAAAAATAAAGCCTTGATAGGGAATATTGTCTTTTTTTAATCCTTCAATTGTTGGCTTAATGATTGTTGTTTCCACTTTTTCCATAAAAATTCTATCTACAAAAGGTGGGGGAGATATTGCTCCCATGCCTCCTGTATTTAATCCTTGATCGCCTTCTCCTATTCTCTTGTAATCCTTTGCTGTTGGTAGTATTTTATAGCTCTCTCCATCAGTTATAACAAAGCAGCTTAACTCAATTCCTTTTAGAAATTCCTCAACAACTACCCGACTGCTTGCTTCTCCAAATTTTTGTTCACACAACATTTTGTAAACCTCGCTTTTAGCTGCTTCTAAATCATCAATTATTAAAACACCCTTGCCTGCTGCAAGACCGTCTGCTTTTAGCACATAAGGCGGTGATAGTGACTCTAAAAAGTTGTTGGCGTCGGATATTTGACTCTTGTTAAATGTTTTATGGGCTGCTGTTGGAATATCGTGTCGGTTTAAAAATTCCTTTGCAAAATTCTTGCTTCCTTCTAGTTGAGCAGCCATAGTCTGTGGCCCAATTACTATAACATCCTTTAACGCTGAGTCTGCTAAGAAATAGTCGTGAATTCCATTTACTAAGGGCTCCTCTGGCCCAACAACAACCATGTTAATCCCATATTGCAATACAGCCTTTTTTATAGAGGGGAAATCATTATAGTTTATGTTTAAATTTTTTCCTGTTTTTTCTGTTCCAGAATTTCCAGGGGCAATAAAAAGCTTTTTAGATAGCTTACTTAATTCTATTTTCTGAGCAAAAGCATGCTCTCTTCCTCCAGATCCTAAAATAAGTATATTCATGATTGTGTTGTGTCTTAGTAAAAATAGTAGATGTCAGGAAATAAAAAAACTTATCCTATCATAAAAATTAAAACTGTTTAATACGCTTTTTTCTCCCCTCTAAACAAATTGAATACTGTTAATGTTATTATTTTAAGATCAAGTAGTAATGACCAGTTTTCAATATAATTAATATCAAATTTAATTCTATTAACAATGTCTAAGTTCGTTTCTATTTCGCCTCTATATCCATTTACCTGAGCAAGCCCTGTTATTCCCGGCTTAATAAAATGCCTTACCATGAACTTGTCAATTGATTTAAGGTATTTCTCGTTCTCTTTTATCATATGTGGTCTGGGGCCAACAACTGACATATTCCCTGCCAATACATTAAAAAATTGTGGCAATTCATCAATACTTGTTTTTCTTAAAAACGCTCCTACCTTTGTCAATCTTTTGTCGTTTCTGGTTGCCTGCACAGAGTCTGCTTTAGAATTAATTTTCATTGATCTGAATTTATAGCAATAAAACTGCTTGAAATTATATCCATTTCTTGCTTGTTTAAAAAAAACAGGGCCTCTAGATTCTGCCCTTATAATTATTGCAAGCAAAGGCGTTAGCCATGATAACAGACAGCAAACAACAATTAGTGAGAATAGAATGTCGAAAAGCCTTTTAACAAAATTATTAAAAGGATCTTCTAATAAAATTTTTCTTAAAGAAAGCACTGGGACATAGTCATATATTTCATGTTTTAGTTTTTTGGAATATAAATTTTCAAAGCTTGGCACAAACTTGATTGTTTTTAAATTGTTCTCTGCAAAATCTATAATTTTTTTTATTTGAGATTGACTTAAAGACGGCAATGAACAATAAATTTCATCTATATTCTCTTGAAGGATAAATTTAAAATGTTTGCTTAAATCTTCATTTTTAGTTGGCCTTATTGTTTTTATATGCCTGTATCCTGTTCCTGTTTTTTCATCAAAAAACTTCTCTAAACCCTGACTCTCTACGCCATTTCCTATTATAACCGTTCTCCTATAATTTCCTCCAAAATCAGCTCTAAATTTTAGCATAAAATAGTAGATGGAAAATTTTATCAGCCCTATTGCAAGCGAAGCGTATAGTGTAAATAGCAGTATTGTTTTTGGGGCAATTTCTAACAAAGGAAAAATCCCAGAAATAGAAAACATTGCAAGCAAAAACAAGGCGAACTGAGCAAGTAAAAGATTTAATATTTTTATCTCAGGAGTATATCTATATATATTATAAAACCTAGAAAATATTGAGATTATAACCCATGTAATAGAAACTAAAAGGCATAGCCATTCATAATTAGCGGTATTTGAGATTTCGCGTATTACAAGAAAGTTAATTATGGACAGGTCTATTAGATAGGTGGCTGGTCTAATATATCTTGAGAATCTTCCTTGTTTTTTTCTTGCCATTATAAATTTTGTTTCATTAAAACGGCTAAAAAAGCACAAAATTGCTTGTAGAGGTGTTTAATTTATGTGTGTTTCTAGTTAGAAAAAGCCTTATAGTGGAGGGTTAGCTTTTTAATATAGTTTGATAAAAGATGGTTTTTTTGATAATATCTATGTCCGTTTTTTCCAAATTCAATTTGCTTGTCTTTGTCTTCTAGAAGGGTACATATTTTTTTGCTCATTTCAGGCTGATCCATATTATTAATTAAATACCCTGTCTCATCATGAATTATTAAGTCTCTATTGCCATCACAATTTGTTAACACGCATGGTGTCTTTAGGCAAAGACTTTCTATAACTGCATATGGCATTCCTTCGTACCTAGATGTTGAGACATACAGTTGAGAGTTTTTTAGAATAGCCATAGCTTCTTCTCTGTTGATCCATGGTAATATTGTAATTTTATCTGAAAGCTTTTTTTGAATTATAAGGTTGTTTATCTTATTAAGATTCGGGCTGTACTCGCCTGCTCCAATTATATAAAGATGTGTATTTTTGTGTTTCTTTTGAACTAAACTAAAAACTTCTATAAGCATTGCAGTGTTTTTTTGATATGATGGCCTTCCTATAGTGCATATATAATTTTTGTGTTTTATTTTATTGCTACTGCTAATTTGTGTTTTTATTGGGCTTATTGCATTGTTCAAAAGAATTACTTTAGAAGGATTAAAGCCAATAATATTAATCGCATGATCTTTTTCTGATTTTGAGGTTGCAAGCAGTATAGTTTTGTTTGTTTTGAGCATGCGCTCAACAAAAATAAAGATCTTCCTTTTTAAATAATTGTTGGTGCTTAAAAAAGAAAAAGCATGTGGAGTGTATAAGATCTTAACATCAAAAAACAATGCTGCAATCCTAGCTATTACACCAGCCTTGGCGCTGTGAGCATGTATTAGGTTTGGTTTCTCCTTTCTAATAATTTCAGCCATTTTTATAATAGCGAATAGATCTTTCAAAACATTTATTTGCCTCTGAATAGTAAGCTCATAGTGTTTTATTTTTTGTTTTTTTGAGTCTGTAATTTTCCGCCTACTGTCAATGTTCTGCGATAAAACAATGTTTTCAATCTGTTTGGAGTCTGTGTTTTCAATTATTTGCCTTACACAAATCTCAACCCCGCCCACAAAATTTAAAACTTGAAGCACCTTTATTCTTTTCATTGGTTAATACGATTTATTTATTGAATCTTTTAATATTAGTGCCAATATTAGTCCAAAAACAAACACTCCAAAAGTCCTATGAAAGCTGTTTTCAATACACATAAATAAAATTAACACAATCAACAAGTTTAAATTATAAATTGAATGTTTGGCCCTTATAAGCAGGGATGCTAAAAGCACAACAAACAAGGTTAGTCCCAAAAAGCCTGTGCTTATTAGAATATCAAAATATTGATTGTGTGTGTTAAAATCTCTAGTTAAAAACCAATTTCGTTTCCTTTCAGGCTGAATTAGTTTATACTCTTTTCGAAGAAGTTGCTGTGTTTTCCCAAATCCCAGTCCAGAAATTTTGCTCTCGCTCTCGTTGAATATCGAGAGGGCTGCTTTCCATATTAAATATCTTGGCTCATGAGTTTTCACTTTCTCAATATAGCTATCTCTAAAATCGTCTTCTATATATAAAAACCTTTGTGATAAATTATAGTTGCCTAAACCAGCAAACAGACCAACTGATAGAATAATTAACAAAGCTCTATTTCTTTCTTTGGATTTTAACTTAGCCCAAACAATACTTACTAATGATATTAATATTAAAATAATGGCGCTCCTTGAAGCAATTAAAAATATGTTAAGTAATAAAAAAATAGCCACAGACAAATATGTTGTTTTATGTTTCCTGGTTTTTGCACAGAAATAAAACTCTGCACAAAATATAAAGGCAATTACACTAAAAACTCCTAAATAAAGCCTTGGAGTCATCATTAGCTCGACAACTATGTCTCCTTTATAAAATACTAGACTGCCTGTTTCTAATATATATAGTAAGATTCTTATAAATGTAATTCCTCCGCTTAGTATTACTCCTGCTATAAATGCGTTTTTTAAATAGTCCTGGGGTTTGATGAAAGAAAAAAGAATAGCTAAAAGGCCTATTTGACCAATTTTTCTTAGTTCTGCAAAGTCTGCAATAAATGTTTGTGCATAAGCAGCTTGAAAACAAATTACTAAAAAAAACACGCCATAGCTAATAAAAGCCTTATTGGAGAGTCTCCTGATTGCTTGTTTTTTCTCAAAAATAAAAAAGGCAAGCACTAAAAGAAATCCCATAATAATGCTGCTCACCTCATGTGCTATTGGAATAAAAGGGATATAAAAGCATAAAAACATGCACAACAATAAGTATCCTCTGTTTAAAATAATTTTCATGTTTTTGGTTTATAGTCGTTGCTTTTTTCTTTTTATAAAATTGATTGTTTCTCTAGAATAAAATAGCAGTATTACACTGCGAATAATTCCATAAATTGGATAAATTCCAAAATAGAAGTTTTGTAAAATTACTTTAATCCTGCTTTTGACTTGTTGTTTTCTAAATTTTGATGATATTGAGTTTTTATCAACTAGATAATCCATCAATATTTCTGGATAATTTTCTGATTTATACATTTTAATTATTTTGAAAAAAAAGGCATAATCCTCTGCAGCAAAATAATTCAATGGATAGTGCTTTGTTTCTGTTAAAACTGAAGATGAAAACATCACTGATGGATGAAGAAATACAGAATTTAAATACATTAGTTTTTTGATTTTTTTATATTTTATGGGATGTTTTAAATCAAATAAGTGCTCACCTTTACCGTCTATGACTCTTGCCCAAGTACCTAACAGTTTTACTTCAGGATTTTTCTTTAAATAACTATGCTGAAGTTTAAATTTGTTTTTATAACAAAGGTCTCCTGCATCTAATCTTGCTATATATTTATACTTTTTTTCTCTTGCAAAGTCAAGGCCTATATTCAAAGAAGCCGCTATGCCTTTGTTCTGCTTATGTTCCCTGTAAAAAAGTTGTCCTGATCGATACTTTTTTTTAAGCCCTGTTACATTTAGCTTGTTCTTGCTTCCATCGTCTATTATAATAACATCTATATTTATTCTTTCCCTAATTGATTCTATAGATTTTTCTAATCCTTTCGGGTTATTATAGTGCGGTATTATTATTATTACCTCCTTATGCATTTTTTCTTTTTTTTGATTCTATAAGAAATATTAGGGCTAAGCATAGCCAGAAAGCATAAATTCTAAACGAATCCATTTTTAGCCAGTTCATACTAAACCCTATAGTTGAAATCAATATTACTGTTGAATAAAGATTGTGTTTATTAAAGTTGTTGTAACACCAAAGAAATACTTGAATTAAAAGACAGCAGAATATTATAAAGCCAATCAGCCCTGTTTCGCTTAAAAATCTTAAATAAATATTATATCCCGGAGGAAAGCGCTCTTCGTTTTGATTTAAGTACATTAATCTAAATTCCCAATTATTTCTTTTTGCCCATACAGGATAGTGTTTCCTTGATTCAAAAGCCTGCAGCCCATAGCCTGTGCCCACCATAGGATTCTCAAGAAATACTTTAAACATGGCTTGCTGAATTCCAAATCGAGACTTATTGGAAATTGCGTGCTGCTTGTCTTCTAACTTAAAGGATTGTATTTCGCTTTTAACATACTTTGTTATTTCATTAGAATAGATTCCAAAAAGGACAAACAATATTAACATAAAAGAAAAAGATGTTTTTAGAAACACTTTTGAATGTTTTGTGTCTCTTAAAAGAATAATTGCAAAAATTACTATCTGAATTATTGTAATAAAAAAAGCGGCTCTTGATCCTGATAGAAATGCTAAAGCAATAACTATTATTGTTGGAATATATTTCCATTTTGAATTGCTAGTTATAATATAGCTAAACATCCAGCCCGAAATAGATAATAAATATGTGCCAAGCGCAGGAGCCTCAAAAGTTACAGATGAAATTCTGCTGCCGCTAGGATCAATTTTAGCTTCTGTAAAAGGGAAATAGTCAAATATGTTTAAAAGCGTTGTTTTTAAGTCTAGCATCCCAAATTTTACAATTAGAGTTTCAATAAATGCATATACAAAAACTATTGATAGAGAAGCAAGTAAGGCTTTCCTTATTCTAAAAAAAAGTTTGTTTATGTCTAGGGTAAAAAATGCATTATAAAATCCGATTGGCAGTAAAATTGCACAAATTATTAGTGCTCCATACTGATTTATAAATCTCTCAACGCCTGTGGTTTTCTTAAAAAAATATTCTGCAATATTTGTGCTGCTTAGTATTGTTGCTAAAAGGCTCCATACTGTAAGTAATATTAGAAATTGAAATATTATATTTTGATGTGGAATTTTTATTTTTCTTTTAAACAATAATAACATAAAAGCTATAGAAAAAAACAGAAAACAAGAATCCCTGTAGAATTCGCCTAAAACTCCTATTCCCTCCCATGAATTGAAGGGAATAAAAAATATTCCTATAAAAATTAGGCTTGAGGCAATATATGTTATGCTTAGTTTTTTCATTTATAGATTTAATTATAATTATTCCACTTGGATGTGTCAACTCCTAGTTTTTTAATTTCTTCTACCTCTTTTCTAAAATAATTTATCAAGTATTTTTGTGTTTTATTGTTTATTTTTTGTGACGAGCTTTTGTGTCTAGCTAATATGCCGTTTAATATGTCCTTCATCCAGGGGCGAACAGGAACAGCTCTTTTTAATATGTTTTTTGCTAATGAAGGTTTAAATATTAGTGATGTAACAATGTTCTTTTTGTACACTCCGCCTGGATTATATGTTTTTGTTAAGCTTTTAGGTTTAAATTCTGGATCCGCTCCCAAAAATTCATATGTTTTCTTAATTGTCTGTCTGGGCTCTTGGCTTAGCTCTTCCTGGGTTATAATTAAAACATTAGAGAAAACTTCTATCGCTTTGCTAATTTTCTTATAATAAGTAGAATTAAATTTGTAATACCAAAAATCTGCATATTTTAAAGCTTTTCTGATTTCTTCTTGCTTTAAGGCCTCCTCAAAACTAAGTGTTTCTCGTTGCTCTCTTAGCAAATGCAAGTAATTTGAGTATGCTCTTTTTATTGGGTCTCTAATTAAAACTATAATTTTTGGATTAGAAAGTGTTTTGCTAATTTTTGGAAAGAGTTTAGGATAATTTATGTATGACGGAGAGGTCTCTCCTATAATTCTGTAATTTTTTCCTTTCTCAAAACATTTTTGATAATTCTTTAAATTTTTTATGTGTGTTTTTGCCAAAATAGAATCCCCTGCTCCCTTGTTCTCGTCTGAAAATATTTTGTTTGTAAAAAAATGTAATTCTTTTTGATCTGGCATATATATTTCTGGGTGTTCTGACAAATAGTAATGAAGAGACGTTGTCCCGCATTTTGGAAAGCCTGATATTATAAAATTAGGTAATGTCATAAGATTATGATATATATATTTTAATTCTATCTGTTCTATAAACAGCTGCCACAATTAAGCAGTTCCAAAAAATCATGCTAATTAATGTTGCTGCTGCTGCTCCTTCAATTCCATATATTGGAATTAACATTAAATTTAAAACTACATTAATGCCAAGCCCTAGGATTAATATGGTATTTAGCTTTTTCTGCTTGCCTGTCATATTTAAATATATTGCCCCGGGGCCACACAATGAGCTGAAAAACTGGCCGCCCAAAAGCAACAACAGCGCGTCTCTTGCTAAAACATAGTTTGCGCCAAAAAGGCCTAACACAAAGTCTGAAAAAACAAACAATATTATCAAAACAGGAATGCTTATAATAAAAATAATTCTCGCCGAATCGTTAATTAGCTTGTTTAGTTTTTCAAAATCATTAGTGCTGTAAATTTCAGCTATTTTTGGAGCAACAACAATGTTAACTGACATAAGAGCTAGGGCTGTAACTGTTGCTAGTTTTACTGCAACAGAATAATAGGCTATACTTTCAAACCCCTCATAGGCAGTTAAAATTATTATATCAACACTTTGCATAATAAAATATGCTATTGCGCTTAAAGCCATTGGATATGACCGAGCAAAAATTTGATAATACGAAAAATTGTAGTTTTTGTTTTTGGATAAATTTAATTTTTTAAATAGTAGGCCTACCTGAATTAGAGTGGTTAGCGAAAGCAACAAAAAGCTAGCTAAAAAAGCCTCTATTAACCATTCTTGATTTTGTGTATAATATAAAACTATTGAGAAGACAAAAATTGGCGTATATCTAAAAATGTTTCTGTAAAGCTCTGAAGAAATTGTTTTGTTTAAGGCTCTTAGAGTGTCTATATTAAGCATTGTTATGGTGTAAAAAAACAGAGCAGCTATTGATTTTAAAATCAAAGAATATGCCTCTTCCTTATTAAAAAGCTCATTAATAAATTGCTCTGTAAACATTGCATACCCTAAGGCAAATAGCAAACAAAGAGCTGTAGTCATCATTAACATTTTAATATATATGTTTTTAATAGACTGTAAAGATTTTTTTGATTTTAAAAACCCTGAATAATATATAATGGACTGGTTTGTTCCAATTAAAGACGCTCCGCTAAGGATCATTATTGTTGCCCTGACAAAATCGTATTTTCCAACTAATTCTGCAGAATAATAATTTGTTAAAAACATCGTGAATAAAAACAACAAAACAACGCCTGATCCTCTTAGAAAAAGAACTTTGATGCTTTTCTGAATTAATTCGTTGTTTGTCATATTATAAGCCTCTATCTAATTTGTCTAAATACTTATAAAGTTTTAGAACAACTGAAGCTATTATAAATATGAGCACTAATAAAATTGGGTAATATACTGTTTTGTTATCGCTGAGTCCGTCTTGGGCTATTAAAAGGTTTGTTTCATTAATAACCATTACTGTTTCTTTAGACAAAATTCGTTCATTTTTTAGCTCCTCATTTTGCTCCTCAAGTTCGATTTTTATTTTAATTAGTTCATTTGGCAAATAGGTTTTGTTGTCAATATAGAGTTGTGCTGAGTTTTTATCAAAAGTGTTTGGTGAGCTATATTTTTCTATAAGCTTATCAATTTGTTTGATGGTGTTTTCGTTGTTGAAAATGCTGCTTGCTATGCTTTGAAGTCTTCTTTCCTTCAGGCCCAAAAACAGAGGATTTCCATTAAAATATTGTATTATTTTTTTTAATGAAGAAGTGCTTGCGGTTGAAGATATGTCTAAGCTTAATACATGATATTCATAATCTGACTTAAAGCCTTCTGTCATTGCTATATTGTCTTCAAACTCTAAATTCTCAAAAAGAGCTCTGATTTCATTAGCATCGATTTCTGATTTTAAAATATCTTTTAAATCAATAATAGGTTTTATGCTAATCTCCGTAATTTGTTCGTCGTCACTAAGCCCCATGTCGTTGCTAAAAAAAACATCATCCTCAGATTCTATTTTCTGGTTTATAAGGCTTATTGCATCATAGACATAGTTTCCTGCGTCAAAATTAATTTTTAATAATACTGAAGCCTCCTTCGTTGAATCATCTTCAATTATATTTTCAGTTATAAACCCTAGCGCTGCTCCCAAGACTATTATTGCGCTTATTGTTTTCCAATTAACAAAAAGCTCCTTAAAAGCTCTGAAAACTATTAGTATAAGATTTAAAAAGAGGTCTGATATTTTTTTGAAAAGCTGGACAATATCCATTTCTTCGTTTATTTCCGTGTTGTTTTTTTTAGTCATGACAATTTATTTTGTCATATTTAAACGAAACTTCTTCTGGTTTATTTTATGAAAAGTGGTTTTATCCTTTTATAACTAGGTCTTGTTTGTAAAGTTGGTCAGCAATTTTGCGGTCATTTGAAATTTTGGGTATTTTGTTTTGTCCGCCCAATTTTCCTATAGAATCCATGTAGCTGCTGAATCCGTTTTTAGAAACTCTTCTGATTTTTAAACTCTTAATTACCTTTCCTTGTATAAGGTCCTGGTAATATTTGTTTTGACTCTGCATGTTCAAGTCCAGATCTTGTTCAAAGCCTTCAAGGTCGACAGCCTCTGAGTCAAAATCTACAAACCATTCGTGATAGGAGGACATATTGTCTGTGCTAAATTTTGGTGCAACAGTAAATTCGTTTACAACG
>CEVA01044094.1_pt1 | contig 13204 bp, 11 predicted proteins | sample 361521 | NCBI WGS metagenome assembly CEVA01 (sample SAMEA2622823, study PRJEB7988) | marine metagenome | isolation source: saline water (ENVO:00002010), including
AACATTTAATCTCCCTTAAGTACCAGGCTGGAACTTGTATGAAAACAGATCTGCATCACTGAGAACAAATCGTAACCGTACATTTTTATCAGATAGTGCACTTACCGAGGAAACACCTCCCCAGCTTACCTTTCTATCTATCTCATCACCGATTAATTCATCGAACCTATCTAGCTCATATCCTTTTACAGGGTTACCCTTCTCATCCTGAATCTCCATCTTGATACGACCTGCGGCACTTGTAGCATAGTTAACCCTTAGTTCATCCCCGTCAAAAGAAATAACTTTTGTCGTTGCTTCTCCGCCTGCATAAGGCCCATTGAGAGATGAAAAACCATCAAGCCTAAGTAACATACGTTCAAGATAAGCATTCTTCTGTCCGGAATCTCTTTGAACATAAAATGCCATCTCGGTGGCTCCAGCCGGCACAACACCCAGGGCCGGATAATTGTTCCTTGAAGTCCAGTTATTCTGACCTATCCCAGGCCTTACAAAACTTTCAAGGAAGGTAAAATCGTACTCCGTTGTACCTGCCCGTGAGGTCAGTAAAACACCGTCTGAACAATCCTGTGGTTTACCTATTCCAGGATCTAATTCACGATCTCCATATTCCTGTTCATCTGGGCTCAGCTTCCTGCGGTCGAAAAATATACGTCCGGGCATTGATATATAGATATGAGGTGCCCTCCAGTAAGGTGTAGTCTGGTTAGTATAAAGATGCTCAGAAGGTATCTCGGAACCGGTATCGCTATAGGTCATCTTAGTTGGTTCACTCCAGTTCACAAAATCTAATGATGTAGCTTTAGCTGTAGCTCTTCTCGCAACATCAGCAGGAGCTTCCATATGACGGGCATAGAGAACGTATTGTTCCTCAAACTCGGACCAGAACATAGAATTTTGAGCATCAAAATGATTCTTGAGAGAATTAGGTACAACTACTTCTTCGCTTACTTCCTTCCAGTGAATACCATCCGGAGAGACATATCCTTTCAAACCATCTTGATGGCGTGCATTTCCCTTATACCTTTCTGATATAGGTACACCGGGTCTTTTATCAACAAACGGACAGAACTGCCATCCTGATTTGAGAATTATGTTATTTTCACTGGAACCGTCTACCTCCACAAGACCAAGACTGGGCCTTGACCAGTTAATCCCATCAGAACTTTCCACATAACTTGTCAGCGACTCAAATCCCCTGTCAGTCCTTTCATAGGTATTGGTTCTGTGATACATCCGATAGGTGCCAGCATCCTCTAGTACCGTAGTATAATGTGCCATGTGTCCTTCAAGATGTGCGTTCTTACCCTCCCCGTATATAAGAGCAGTACCGCCAGGCCTTGGAACCTGTAATTTCAACGAAGCCCCATCAAGAGTATCGATTAGATGGTTATCAAGAAACAGTTCTCGTCTTGAGCCTATATTATTCATGTTAATAGCACCTTTCATAATTTTAAAATTTCAAAATTATAACTAGTCATCATTTCCGATTATCAAAAGAACTCTACTGTAGAATTACCTCGAAAATTACCAGTAATAATATAGATGATCAATACTAAAAACAATCTGTACTAAATAACACTAATTACTTCTATGTCTCCTGGTCCGAATTATTGACTTTCTACAACTTGGACAATAAACTAAATATCAATTAATGCAACTAATTGCATGTGCAACTATGAGCTGCGAAGAAACAACAATAGATATACTGAAAGATACCGGACATCGTTTAACGCCGCAAAGGCTACTGATCCTATCTGCTATAAGACACGCAGAGGGGCATGTAACAGCAGCGCAGATACAGGACGAGGTAAGAGAAACTTACCCCTACGTCGACGTTTCAACGGTTTACAGGAATTTAAATGCTTTAAGGGAAAATGGGCTTATAACAGAAGCTCATATAGGGAGCGGAGACTCAGAATACGAATGGATCGGACAGGACAGGCATCACCATATTGTATGTAAAAACTGTGAGAGTATCTTACAGGTCGATGATAGCTATTTGAATTCGCTTAGCGACTCTGTGATGAAAGACTACGGATTTATGGTAGACATCGAACATCTGCCAATAACAGGTTTATGTAAGGATTGTAATGATAAATAATTTGGCTTCAAGGGCAGAAGAATAAAATGACAGCAGAATCAGGTGTAATAGCTGCTGTTATCCTGGGTTTCTTACTCGGGTTTAAACATGCTACCGATGCAGATCACGTCCTTGCCGTTAGCACGATAGTTAATGAATACCGGAATATTTTTAGAGGTCTATGGATTGGAGCGTCATGGGGACTGGGACACACAGTTCCCATGTTAATAGTCGGACTAATAATACTAGCCTTTAAGGGTCCAGTTATGGACGTTTACGAAAACATTGCACCTGTCTTTGAGTTTGGAGTCGGAATCATGCTCGTATTTCTGGGTATACAGGTTTACTGGAATCTTAGGAAAGGTCTCCTACATACTCATCAGCACGCTCATGACGGGACCGCTCATCTTCACATCCACGGAACGCACGAACCTATAGAAGACCCTGATGTTGAAAAACAACATGGTATGTTCAAACCAGGCAAACCATTCTTTCGGGTAAAGTCTTTCATAATCGGTAGCCTGCATGGCCTGGCAGGCACAGCAGCGGTTATGCTTGCCCTGCTTCCAACTACAAGCTCATTCCTATCAGGCATCCTGTACATCGTGATGTTTGGAATAGGCACAATCCTGTCAATGGCAATCATTACCATTGTACTAGGCATTCCATTCGTTTTAAGCGGTGGCCATCAAAAAGTAAACAACATAATTAATGGAACTGCAGGAGCTGCAAGCACTCTGTTCGGTTTTGCGTTAATGTCAGATATAGCCCTGGGAACTCAAATCATTCCGTTTTAATCTCTCAGGACTTTTTCAAACTAAATAACTAATCTATTACCACTGAACAAACATCGGCATTATCACGTGGACATAGTTGTCATTATCCACCGGACGTAATACACCCGGACTTGACGGAGTAGTAGTCTCAAGGGCTACCTCACTCTCCGACATAACCTCTAGAACATCCAGTAAATATTTGCTGTTAAACGCTATCTTTGCGTCATCACCTTCAACATTCGCGTCGACATCACCCTGATGATCACCCACTTCTTCAGCCCTGGAAGAAATAGATAATTTCCCGGGGCCACCGTCTGGGCTGGCATCAACCATTATTCTTACAATACCACTACCATCACGTGCAAATATCGATGCGCTGCGTGCTGCGCTCGAAAGGTCCCCACGATTCATCGTTGCTCGATTATCATGAGATTCCGGTATTAACTGGCTATAGTTAGGGAATGTACCCTGCAGAAGCTGTGTAACAATTTCCGTATCAGCAAGTCGGAAAAGAGCTGCACTCTTATTTGATGTTACGGTAAACTCTACAAGCTCCCTGCTACCTGATACGAGGCGGCTAATTTCCTGTAAAGATCTTGCTGGTATTATAAATTCAGTATCTTCTGAAAGTGGTTCAGCTAATTTCCCCTTGTAAACAGCAAGCCTGAAACCATCAGCCGCTGCAAAAGTAAAATTATCACCTTCAATTTCTACCTTAATCCCCGTTAAAACAGGCCTGCTATCTTCAGTAGCAGCTGCAAATGCTACCCTGGAAATAGCATCCAGAAGGACTCCTGGTTCTATTTTACCGACGATACCATCATCGATAGAAGGGATCGGAGGGAACTCCTCTGCATCAATACCATTAACATTAGAGTCTACCCTGGAACATTTAACTGATATTCCCGTACCTGCAGAAATCGACTCAATATCTATCCGTTCAGCAGGCAATGAATTGACAAGCTCTGTAAAGAGTCTTGCTGGTACAGTTATCGAACCCTCGTCTTCTATCTGAGATCCTATCCAAGTTGTGATGGCTATCTCCGTATTAGTAGCAGCCAGTTTCAATCTAGACTGATCTGTCTGTATAAGTACATTTTGTGTTATGGGAAGCGGGCTCCTTGTAGCAACAGCTCTGCCAACTACACCGAGTCCACTACTCAGGTTTTCCTGCAAGCAAGATAACCGCATACGAAATCCTCCAAATTTAAGTATGGGCTAGTATAGATTGGTTAAGCACACTGGTCAAGCACTGTATAGTGCGATTAAGACCATTTAAGACCCTAGATGTTGGGTAGATACGTCCTACCCCGATCAAAATAGCCCTTCTGAAAACAAGAATTTATCAAGAAGATTTGCTTAATCTATCTAGCCATTCAATAAAAAATATTACTCGACTACAATTTTACCAATCATGCCATTTGCTTCGTGCGGCACGCAGTAAAGTTTAAATTCTCCGGCCTTATTAAAAGTATGGGTGAATGTAATTGTTTCTCCACCACTAAGTGACTTATCAATGCCAAGTTCATCCACGTTAAATGTGTGGAATTCCGTTTCAGCAGAGATTGTAAACTCAACAGTCTCTCCAACCTTGAATTGAAAGTCAGTTCGACTGAATTCATATTTACCAGTGCCAGCTGGGTCTCGGTTAACTACCTTAACCTTGGTCACATCTCCATCTGATGACGTGGTGCTAGAAGAATCCTCTTTAGTATCAACTTTACCGCCCGGAGCTTTTTCAATCACCGATTTTGGAGCCTGTGCGGGAGCAGCAGGAGAGTTATCCTTAGTAGAACTTGACTCCTCAGAGCTGCCGCAGGCAACTAAGCTAATTACAAGTATAATTCCCAGTATTAAAACGCCTATATATCTCTTCATCACCCATCCTGTAAATATCATATTTTGGTCAGTTATCATGCTAACATCAACATATCTACCTATCAATAATTTCCTTAGGCAATACAGATACTCTTAGATAACCATTTTTGTGCTAGACTAACGGATTAACAATTTAATGGGGACGCGTGGGTTCGACAGAGGAGTCTTCCCGCGGGATTGCAGGTCGAGGCGCCATCACACCTCGTAAAAAGATGGCAAAACTATAACAGGCAAAGAACAACTGCCCGTCGCCGCCTAATTAGGCGGTGCGTTCACCGTCTCCTTACCTCGAGGGAGGCGAATGAGCGACGCAATTCGGGGTGCTTTCCCAAACATGCCGATACCTGGGACCTAAGATAATCGGCTGGCTATAGTGAACTCGGTGCCGGATAGGATTCACTAACCAGCGAGATTAAAATCCCGGCTAAACCTGTAGTACATTCCGCTGGATAATCTTTTGGACGGGGAGTTCGACCCTCCCCCGTCTCCACCATGAACACACGAGCCCCCCAGGACAGCCTGGGGGGCTTAATTTATATGTGCAGGAGATTAAAATGGAAGGAAAATTATCTGGAAAAGTAGCGATAGTAACTGGGGGTAACAGCGGGATAGGTGAGGCAACATCACATCTATTTGCCAGGGAAGGGGCTAAGGTAATTCTAATGGCAAGACGGAAAAAAGAAGGAAACCGGGTTCAAGAAGAAATAAGAAGAGATGGCGGACAAGCTACTTTCATTGCCTGTGATGTTAGTGATGTAGAATCTGTAGAAAAAGCAGTTCAAAAAGCATCAGATACCTACGGACCAATTCATATACTCTTTAATAATGCAGGCGGAGGCGGGGAAGGCAACTTTCCAGATTCAACCACTGAAGAATGGAACAGGGTCATCAATCTTAATTTGAACAGTACTTTTTATGTCTCCCGAGCGGTTTGGCCACATATTATTTCTGCAGGTGGTGGAGCCGTAGTAAACATGTCATCTCTTGCTGCACAGCGCGGATTTAGTCCAAGTATGTATGACGAGTTTGGTGTCACAGCACCTTCTTACTATGCTGCAAAGGCTGGAGTCGATGCGCTAACACGGTATATGGCAGGAATCGGGGGCAAACACAACATCAGGATAAATGCTGTTCGGCCCGGTCAGATATTGACGCCTGGAGCAACACGGGAAAGTCCAGATAAGCCTGGAAAAAAACAACACGTTTATAAGGAGATGTTCGACCTAGTTCAGATTACCCCAGGCCCGGGATATCCAGAGGACGTTGCAAACCTAGTATTATTTCTCGTCTCTGATCAATCTAGGTTTATTACTGGAGAAATTATTAATGTGGACGGAGGCGTTGCAGCAAAAATATAGCTACTTTGGACATTCCATTTTTGCAATCAGTTCCCCAGCCGAATTAAAAAGATGGGCTGTATCACCATCATTGTTCCAAACGGTTGATTTTTCCAATAAATCTCGGTATCTGTATTTTCCCCTGTGGTTCCAGATATTATTTCAACTGAACTGCCTGCTTTAAGAAGAAATTCTTTAGGAAACTCAAATTTGTGTTTTGGGCCTTCATCTTCAATTTTCCATCCGGTTAAATTGGCAATAGATTCATCGGCATTAGTTATCACTATCTTCTCAGGTTTCCCTTTACAATCGACAGAAGTTATACCCACTGTTCCAGGTTCACTCGCAGTGGTAACCGCTGTTTTTAATACTGCTGGAGATTTAACCTTGGAAGGAACAACTATTACTGAAGGCGGATTTTCACATGTTTTTAACATACCTTGTAATGCTTCCCATTCAAGCTGTGTGGCAGTTAAATCCCAATCCATCTTTATTTTAATCCAGTCAATAGCATAGTCACACCAATAATCTTTATTAGATGGCTTCCAACCTTCAGGCCCTTTTGCACCTTTTTTCCTGTTAGCAGATGCTGTCACAGCTATTAGATGGTCTTGATATTCCATATCATTAGCAAATGCTTTTTTCCTATCCTTGTCCCATGACCAGCCTCCTGAGTCATGTGCGTTCTTGAGGGGAACCATATGATCGATATCGAGCTTGGTCGCATCTGTAACTTCCTGGCCTGAGTAAACGGCAAACCATTTTCCAGATTTGACCTGGCATTTCTTGTCCGTTTTAAACTCCACAGGTTCCAATGACTCTTCAATCAATACTTCATGTCTAGCATTTTGACAATCTTTATCAGTATCAATCCAGTGATTCCATTCACTTCTACTATATCTGGGTATATTTTTATATATTTCGGCAACGGCTATCTCATATTCAATCTGTGAATTATTAGGTTTCAAAATAGGTTTTGCTGATAAAGGTGTCGGTAGTAGCTGTGGCTTAGTAGTAGGGACAGCTGTAGGTCTAGGAGTCGGAGTTTGCGTTAAAACAATGGTCGGAACCGGCCTAGGGGTTGGAACAGATACATTGCTTGGAACTACTGTAGGCGCAGCAGTAGGTTTAGCAAGCGGAGTCTGAGCCACAGCAATGGTCGCATCTGGTCTAGGGTCGGGAACAGAAACATTGCTGGAAACCTTAATAGATAGATCAGTTTCAACATCATCAGTCTTTACATCACCGCCACACCCATTAACCATCAAAACACAAAGCATTCCGAATGAAATCCAAAAAATGATCTTCATTAAATTTTACTCACACTTCTACGATATTAGTATTCGTCACTTATCATTACCATTTTTGCATGCTACAGACAATCGATATTTGACTATTAACACTTTATAGACCTCTATATCTTACGTTTTAGCGTTAAGTTGATCAAAAATCTTCGGTCTCACCAGCACTAATCTCTTCGGACTCCACTCGGTCTGAGCAGTCGGCAGAAGTGATATTGCAAAACCCGCACTCAGGGGCACTTGGCACTCTGCGAGCAGGGTCCGGTGAGGCCATCCTTTGAATAAGGCTGCTCAGGTTATCTACAAATACGTCATCAATAGCAGTATCAGGTATCGATTCCTCGTGATCGGGATAAACAACCTTCCCTTCAAAAGCAGTATTTCTATATTGAGGTAAGGCCTTAGGCAAAGCATACATATATAACATTACCTGTACCTTATGAGATGGCGATGGTTCACCCGTTTTTGCATCCAATACAGTACCCATTCCATCTGAAACAGTTATCAGATCAGGCTTACCTCCAAGAACCGCTGTACGCCCTCGAAGTGTGAAGGAATTCTGACTTTCCGTAAACACTGTTTTGCCATCTTCTTCGAGTTCTGTTCTGATTCTATTTAGAAGCTCAGTATGTCTAAGTTGCCATTCTGTAGAATCAAAATCTGATGGGACTTTGGGATAACTTCTGCCATCGTGATTGGCACGAAACCAGGCCGCCCACTCACATGAATTTTCTCCAACAAGGAGCTTGGTCAGCCAAGTCGCCCAAATATAGGGCATATCCCTTCTATCTGCCATAGCGCACCTCTATATCTATCAACGGTACCAATATTACCACTCAAGTCCTGTCATAAAAACAGGAAATACACTAAATTAATAAATTTTGATATCATCGCGCTAATTAATCGGATTCCAGAGCTCAATGATTGAACGAATCGACAGATATGTTCTGAAAGAAAAAGTCGGGGCCGGTGGCCAAGCCATTGTTTATATGGCTGAAGATACCCGACTGGATAAAATTGTTGCCCTCAAATTAATGCACCAGCCTGCTTCCACTGCATCTGCATACACAGAAGCAGTCATGAACGAGGCAAAACTAGCTGCTGGCCTCTCCCACCCAAATATAGCAACAGTATTTGACGCTAACGTCGCTGATGAATATGCATACATTGTTATGGAGTACTTTCCAAACAGCCTGGATAAACTCCTAACCGAACAGGGACCTCTAAATCCTACTAATGCAGTAAATATAACTAAACAAATTTGTGAAGGACTTTCCCACGCACACTCTAAAGGTATAGTCCATCGTGACATAAAACCACATAACATCCTCCTCGATCCACAGGGTAATCCTAAAATCACCGACTTCGGTATAGCTCGAGCTGCTGACCTGTCTGTTTCCAGTGCTACCAGCTCCGGTACTGCTCAATATATGTCCCCGGAACAGTTCCGAGGTGAAACAAAACCAGATGTCAGATCGGATATCTACTCCCTGGGTATAATACTCTACGAAATACTCACAGGACAACCTCCGCACGAAGGAAGTATCTATCAGTTAGCTCAAATGCACCTAAATGAATCTTTACCCGATATATCTAAAGACCTGAAAGTCCCCCCTAATCTCGAGAAGATAATCAGAAAATGTGTTGAGAAAGACCCTGGTGACAGATATCAAAACGCTGCTCAGCTTGTGACAGCTCTGTATAACCTTTCAAAACCCGCCACCGCAAAAGCAGCCGCCCCTGTACCAGGGCAGCAACAACCATCCCCTGCACCCGATGAAGGTATACCTACAGGAAGAGACTGGAGAAGACACGGAAAATACACCGTACTCGGTAAAACCGGACCAGACGATAGATCTGGATTTACTCACAATGTACAGGCTGCTGCTGACGAAGTAGTCATTGTAAGACGAAACGGCGAGATACAAGACTTTTTTACTGAAGAAAGAAAACCAACTCGCTCTTTCTCAGAATCTCTAAGATCCCTCTTTGGACTAGGACCCAATATCGAAGTCTTTAAAGCAAACCTGACAAGGTTCAATATCATCTTCTGGATGGGAGATCAGGACACACTCGTAACCGGTAACAAAAGCTTTACTTTCGGTCTACCTGTTATGACTAAAGATAACCAGATAATATCAGCAAGAACAGGCTGACCTTGACCAGCAAAGACACCAGGTCGCACTTGAACATGTACGTAACTTCAACGAAATTGAAGAACTGAGAAGCATCGGTAAAGAAAAACAGGACAATCAAAAGTCTCCCGTAGAAGTCATACTAAAACCTTCTAAGCTACAGGTCGCTGTAGCTACTACAGGAGTAATAGTAGGTATTTTCTTCCTGCTTAGAGCAATTACCAGTGACTTCCAAACTTTGCCATGGCAACCAGAACAGGTCATATCCGAAGATAGCTCTGACGACGTGTTTGGAAAACCTACAGGAGATTCTCTATTAGAGTCTCCTACTCCTGTGCAATTAGTCGCTGTCCAGCCCACTTCTACTCCAACACTAACTCCAGTACCCACAACTGTCCCAACTAATTCACCAATACCTGTCCCGCAAAATATGGCAGTACCGACTCCAACAAGTACATATACACCTTTACCAACTCCTGTACCTACTAATACTCCCACTCCCGCTTTGACAGCCAGCCAGTACGTACAGTCACTTAAGGATGAAGCAGAAAGATTTTTTGATAATGGGGAATTTACCAGATCTATAGAAGTTTATAACGAAGTTATGATCCTCGATCCGAGGGACTCTAAATCCTATTACAACAGGGCAATCGCTTACTTCATACTAGGACAACAAGAACAAGCTCTAATTGACTACAACCGAGCCATTGATATAAATCCTCAATATGCCAACCCAACAGAACTATACGGCAGAAGTCTCGCATCACTCAGACAGGCATCCATACCTCCAACTCCAACAAATATACCTAGAATACCTACCCCTACCATTACTCCCATTCCTACACCGACTCTGACACCTACTTCTATTCCTACTCCCACGCCTACTCTCATTCCGACACCTACTCCAACACCTACTCCTACTCCTCTTCCAACCTCAACTCCAACACCTATCCCGACGGCTACGCCAGTACCTGTGGAGTTTACCGTCTCAAATATTATGTTCATACCTTTCGCTCCGGGACAGCCTCCTACTGGTACCGGGTATACTTACCTGGCTGTAAACAAAGGTTCAAACGTAGCGATACAGGTAACTGTATCGGCAAATGTAGAGATCGAGTCAGGAATCCGAATAGAGATGTGGAAGGATATACGTAATCAACCTGACGAGATTTACCGAAGACCCTGCCCCACAACAACCGGTTATCTCAATCCCCCGTTACAGGTAACCTGTTACATGAATATCTCCGATGCAACTCAGTCAGCATCCTACCCAGGGTCTGTCAGGCACTACTACATTAAAGTTTTCAGGGAAAGTGAAAATGGCAGCTTCGAGCCAATTTATGAACCTACAGATTCAGATAACCGACCAAGCATTACCACTAAACAAAATGCCCCGGCTCCCACCGCTGTTCCTACCAGCACTCCTACGCCTATCCCTGCTGGTAATCCTACTGCTACTCCAGTAGGCAATCCGACTGCTACTCCTACTCCAGTAGGTAATTCTACATCGACTCCAGTATCTGCTCCTAGCACTAATGCAAGCCCAGGCACGCTCTGGTCGCTCGGACGCAATGAAGCTGGACAACATGGGGCCGGAAATACCACAAACAGCTATTGGCCAAACGCCGCACAGGAGGCATCAGGTGCAACCAACTGGATAGACGTAGTTACTGTCGGACTATTTACTATTGCTCTAAAGTCTGACGGCACTATTTGGAGTTGGGGTGGAGAAGACGAAGTATCTCTTTGTGCCAGTCTAGGGTATCAAGCTTCATCAGCACAGCTTTCACCAGTAGAAGTTGGTCAGGATATTAGAATCCAAAATGGATTTAGTTGGACTAAAATAGCTGCGGGGGGCTACGGGACAACAGCATGTCACGTGGCAGCACTAGCATCTAATGGTACCATTTGGTCTTGGGGACGTAATGACGGAGGCCAACTAGGCATAGGAACCCGTGTTAAGCAGTTTACTCCCATCCAAGAATCTAGCAATTCTACATCTACTCCGTCCACTAACTGGATAGATATTTCTGTAGGCGCGTGGCATACAGTTGCTCTTAAATCCGATGGCACTCTCTGGTCATGGGGTGATAACCTAAATCAGCTAGGTTACTATCTTTATCCAAATTCAAACGATCAACTTGTACCTGGTCCAATTGGGTATGGTTCAGACTGGAATGCTATCGCAACAGGGTATCAACACACTCTAGGTTTAAAAACAAACGGAACCCTTTGGGCATGGGGTAGAAACGTTCATGGACAACTTGGAGATGGAACACAATATGACAGGGTGTTCCCAGTTCAAATAGGAGGGGATAGCGATTGGACTGCGATTTTCGCAGGTGCTAATTCATCAGGTGCTATCAAAAACAATGGAACGGCATGGACATGGGGAGACAATAATTTGATGCACCTAGGAATTACGAGCACCGGATATGGATTACGTGAAAATGGGATTGAAAAAGTCCCAAAGCAATGCTGTAACGGATCATTGGCTGAAAATTGGCTAGGTTCATTATTTTCTCTTGGTGAGATCACAATGGCAACTATCCATGTAGGCTCTATACCAAACTATCAATTCGGTAGTGGTAATGGCACTATGTGGAATGGAGGTAGAACTGGATCAGTAGGAATTGGTTGTCAAGGGGGAGATTGCGGGAACACCGGATTTGGTGATATCGGTTATTTAGACGGTAATACCTATGTCGTACCAACATGGAATAAAGTTGTAGTTGGGGAAGGTAGAATGCATTTTATCAAGTAAATCAAACTTCCAAAAACACCGCTATAGTAGTTTATTGTTTAGTAGATTGATATCAACAAATATTAATATGATCAAAAGGAATCTCTAGATGTGCGGTAGATTTGCTCTTCCAGATAATCAAGAATCCATTATAGAAGGCTTCGATATTGCGACCAATCTACAGGTCGAGCTAGCGCATGTATTAACACCTAGATATAACATAGCTCCAACTGATCAAATTCCAGTCATAATCAGTAAAAAGGGTGAACGGAACATCGCATCGATGAGATGGGGACTCATCCCATTTAGGACCAATGAATTCAAAGGAAGAACAGCTATAGATAAGAACGGCAAATCTATCAATACTCCTATAAATGCAAGAGCCGAAACAGTAGATTCCAATGGCAGCTTTAAGCGATCTTTTGAAAAAAGGAGATGCATAATACCTGCAGGAGGGTTCTACGAATGGAAAAGGAATGGAACAACTAAAACTCCTCACTGGATAACCAGTTCTGAAAGTCCATGGATGGGTTTTGCAGGACTGTACACCTGGTGGAAGTCACCGGATTCTAAATGGATTCCATCTTGCACGATAATCACAACGACTGCTAACGACTTCATGCAATCAATACATGATCGTATGCCGGTAATATTGACTGAGGGGGCCTATGATCTCTGGCTAAATCAAGATAATCATGATTTGTCAGAACTTAAAGAGATACTGGTACCTTACCCATCAGCTAAAATGAATGCCTATACAGTATCCAGCCGGGTAAACAAGGTTGGTAATGACGGCCCGGACTTGATAAACGAAGTGCAAGTTAACTCCCCTACCCTCATATAACAGATTTGGATAAACGTAGTTAAACTCCCGGTCAACGCCTTCGAACGACTTTCCCTGGAAGCGCACCTGTACTTATCCCGTCAGATATTATCGGCTGACCATTTACC
>CEVA01079456.1_pt1 | contig 13201 bp, 11 predicted proteins | sample 361521 | NCBI WGS metagenome assembly CEVA01 (sample SAMEA2622823, study PRJEB7988) | marine metagenome | isolation source: saline water (ENVO:00002010), including
AAGTAGCCGCATCTTGATCTCCCATTTTCAGTCAAATATTTTCTCCGCAATTAAATGGTAACAATTGAGAAGAACAGCTGGAATTACAGCATACACGTTAGTCATGGTCAATCGGATAGAATCACAAATCTGGCTCCTCATTCAGAAACGCGACGATAGACTCGGGTTCCATCAGTGGATATAGCGTAAATTCCGCAGGAACGGCATCTGCCCATTCATTCAAAAGACGGTGGAGCTTTTCGTGGGACTCAACGTCAAATACTGCCACCGCACCCCGACCAGTCCTTGGGTAGAAAGACCGAGCTACCCCATTGGCTAGTTTGTCCTCCACCCAAGGCCAAAAGCGCTTTCTAGCCTCCCGTGCGTCCGAAGGACGAGTGGGCGCAGGATTACTTATCACAAGAAACAACATGTCATTTCCTTAAATTTTAATATTCGCAAATTAACTGTGATGCTTCCAAGGTTCAACCAATTACAAAAGAGTAGGCGCATCCGTTGTCACTCCCAACAATGCCTGTCCGGCCAGCTGATAATTCGAATGCAGGCCAGATATGTGCTGACCGCTCACGTGCATGTCCCTGAAGAACCTCTCCAACCCGTTGGATTCGTGAATGGCACCAGTACCCGCCATGTAAAACAGCTTGTCCACCACATCTACTGAACGACGAATGGCATGAGCAATGGCCAACCTTACATATACGGCTTTGTCCATCAGATCTGGGTTCTTGGCTACCTGGGATTCCCACATGGATCCCACGGTGCTGAGCACATAACTCCTACTCGCACCAATGATCGCTTCACACTCTCCAAACGTTGTTTGGACCTCCGGCCTATCTCGCAAAGATTTTGGCGATTGAGTGGTTCCTGCACCGGCCAACTCCATAAAAGAATTCATGGCGCCTCTAGCGATACCCAAGGCGTTGGCAGCCCCAAGTGTCCAGCTCAGTAGCAACGCTGTCTGCGGGTTGTACAACGGGTTGTCGTAAAAGCCGGATTCTGTCCGGTTATAGGTGTGGCTTGTTGGGACAAACACGTCAGAAAAAGATGCGTCATTGCTCGCAGTTCCTCTCATTCCCATAGTGCCCCAAACCATATGCACCGTGCCAGCCTCAAGAGGGACGATCGCAACCGTACTCACCTGACTTCCATTTTCGTCAAGTACAGGGCCATTATCATCCATGAGGTCGCAGTTCAAGACCAGGCATTTGGCATGATCCAACCCACTCAGGTAATTCCAACGGCCAGACACCATAAACCCACCCTCAGTCATAGTAGCCGTCCCCCCAGACCGGGCGGATCCTGATGCTCTGATATCAGGAGGGTCTCCAAACAGTTCTTTAGCCGCGGTAATAGATATACGTGAAACCGCTGATGTTAGTGCAGTTCCGTTGAAACAGCACCAGCCAGCGGAGCCATCGACCTGGGATATGGTTTCAACCACTGGGAACGCCGTGATGGGATCAAGTTCGGGCCCGCCTAACACCTTCGGAACGTAAAGTCCAAAAAGGCCTTTCGCGGCCATGTTATTCGCAAGACCGACGGGTAATCGGCATTCCGAATCTATCTTATGCAGATTCGCTCTAATCATAGGTACGATTGATTTTGCGGCTTCCAGCGTGGTTTCCGACATTGTTAAATCCTTTGAATAGATGCCTTGAATACAGATGAAGCGGTTGGCCTGCAGAAGCAAGCGCAATCTACGCCTAGTAGGGTTATTATAGCCAAGACTGACAATGACCCAAACTTGTCATATAGTAGTAATGTCTATAATGGTTAATAGCGTTCATTTCTGAGAATTTGTCTAGCAATTAAGTCGCTCTTAAATTAGAATCATTCATGATTGCTTGAATCAGCAATTTTCTAAATGCTACTATAGTCACTATTATTGATGCGCGGTACGCGCGGAGATGAACAGATGGCAGAAAACGACATCGCTCTGATGGGTCATTTGATGCGGAGAGCCGGTTTTGGAGCCCAGTACGAAGAATTGGAGACTCGTGCAGCGAAGGGGTACGAAGAGACCGTTGAAGAATTGCTAAATCCGAAAGACCATCCCGATGGTATGGACTTGGACTTAGCTGAAAGATATTTCATCGAATGGAATCATTTCGTCCGGGGCGTTCCCGAGTACATAACCTGGAGAATGATAAATTCTGCCCGCCAACTTGAAGAGAAGATTGTTCTCTTTTGGCACGGGATTCTCTGCATATCAGACAGCAAACTTCAGAGTTACCCTACTGAATATGAGGAGTTGGAACTGTTCCGTAGAGACGGCTTAGGTAGCTTCAGAGACCTCCTGGTAGGGATTTCAAAAGACCCAGCAATGGTCTATTACCTAGATAATTGCCTCAGCCACAAGGGCGCTATCAACGAGAACTACGGCAGGGAACTTCTGGAGCTATTCTCCTTGGGTGTAGGTATGGACGGCGAATTTAACTATACCGAAGATGACGTGAAAGAATGCTCAAGGGCGTTCACCGGTTGGACTATAGCAAACTCTATCCCTCAGCAGCCTTACGGGCGATATGCGGCTCAATTCCTCTATAACCCTGACGACCACGACGAAGGGGAGAAGACATTTTTAGGAGAAACCGGTAACTTCAACGGCGAAGATATCATCGATATAATCGTAAAGCAGCCGGCCACAGCCCGGTTCATCTCACGCCACCTCTACAACTTCTTTGTGGCTGATGACGTCGAAGTCCCCTCTTGGATGGACACACCCCCAGCCGACATGGAAACCATTAAGATGCTGGAAGAGGAATATTTCAGATCCGACTACAACATCAAAAGCATGCTGCGGTTGCTCTTCAATTCTGATGCATTCAAGAATGCACGATTCACAAAAGTGAAAAGCCCTATCGAGACGATCATTGGCACACTACGTCTGGTTGGGGACTGGGCCACGCCCAAACCCGGCATGGAATTTATATTCGATGAAATGAAGTACATGGGTCAAGAGATACTGAATCCACCTTCAGTAGAGGGATGGCACACCGGTAAAGAATGGATTGACGGTGGCACTCTAGTGCACAGGATTAATTTTGCAGCAGACTCTGTATCCAATACCGAGTTTCCGGGTGTAAAATCAATCATCAAAAAGCTGGCCGATACAGGACCAAGCCTTTCACCCGAAAACTTGGTAGACGGATGCCTTCGGATGTTAGGAGAATATGAGATCTCTGAAGAAACACGCCGCATGCTAGTGGATCAGAATAGTAAGGGCGGCGAAGTACTTACTGACTCAGACGATTTTGACACCACGGTCGCCGAGGCATTGCGGATGATCGTTGCGACCAAGGAATATCTTTACGCTTAATCACTGGATCAGCTCTCTAGCGTTATACCTTTACCGAGCGCACACCCAAAGATTTAGTCCTTTTAAGGCAGGAGTAAGTAATGACCTCCAGTAAAAAAGACCCAGTATTGGTGGTGCTTCAACTTTCAGGCGCATACGACGCCTTGAACACCGTTATTCCATATAGCGACCCCCACTATAAGGACTACCGAACTGTGCTAAAGGTTGAGCCTGAAGAGGTCTTAGCCATTGATAACAATGTGGGGTTTCACCCATCTATGGCCCCCATTAAGGGTCTGTACGACCAAGGCAAAGTGGCGGTCATACAAGGGATCGGCTACCCCAACCCGATTCGCTCTCACTTCCGATCCATGGACATCTGGCACACCGCTGCACCCGAGAAGATGGGGATGGACGGATGGCTCGGCCGAGCTATCGGAGACATGGATCCTAATAAAGAAAACGTACTGACCGGTGTGAATTTCGGACGTGGCCTTCCAAGAGCACTGGCCACATCCGGCGTATCAGTTGCATCTGTAGGCGGCCTTGATCAGCTAGGCGTGCTCACTGGAATCGATGACCAAAGCCAGAGAACAGAGGCGTTAGACATCTTTGCCCGGATGTATTCCCCTATGATCGGTTCCGGGCCAACTAACGATTATCTTTCACAGACTGGTTTGGACGCATTGAAAGGGGCCGACATACTGGCCACTGCGCCCGAGTCGTACACCTCCAATGTGGAGTACGGCGGTGATCAGTTCTCCCAGTGGTTGAAAAACGTGGCCCAGGTCCACTTGGCTGGCCTTGGATCCCGCGTGCTCTATACCGGACTAAACCCAGGAGCATTCGACACCCACGCTAATCAGACTACTGCTTTTCCTCAACTTTGGGGACAGGTCTCCAACGCCATTGAAGACTTCTACCAGGACTTGAAGGACCACGACGCCAGTCAAGAAGTAGTCATATTAGCTTTCACCGAGTTTGGCCGCCGGGTACTGGAGAATGGTTCGGGAACAGACCACGGCTCCGGTAGCGTGGCTTTTGTAATCGGTGACGCGGTTGAAGGCGGCTTATACGGTGAATATCCATCTCTGGAACCTGATAAGCTGGACCAAGGCGACCTTCGCTGGAACAACGACTTCCGCAGCACCTACGCAACTCTGCTTGAGAAATGGATGGGCCTGGATTCCAAGCCAATTCTAAGAGACTCTTTCGAGCAGATTGATTTCATAAAATAAGACTCTGCTCCACTTTAGATCAGTTCATATCGCCACCCAGATTACCGGGAGCGGAACACTTCTGAGAGGAAATCATGGTAGCTCAAGTAGCGCCTTTAAATTTTCGATACAGTCACACCATAGGCCGACAGGAAACCCGAGGCGGAGACGGTTTCTTCAATCCAGTTGCCATAGCCCGGGGTGAAGGCGACCGTATGTATGTCGTCAACAGAGGTACTGAAACACCAGTGTTCTACCCGTGCAAACGGGTGACCATCTGTAGCGTGGACGAAGAATACATCGGGCAATTCGGCTTCAAAGTCCATCCAGAAGACGCCGTCAGATCTGCTCCAGATGGTGCGTTGTTCTGGCCGACATCAGTGGCCCTGGATTCCCAGGGGAATGCGTATGTTGCTGATGAATGGTTAAACCGGATATCCGTATTCACGAAGGACGGAGAATGGATTGGCAAATGGGGAGAGCCAGGTGATGGGGACGGCGAGATAGACAAGCCCTCTGGTTTGGCTTTTGACGCCGAAGATAACCTTTACATGGTTGACAGTCATAACCACCGCATACAGGTGTTCAATAAAGAGGGCCAGTTCCAGTTCAAGTGGGGAACACAAGGCACTGGTGACGGTGAATTAAATTTCCCTTGGGGGATTGACATAGACAAGAACGGGGACGTTTTTGTCGCAGATTGGCGGAATGACCGCATCCAAAAATTCTCTTCAGACGGCACGTTCTTGATGAAGTTTGGTTCCTCAGGAAAAGGCCCAGGAGAGTTTAACCGCCCCACGGGAATCGCCGTCGACAAAGACGGAGCAATCTACGTAGCAGATTACAAGAATGACCGTTTACAGGTCTTTAACTCATCAGGCGTGTTTATAACCCTGCTGACGGGAGAGGCAACCTTGTCCAAGTGGGGCAAAGAACGAGTGGAAATCGATCAGTCATTCATCAGAGCAAGGGCAAGGTCTCAAGGCTTAGACGAGCGAGAGAAAGTATTCCAAGGGCCAATATCAGTGGACGTGGATGATCAAGGTAGGGTGTTCGTAACTGAAGTACCTCGTCACCGGGTTCAGGTCTTCTTGAAACAATCACCTGAATTCCACGGTGGCCCGCTATAGCCTGCTTTCAATTTTAGTAGATCGCCTCGAATCTCTTGGTCTATCGGATTGGTTAAGTCGGACGTATTATCGGTTTCCTGAACCCAATAATAAAAATCGTCCACTCAAAACCAGCTTTCCAATATTTGCCAGAAACCCTATGCAATATGGCATGCCCTGGAAACTGAATGAACCCGCCCATGGAACATAGCTGCAAGGTGATGATGTACCTGACTGAACCTTTAAGGCTAACTAACCCCTGTATCAAAGAATGAATTCGATTATATATATGCACATGGCAACTGCATTTAGAGTAAGTTAAAGTCCCATCGCTGCCAAACCGACCTTGCCCAATTCCTCGTCAGCGTTGTGTCCACGTATACCACCGACTCCAATACCTCCCAAAATTGCGCCATCTTTGATGATAACCACGCCACCCTGTTCATAGGTGACCATAGGATCACCATTTTCGCTAACACTCTGACCAATGTTCTTCATATTGGCGCCCCAGTCTCCGCTATTGATACCCAAAATGGCGGCAGAGTAAGCCTTCCTAACGGCATGACGGCGGGTGAAAACACGAGCGTGGTCCATCTTAGCAAAGGCTTCCATGTTGCCTGATGCGTCCACTATGGCCAAGCATACCGGTGTCTCAGAAGTAGCTTGGGCCTGTTTCATCATCGCGTCCATCGCCGCTTGCACCTGTTCATAGGTCAAGTGGTGTTCTGAAATGGCCATACAAGGCCGAGAAGGTTCGTAATGAGTTGTCATGTAGTTAAGCTCCTTTAGTAGTTGTATTAGAGTCTAACAGGAAGAATTGTAACAATATGCCATAGATGGATAGGTGTGTGTATCAGCATGCGTGTAGAATAACGGCGTTGCCTAGAAAATTACATGGAGATATCACGATGCGAGTCGGTCTGATTTCGGATACACACAACCCTAGTGTTGGAGACGAACCACCTTCTGAGGTTCTAGCCGCTTTCAAAGGTGTTGATGTGATTATCCACGCAGGAGATATTTACCAACCTGAATGCCTTGACTGGCTGGAAAAGATTGCTCCGGTATATGCAGTAGAGTTAGGTGCAGGTGCGCACTTCAGCGATGATGATCGCGTCGAGGACATGCACAGGGTGATTGAACTTGGAGGGCACTCCATTGGCATAATCCACGATCTCCTTATCCCAGGAATGTCTCAGGAGTTAACGGAATTCACCCCGCTATCAAAGCACTTCCCCCGGGACGCCAGCCTAGCAACAGCTCTTCAAAGCGTATTTAATTCACCAGTGGATATCGTCATATTTGGACACACCCATTACCCCGTGGTCGAAGAATTTCAAGAGATATTGATGGTGAACCCAGGGAGTCCAAGTCTTCCAAAACAAATACGCCGACTTGGCCAAGTGGCAATCATGGAACTGGACTCGAGCGGTAAGAGCGCTGAAATACTGAACCTGTCCAACTTCAGTTAACCTAACATTAATATGATTGATGGCTGACAAAAGATTGGAGTATCTTTTGCGACCTCACCAACTCCCTAATCCTACCGGTTGTCGCAGACATCAATCACCTTGTACCCATGCCTTATGAACCAGACAAACGATAAACTATTAGCCATATAATTCCCGGCGTGTCTCATCCAGTAGAGCTCTTTCTTCATAGCTCAATTCACGGTACCCTTCTGCCTTGGGTCTGATACCCCCGGTGAATTCTGGAGGACGCTTTTCCAAGAAAGCTTTGCGACCCTCATCACCGTCGGTTGTCAACTGGGTTAAAAGTGTATTGAACAAGGTTTGTACACGCCAAGCCTCAGACACCGGAACGTCCCTAAACCGAATGGCAAATTCCTTCATCATGCGAACTGCCACAGGCGGCATTCCCGCTATCCGCTCTGCGATCTCTTCTGACCTAATCATCAACTGGTCATGGGCTACAACCTCATTTATCAGGTTTATCCTAAGTGCTTCTTTGGCATCGAAAGCTTCATCGGTCAGAAGGATCTTCATCGCGTCGGCATGAGCTATCTGACGGGTCAGATAGCTGGCTCCAGGGCCGTTACCGACCCATCCTTGGCTCAACAATGCAAACTTAAATCTAGCATGTTGATCACAGGCAATCCGAATGTCAGTAGTTGTTAAAAGTATATAAAAGCCAGCGCCTGCAGCCCACCCATTTACAGCCCCAATGACCGGCTTCCAAATCTGAGGGTAATGGTCACCAAGTCGGCCATCAGCACCTATCTTGGCACCATTAACAGTACCCGAAAGAGGCCAAAATATATTCTCCGTTCGAATCCGATCAAAGTCTTCTGCGGACACTCCAGGCGGTGGTGCCAGGTTGTGTCCAGCGCAGAAATGGCGGTCACCACTTCCAGTCAATATGGTTGCCCGAACATCTCGATCCTCCCAGATGTCTTTCCAAACACGACTTATCTCATCGGATGTTTTATGATCCAGGATATTCCCCTTCTCGGGATTATCTATAGTCACATACGCAATATGGCCTTTCTTTTCGTAAAGGACGCCCATTTAGTATCTCCAGTATTGATTACGTTCTGACAAATTTCAGAAGATGATCTCTTCCTCGACCAAACGGTCTATATCTTTTGCAGATAACCCCAGTAATTCCCCGTAAACATACTCATTGTGCTGACCCAACACTGGAGCCTCTGTAAGTATCGGTTCCTGCGCCCCCTCAAAGCGCCAGGGCAGTCCCGGCAGATACCTTGTACTTCCATCTCTGGCCTGCACACTAGAGAAATAACCAGTCTCACTCAACTGAGGCTCCTGGAACACACGAAGGATGTCTTGGGACGGTCCTGACGGAACTCCGGCATTTTGCAAAAGCTTCATTGCCTCTCGGTCAGAGCGTTGCATAGTCCAGTCGGTAATAGCTGCCTCCAATTTGTCATTATGTTGCCTACGACCTTCGGCATCCGAGTAGTTATCATCCGACGCCAGGTCTGGCCTACCAATGACTCCACAGAGACCCATCCATTCCTCATAACTCGTCACGGCTATCGCAACCCAACGATCCTCACCCGCGCAGTGGAATACGCCATGGGGTGAGTAGAAATCATCTTGGTTTCCAATCGGCTCTTTCACTCGGTCGTTCATCTGGTAATCAAGTACGGCCTCCGGGAGACAGGCGCTGAGTGCCTCAGCCATGGAAAAATCCACATATTGGCCCTGGCCTGTTAACGTTCGGTTATTGAGCGACGCGACCGTTACCATGGCGAGTTCCATACCAACCCAAGGATCGGCCCACAACCCTCCGGTGACTGGTCCTCTACCTGGATACCCTGAGATCGAGTTCCAGCCAGTGTAGTGTTGTAGCAAACTACCGTATGCTACATAGTCAGTATGCGGGCCGTAGTGTCCGGTACCAGATGAAGCAACCATTATGATGTCTGGATTAGCCGATCTGACAACCTCATAACCCAGCCCAAGGCGTTCAATCACGCCAGCCGCGAAATTCTCTATCACAACGTCTGATATGGCGATGAGTCGTTTGGACAGATCCAAGCCTTCTGGTTTTGAGATATTCAAGGAGGCGTAGAGTTTAGACTGGTTGTAAGCCTGAAATGCTGGACCTCTAGTCGATGGATCAGGACGCCGAGCACTACCCACCTTGACTACCTCTGCGCCCATCGACGCCAAGAACCTAGTCGATGTGGGGCCAGCTATAATCCAGCTAAAGTCTAAAACTCTGATTCCGTGCAATGGGAGTTCGTCCATCAGATCAATCCTCCAAATATCAAGGAGTTGTGCTCACCTAACAAAGGAGCAGACCTAGCTGTGAGCGGCAATGGAGAATTCGAAAGCTTATAAGCCGCTCCTGGATACTTCAGGGTTCCAGCCTTTGGATGTTCCATCTCAACAAAAAATTCGCGATGAGATAAGTGTTCATCTCTCATTAAGTCCAATACCGTATTGACTGCAAAGCATGGGACACGCTGTGCTTGACCCAGGCGTGCAATCTCATGCTTGGAGTAATTCACGCTCCAATCGCTAAGAAGTTTCCATAAAGATGGCGAATTTTTCTGCCGGGCATCACGAGTAGAATAGCGATCATCCATGGACCAAGTAGGATTACCCATGACTACAAGCCACCTTTCCCACTGGTCATCTTCCCGAGGCGAAATGGCTACGTAACCATCATTACAAGGCAATATCCCCCCGATAGCGCCCACCATTCCACCTATGGCGGCTTCTTCAACCTTGGCCAAGTCACGCGGTGGAGCTGGGCGTCCCCAAGCTGAGTTCGCAAGACCGCTAATCAGTTGAGTGACCATTGCCTCGAATGACGAGATGGCAATATTACTTCCTTTGCCAGTCATTCTTTTGCCATATATAGCCATCAAGGTCGCAGTGGCAGCAGCCATTCCGCCGACAAACTCAGCCTGGTAACCACCAGCCCTGATGGGCGGGTCATCATCTGGGTTCTTAACTGGCCCCAATACTCCGTGAGCGTGGCCACTCATGTGGTATAGAACCAAATCAGTGGCTTTAAAATCTTTATAAGGGCCTCGACCTCCAAATGGAGTAATTGAGGTCAATATGATACCGGGATTACCGTCTTTCAAATTCTCATAACCCAACCCTAGGTCTTCAAGAGAAACTGGAGGAGGGTTTTGAATCACAATATCAGCAGTGGCTGCCAGCTTTCGGAAAGACTCAGCGCCACCAGGAGATGTTAGATCTAGCGTCACACTAAATTTATTTGCGTTTAACGCTAGAAACATCCCGCTTTTCTCGGTATCGGGGATATCGTTAGGAAACGGTCCCATCGCCCTTGAGGAATCGCCCTCTATTGGTTCCACCTTGATAACTTCCGCACCCATCTGAGCTAGTATCTTGGCACAATAGGGGGCAGATACTCCTTGGCCAACGTCAAGGACTCTAACTCCAGGTAAAAGACCTCTTTGCATCACAAGGCAGACATGCTTTTAAGTAAAAGGTTGTGTATCACAAAGGGATATTAGCGATGGGTTATTAGATTGTCCACCAGGACTCGCGGTCTTATATCTCTGGGTACTTCTTAATAAACCCAAAGACGCCCTTGTAAACAGGAGCGTCTAAATCTAGTCTCGGTCGACCAAAGACCAGGTTTTATCACATTAGAAAGTAAGTTTCTCAAGGGTCAATGCGGTGCCTAAACTTTCTTGCAGAAGGTCAAAAATCTCGAAATCCCACTCAGATACAAAGGTAATAGCCACTCCGTGCTTGCCCATCCGCGCGGTTCTACCTATCCGGTGCACGTACTCTTCCAGATTCTGAGGCATATCGTAGTTAATCACGTGGGATATCTCAGGAATGTCCAATCCACGCGCTGCAACGTTCGTGGCCACAAGGACTTTAATCTCGCCTGCGTGGAACGATCGCATAGCGGCGTTACGTTCACCTTGGACCAAGCCACCATGAATCCCCACAACTTTGATTCCCTGCCTCTGAAGAGCCTGAGTGAGGTTATCCACCCCGGATTTTGTCTTCCTAAATAAAAGGACTTTACCGTCCTTGGTCTGGTTCTTGAGCAGTTCCACACAAGCCCTGATGCGGTCAGATTCCAAAACCTCGTAATAAATCTGGCGAACGTCAGGGGCGGTCTCAACTTCATTCCCAATCCTAATCCATGTAGGAGATTTCATATGTCGGCCAACGATTCCCCTTATAGGTGGAGGCAACGTGGCTGAAAAAAGGGCAGTCTGCCGGTCTCTAGGTGTATTACCTAGAATTCGTTCAATATCTGGCAGGAATCCGATATCCAACATCTCGTCAGCTTCGTCCAAGACAAGTATCCGAACGTCGCCCAATTGGAGTGTCCCTCTACCGATATGATCTAGAACCCTACCTGGAGTGCCAACAACTATCTGAGCATTACGATTAAGGGCAGTAATCTGCCTTGCTATCGGTTGCCCACCATAGCAAGCAATAACGCCCAGTTTACGGTATTGGCCAAGGCGTGCAATTTCGTCACGGACCTGCATCGCCAATTCTCTGGTTGGCACCAACACCAGACCCTGAATAAAATTCTGGGAAGGATCAACCTGTTCCACCATAGGAATCCCAAATGCGGCGGTTTTACCAGTACCTGTATGAGCCTGCCCCACCACATCATTACCATCCAGTAGCGGAGCCAAGCAGTCGGTCTGAATAGGAGTAGGTTCCTCATAACCAATAGTCTTGAGAGCTAACGCAACATCATAGCTGACTTCTTGAGCACCAAACCAATAACTATCTGACTTCTCAAGGGTTACGCTAGGATGGTATTCGGACTCTTTACGGCTCGACCTCTTGTGACCGCGGCGTTCGTTGGACTGTTCGCCCTCTCCGCCTGGCATTTCTGATTCGTTGCCAGTATCCCGTAAGTCCCTGACCGGATTATTTGTTGAAACTTGACTCTGAGCTTCCGCTTTAACGTTGACATTTCTTGCCGAATTACTGCTGCGACTCTTGGGTCTGCGGTCTGAACTATCGACCCTATCGCCACCGCCACGACCCCCATTAGTAGACCGAGCCGAGGCCGTATCCGCTGAGGGTATGATCTCAGTAGTAGCGTTACTCGCTGATCGGTTCGCCCCATATATTGACTCCGCATTTTCGTCGATATGCGTGCTTTCTTTAAACGGAGCAGAGGCCGTGCTCTGGGTCATTCGCCGGAGGAAGCGTTGCCACCACGGCTGCTGACGGCCAGAATCAGACGGTTCTTGGTATGACGGGAGGTCAGGGTTTCGTTTCTTAAAAATTACGTTTTTCCATCGTGCTACCGGCATCTAGCCGGTTCGCAATGCAACTGATGAATGTTGGATGCCACGCGGTTATCTCTAAATACTTGAAGGTATTATATACAAACAGGATTTCATCGCTGGTCAAAATACCGAGTTTTAGGAATACTTACCAACAAGCCGCATCTATATCTTTTACTAAAGTAACTTCTATAAGAATCTTACTGGTATGCCAACAAGTGAGCAAGTTTTACGACCAGCCACCCTGATTCATCCGTTGATATTCCTGTGTACTATGACCCTTCTTTGACTAAGGTTGATTCCTGCGCAATCCATATTTTACCAATCGTGGGAGAACTTCATCACGAAAGTACGGAAACTGCTCCAAATAGTTTTGTAGACCTATAGCCAAAGCTGATACACCTGATTCTGACAGACGTTTCATAAAATTAACCACGTCATCCGGATCTCCGATAATCGGCAAAGCTCCGTTACCACCGGCGGCCCGAGTACGAAGTTCTCTTAATCTTTCCTCGGTTACACCCGGCTTCTTGAGACCTCGCCATTCAATCATGTTCTCCACTGCGTCGTGATCGGCATTCTCCACGGCATAGTAATGGAAGTATTCTTTGGCTTCCTTCATAGTTGGGCGGCAAACAATGGAGACATTGGAGAACACACCAATGTCTCTTCCATAACCTGTTGCCATCTTCCGGAGTGCCGATGTATTGGCCGGGACATCCCCCATGTCTGACGTAAGGTTGGTGAACATCATGTCAGCGTTGCGAGCGGCGTATTCGCGTCCGCGTTCGGAGTTCCCAGCGCACACTATCATAGGTCTCCCTTCACCATA
>CEVA01514472.1_pt1 | contig 13181 bp, 9 predicted proteins | sample 361521 | NCBI WGS metagenome assembly CEVA01 (sample SAMEA2622823, study PRJEB7988) | marine metagenome | isolation source: saline water (ENVO:00002010), including
TCAAAAAAAATGCTTGCCAGTTCTTAACTGACAAGCATTACAGCATATGCTGGGCTTTTTTGTCGCTAATGGTTAATAACGCTTACCAACCACATTGACGACCCTTGTTTTGCTCATCTAGGTAAGCTTGTAATGGTGCAAAATAATCAAGAATAGCGGTTGCATCCATTTGCTCTTTACCTGTTACTTTTGCGAGCGCTTGTTGCCATGGCTGCGACGAGCCCATTTCTAACATCTCGTTAAGTCGCTGCCCAGCTTCTTTTGAGTTATAGATGGAGCAACGGTGAATGGCGGCGTCATTACCGGCAATCTCACACAGACTACGATGGAAGTCGAACTGTAAAATATGGGCTAGGAAATAGCGAGTATAAGGCGTGTTTCCAGGCACGTGGTACTTGGCCCCAGGATCAAAGTCTGACTCAGAACGAGCGATGGGAGCGCTGATCCCTTGATACTTCTTGCGCAACTGCCACCAAGCTTGGTTGTACTGCTCAGGGGTAATTTCTCCAGAAAACACCTGCCAACGCCACTGATCAACTAACAAACCAAATGGGATAAAGGCCACTTTATCTAGTGCCATGCGCATGAGTAAGCCAATGTCTTTAGATTCATCAGGGACTTCATCTAATAGGCCAATCTCTTTTAAATACTCAGGAGTGACCGACAGCGCAATCGTATCGCCAATGGCTTCGTGGAATCCATCGTTGGCACTTTCTTGATAGTACAGAGGTTGCTGGTTGTAAGCGCGTTGGTAGAAGTTGTGCCCTAATTCATGGTGAATGGTGGCAAACTCTTCGCCGGTGCGCTGAATACACATCTTAATGCGTAAATCATCTTTACTATCGAGGTTCCACGCCGATGCATGACATTGCACATCGCGATCCTGAGGTTTGGTAAATAAAGAGCGCTCATAGAAAGTATCAGGTAGCGGTGCAAAGCCCATGGAGGTGAAAAACTTTTCCGCACCGCGCACCATCTCTAGCTCATCATAGTCATGCTGCGCTAGTAGCTCGGTCACATCATAGCCAGGATCGGCATTTTCAGGCGCAACCAAGTCGTAGATATTACCCCATTGTTGTGCCCACATATTACCGAGTAAGTGCGCTGGAATGGTTCCATCTTCAGGCAATTTATCTTCGCCATACTGCTCACCCAGTTTGGTGCGCACATGACAGTGCAGAGAGTCATATAAAGGCTTAACTTGGCCCCATAGGCGGTCAAGTTCAGTGGCAAATTCATCGGCGGGCATGTCGTACTTACTGCGCCACATTGCCCCTGTATCGGCATAGCCAAGCTCTTGCGCGCCTTCATTCGTTAACGTGACTTGCTGTTCGTATAAAGGGCGCATAGGCTTAGAAATTTGTCGCCACCCTTGCCATAGATCTAACAACTCATTGTAGTCGCGACTCGATGCCATGGTTGCGGTCATCTCACCGAGACTTAAACATTGGCCATCATCTTTACAATACTCGCCTTTGCCATACAGACCATCAAGCTCAGCGACAATATTGGCCAGCTTTTCGGTTTTTGCTGCATCTTGTGGTGCCGGTAGCGTCAGTGCCAGTTTCAGTTTATCGAGCTTGCGACGGCTATCAGCGTCTAACTCCAGATCATCAAAACGGGCAGCCTCATTGGCTAAACGTACGATGGTTTCGGTCACTTCTTGGTTCGCAGCCGCTGCGAGCTGTGCCGTATCATGAGTAATAAAATTGGCGTAAATCCACGCGGCACGGCTACTTTTCTCATACAGCTTGGCTAACTGCTGTTCAGTGTTTGCTAAAAACGCTTTGGCATCAGTTGCCGTGAGTTTGTTGCTGCTCATTTTTGTTTCTGCAGCGCTCTCAGTGGGCTGAGTTGTGGTTGTGTCATTGCAGCCACTTAACCCTATGGTTAGGGAGACCAAAACCGCACTCAGGCTCAGTTTAAATGGAAGACGTGTCATTATTTTTCCTCTAATTGTTATCGGCGATGGTGGGCATCGCTAACGCCGGCTAAATATAGCAGCGTACGCAGAGGGGGTAAATTATTATAGATAGTCAGAGCACTCGGCTAGTACATTGAAGGGATTGTAAATATTTGCCGTTCGTCCATACTGAAAAACACCCTTTACGGTATCAAGGAACACAAGATGATGTGGTTAGTTTTATTAATCATCGTAGCTGTGATCGTTATTTTCGCAGTACGAGATATTCGCATGAGCATTGTTACTCGACCAGTTTTCAAGTGGTTTAAACAAGCATTACCGCCGCTGTCTGCGACAGAGCGAGATGCCATGGAAGCGGGCGATATCTGGTGGGATGGGGAGCTCTTTCGCGGCAATCCCGATTGGCACCAATTGCACCAGTATGCAACCTCACAGTTAAGTGCTGAAGAACGTGAGTTTATCGATAACCAAGTCGTTGAGCTGTGCGCCATGCTTGATGATGAAACCATTACCGCACAACAGGACATGCCAGAGTCAGTGTGGCAGTACCTAAAGGATGAGGGGTTTTTCGCCCTAATTATTCCCAAAGAGCACGGTGGCCATGACTTCTCGGCATTGGCCAACTCAACCATTGTTGCCAAAATTGCCAGTAAAAGCCTAAGTGCTGCGGTGACTGTCATGGTGCCCAATAGCTTAGGGCCCGCTGAGCTTCTGCTTCATTATGGCACCTTGTCACAACAACAACAGTGGTTACCTAAGCTTGCCAAAGGCGAAGCGCTGCCATGTTTTGCCTTAACCGGTCCAGAAGCAGGTTCGGATGCCGGTGCCATTCCAGATACTGGGGTTGTATGCAAAGGCGAATTTGCCGGTAAGGAAGTGCTGGGTTTACGCCTAAACTGGTCAAAGCGCTATATCACCTTGGCACCGCGCGCGACAGTATTGGGCTTGGCCTTTAAAATGTTCGACCCCGACGGATTATTAGGAACAACAAAAAATATCGGTATTACCTGTGCGTTGATCCCCACCGACCACCCCGGAGTACGCACTGGCGACAGACATAAACCCATGAATATGGGCTTTTTAAATGGCACCACAGAAGGGAAAGATGTCTTCATTCCACTTGAGTGGATTATCGGTGGTGAAGTGCAAGCAGGCAACGGTTGGCGCATGCTAGTGGAATGTTTAAGTGCTGGGCGCGGTATTTCATTGCCAGCGTTGAGCACGGCAACCGGGCACTTGAGTGCGCGCACCAGTGGCGCTTACGCGGCGCTAAGGCAACAATTTGGTGTCGCGATTGGCGAATTTGAGGGAATACAAGAAGCCCTCGCTCGCATCGGCGGATTAACCTACCAATTAGAAGCTACGCGGGTCTTGACCGCAACGGCGATAGACCAAAAATTAAGCCCATCGGTGATCACCGCCATCGCTAAGTATCATATGACCGAGATGGGCCGCCAAGTGATCAACGATGCCTTGGATATACACGCCGGCAAGGGCATTCAAATGGGCCCCAATAATTATCTCGCCCATTGTTATATGGGCACACCGGTATCGATCACCGTAGAAGGAGCCAATATTCTTACCCGGAACCTGATGATTTTTGGGCAAGGCGCGATCCGCTGCCACCCCTATGTGATTGATGAAATGGTTGCTGCAGGGCTTGATGATGAAGAGAAAGGGGTGCGTGAGTTTGATCCGCTGCTTTGCCAGCATATGTTATACAGTGCTGGCAATGGCGTTATGTCGTTTGTGCATGCGCTCACTGGTAGTTATTTTGCCAAGGCGCCCGTCGGTGGAGCGACAGCCAAATACTACCGCTATCTAGGGCGCTTCTCTAGAGCGCTGGCATTTTGTGCCGATATTGCCATGCTCCGTTTCGGGGGCGACTTAAAACGCCGGGAAATGCTGTCGGCTCGTTTGGGTGATGTGCTCAGCCACTTGTACCTCGCCTCTGCAGTACTTAAGCGCTACCAAGATGAGGGCCATCAACATGCGGATTTGCCATTTGTACAATACAGTGTTGAGCGCAGCCTTTATCTGTGCGCCAAAGCCTTTGATGAATTTATCTACAACCTAGGAAGCTGGCCCCTGTCGTTGGCCGTTCGTGCCGTGGTACTACCGTTGGGCAATCATTTTAAAATGCCTAAGGATGAGGTCGCTAAGCAAGTTGCGCAGCATATGACTCGCAGTGGCGTGGTACGCGAGCGCCTCACGCATTTATGTGTGGTTGATGACAGCAATGGTACAGCGGTGCTGGATAAAGCTTTAGAAGCGCAACAACATGCAGCTCAAGGATATCGTGAGGTTCATAAGTTGCGTAAAAAAGGAGAGATTCAAGGGCTGACGATGATGCAGCTAATTGAAGATGCACGGGCTAAGAATAAGCTTAGCGCTGAGCAAAGCGAGCAACTGATTGCGGCTGAGTCACTAAGGCAAGAGGTCATCGCTGTGGATGTTTTTGCCGCACAAGAGTTTGAGTGATTAGAGACAATAAAAGGCCGCAAAAGCGGCCTTTTTTACTAACGACCGTAAGGGTCGGGGACAATCTCACTCACCAGCCAATCACCGCGTTCACGGATCATCTTCACACTGCGCATATCATCGACTTGGTTGCCATGAAAGTGCCCGGTGAATACTAAATTGATGGTAGCGCGGTCACCGTATTGTTGGCGAACACTCATCTCGGTACGGTCTAACTCAATGGTGACCTGATCATATTGTAAATTAACTAGGTTACGGGTGAATTGTGATGCCGTACCGTAGGAGCGCATAATACGCGCTAATTTTGGGGTCGCATATTGTGTGGCGCGCTCAAGGTTATCGTGGTTGTACAACGCATAGAAGTACTGAGTTGCCACGTAGCCCGGAGAGTTAGGATCGCCTGTAATATCATCGTCGTTTTGGCCGCAGGCAGTCAATAAAAGTATCAGAGCAAGAAGTAAAGTACGTTTCATTCCACTGTATTTAATAAAGGCTATACACTGGAATAAAGTGTGAGGGGCAATTGAAAATATGTAAAGAAAAAGGCGCTAAAGCGCCTTTTTTTCAGAATAAAGAATGGCTCTTGGCTTTACTGCTCAAGTTCCTGATCACTGAACTCACCAGCAAACAACGGACTTGAAAGGTAGCGCTCGGCAGAGCTTGGCAGAATAACCACGAAGTTTTTATCAGCATTCTCTGGCTTTTCAGCAAGACGCTTAGCAGCGACCACAGCAGCACCAGATGAAATACCGGCTAAGATCCCTTCGTTTTTCATTAGTTCATGTGCCATAGCGATGGCGTCATCATTACTGACTTGTTCAACCCCATCTAACAACTCTAAATCTAGGTTACCAGGAATAAAACCAGCACCAATACCTTGAATTTTATGGGGGCCCGGCTTGACCTCTTGACCTGCCATTGTTTGGCTGATCACTGGAGAATCCGTTGGCTCAACAGCAATAGATTGCACATTTAAGCCTTTCTCTTGCTTAAGATAGCGGCTCACGCCGGTGATAGTACCGCCAGTGCCGACACCAGCAATGAAGAAGTCGACTTTACCATCGAGTGCATCAAAGATTTCTGGACCCGTTGTCTCGAAGTGAATTTTCGGGTTAGCTGGGTTTTCAAACTGCTGTAACAGAATGTACTTATCAGGATCGCTGTCATGAATTTCTTTGGCTTTCTCAATCGCACCTTTCATGCCTTTAGGGCCTTCGGTGAGCACTAAATTAGCACCTAGCGCTTTGAGTAGCTTACGACGCTCCAAACTCATGCTGTTGGGCATGGTCAACGTCAGCTTATAACCTCGAGAGGCCGCAACGAAAGCGAGGGCAATTCCGGTATTTCCTGATGTTGGCTCGATAAGCTCTTTATCTTTGGTCAGTTGTCCTGATTTTTCCGCTTCCCAAATCATTGAAGCACCAATGCGGCACTTGACGCTGAAGCTTGGATTGCGAGCTTCTACTTTGGCATAAACATTACCACCGGTGACACGGTTAAGTTTTACTAACGGAGTGTTACCAATGGATAGGGAGTTATCTTCGTAAATCTTTGACATATTCAATACCTAACGGGTTTGTCGCTGTATACCCTCACTTTACTCACTGTTTATGAAAACTAAAGGAAAGATTGGCTATATGATATAGCCAATCAGTTATAACGAAGAGGTATATAAATGAAGTTTTTTATATCACAAAATCCAAGCGTAACTGAATTTTGCAAACAGTGTTCGATTATCTTTTTCCAGCCGTGATAATTCATCGTCCTGGTAGCCACTGTCTGAGTAACCTACAAACACCACGGACTGTGGATTGAGTTTATAAGAGTAGAGCAGCTGGGTGCTCAATGCTCGATAGCGCGCATCCACTTCTTTAACGTAGCTACTGGGCTCGCGCTCGATGTCGGTATAAATCATGGTTAAACGCAAAAAGCTACGTAAATTAAACTGATAGGTTAAGCGTAAGTCACTTAAATTAGCGCTGAAGATGTCCTCACCTGAGCGACGTTGCAAATCCTCGTAGGTGTGGCGCAAGCGCAGCGCTAGATGCGAATTGATATTGTAATTCACAGTGGGGCGAATACGCACAAACTCACCCAAACGGTTATTGGCCAAATCAACCTTATTACCTTGCGTTACATCGATATCAGCAACAACACCGGCGCTGGGTTTGATGGACGCAAAGAGGTTTATTTCGTTTTCGTTGAAGCGCGCACTATTACCGTCGATTGCTAAGGATGATGGATCGGCTCGTAACCCACGCCGCTCTCGACTAATGGTGCCAAGCTCTAGATAACTTTGCCAGGGGCCATCAAGTGAAACAAAGCTTTGCGCCTCTTTTTCTATTAACTCGCCAGCTTGGTTGTGGGTGATATCCCAATCTGCATACCATCGGGCGCGATTCCACCATGCGTCTTGCTCGGCGTACCAACGGTATTCACCACCGGTGGTAAACTTGTTGAAGTCAGTTTCACTAAGAAAGCCTAAATCCGCACGCAGTCCACGGCTGCGCATATGATAATTACCAAACAGGCTGTAGTATTTGGTGTCTCTATCCAAGCTTAAATAATACCCATAGCCATCATAGTGGCGCTCGTTCACACGTAGCAAAGCTTCCGAATAACTGCAGTCATAGCGGCTATCACAAGGTTGTGCGGGTGGCGCTTGGCAAGGTTCATCGGCATCACATAATTGCTCAATGAAGTCCTCACTATAGTCACTTTGCGATGCCAGAGCTTGCACCACCAAGGTGGTGAAGTCGTCAAACCGATATTTACTATCGATGCCCAGCACTTCGTTGTGGTAATCGTCACTGCGTCTGAACGTCGAACTGGCACCCAGGGAAAACGCACTGCTGATATCGTAACGATAGCGCAGCGCGCCGGCTTGTGAGTGCTGCTCTAAACTCACAACTCGCGAACCCAAATTACCCGGTATAAGCACATTGGTTTGCTCATCGTTACTGATAAATGCGGCCACGGTGTGGCCATTCTTGCTTCCGGTTAGTTTCGCTCCTGCGCCAGGCGCGGCGATATTTCGGGTATAAATTAAGTTTAAATTCGAAGCAAAATAGTCGGCATTGTCTAAAAAGAAGCTGCGCTTTTCTGGGAAGAATAAGCTAAAGCTTTCATTGACGTTGAGCTGTGCAACATCGGCCTCTACTTGTGAGAAGTCGGGATTAACAGTGGCGTTGAGCGTTAAATCTGGGGTGATCCCCCATTTCAGATCTAAGCTTGGCTCAATGTTATTGTCTTTTTGCCAAGGCTTTAGGGTCGCGCCATTGATGTTGCGTTGTTGCTGTTGGTTAAGCACCAAGGAGGGGACAACGGTGAGATTACTGCTTTGTTCGGCATTAGCAAAACCGTTCACTTGCGGCATTTGGCATATCCAGCAGTGATTACCATGGTCCAATTGCATACTTGAGAGGCGAAGGCGCTCATTTCGTGGATAAAAGCGCACTAACTCCATGGTCATGGCTTGGCTGCGTGGTGCGTCATCGAAGTTGAACATACGCATAGGTAAGGCTATTTCCACCTGGTATCCTTGAGCGGTGATATGGCCTGCGCTATCCCAAATGCCATCCCAGGCACTGTTTTCAGTTTTACTCAACTCATTTTCGATAGAGTCTTGTTGAACTCCAAGTGGATTGACAAAAAACTGATAGGCCAGCTTGGCACTGCCATAGGTGTCCAGTTTTATCCCTACTAAGTCATCATCCCAAGCGCTATCACGATCGCGATAAAAGGCACGAATTTTCTCGGGGTGAGGGTCCTCGGCGATAAACCCTAAATAGAGGGTATCGTCATTTTCATAAATCAGCGCGGTGGTACTCACCGGTGATGGTTTATTTTCATAGGGCCAAGTGATGTTATTTACACTGATGCGCTTAGCCTGTTGCCATTGCGGCTCATCCAAGCGACCATCAATAGTCGCTGCATCAGCGAGGTAGGGGATATTGAGTGCCGGCTGTGCCGTTTCAGCCAATACAATAAAGGGAGTAACGGCAATAGCTAAAACAGCAAGGCGACCTGCGAGAAAACGAGACAAAAGCACAACATGTCCAAGTGATGATTATTGATGGCGCTGTTGTAACAAGTTAGCAGGGTGTAAACAAAACATATTCGTTCAGTTGCGATTCAGTGCGACAAACCGCACAGGTGCTCAATGATTAGACACTTAGCTTTATGCTCAGCGGTTTTTCCATACATTGATGGCAAAAAATGTTAAAACAGGTGGCATTATTCATTACTGCTAAACCATCATGAAACTAATACTTAAATTGGTTGCTGGCATTGTCCTTGGAATGCTAATCGGCGCCTTTGCACCGGAGGCTGTAGCACGGGCTTTGTATACTGCCAAAGTGCTTATCGGCGAGCTGATAGGCTTTACCATTCCACTTATTATTTTATTTTTTATTTGTTCAGGCATCGCTGGGCTGCCCAAAGGGGCGAATCATTTACTTGGCCGCACAGTAGGGTTTGCTTATGGTTCGACAGTGGTAGCAGGGACCTTGGCAATCATTGTTATGACTTGGGCCGCCCCTTATATAAGTGGTTCAATCAATTTTCATGGCGGTGAAGAATCGGCTCTGAGTAGCTTTATTGATATAGAGATACCGCCGTTGATGGGGGTGATGAGTGCATTAGTGGCGGCATTCGCCTTTGGCATAGGTATCAGTCAGCGTCAGCTGACACAGTTACAACAAGTGGTTGATCAAGGGAAAGAAGTGATTGACGGGTTACTCTCTAAAGTCATCATCCCAGCGTTACCATTTTATATTGCCGGGGTGTTCGCTGACATGACCGTTGCCGGCACCGTAGCCTCAACGTTACAAACTTTTGCCGTTGTCCTTGCCATCGCTCTGGTTATGCACTGGGTATGGCTAAGTGTGCTGTACATTGGCACTGGATTATTGTTAGGGCGCTCACCTTGGATGTTATTAAAGAATATGCTGCCCGCTTATTTAACCGCGCTTGGTACGATGTCCAGTGCCGCGACCATCCCGGTATCGCTCAAAGCCAGTAAAGATAATGGCGTAAAAGAACACATTGCTAATTTCAGTGTACCGCTGTGCGCGACCATCCACCTCTCTGGCTCGACCATTACCATCGTCACCTGTGCCATGGCGGTGATGGCACTATCACCGACAATGGCGATAGGAAGCTTGACGGAAATGCTGCCATTTGTACTAATGTTAGGTATAGTGATGATCGCAGCCCCTGGGGCACCAGGCGGTGCGGTTATGTCGGCACTGGGGCTATTAACCAGTATGCTTGGGTTCACTGATGCAGCAATTGCATTAATGATCGCATTATATTTGGCTCAAGATAGCTTTGGCACGGCCTGTAATGTGACCGGTGATGGTATCATAGCATTGTGGGTTGACCGTTTTTCTGATAAAACAAGTGCTTGATTTAGGGTGTAAGAATAATACGTGTAGTTATTGTACAAAACAGTTGTAACTACACGTGTATAAAGAGGGTTTTCCTGTTGATTAATGTACTGCTAGTAGATGACCATGAACTGGTGCGTACCGGGATAAAGCGCATCCTTGATGATGTTCGCGGTTTTAAGGTTATCGGTGAAGCAAAAACTGGTGAAGAGGCGGTGCAGTTCTGCCGTCAAAATGAGCCAGACATCGTACTAATGGACATGAATATGCCGGGCATTGGCGGTCTCGAGGCCACGAAGAAGATCTGCCGTTACTGTCCTGATGTTAAAGTGATTGTGCTTACTGTTCATTGCGAAGACCCTTTCCCTAGTAAAGTCATGCAAATTGGCGCTCACGGTTACCTCACCAAAGGGGCAGGCCCTGAAGAGGTGGTTAATGCGATTCGCGCGGTGAACTCTGGTCAACGCTACATTGCGCCACAAATTGCTCAGCAAATTGCGTTGGCGCAGTTCAGTGGCCGCACCGACGAAAACCCATTTCAAACTCTCTCAGATCGCGAACTGCAAATTATGCTGATGATTACGCGAGGCGAAAAGGTGCAAAGCATCGCCGACCGATTAAATCTGAGCTCAAAAACGGTCAACAGCTATCGCTATCGTATATTCGAAAAACTGGCTGTGAACGGCGACGTAGAACTTACGCACTTAGCCATTCGCCATAAAATGATAGATATTGATAGCGACCACTGATCCTGGCTATGAGTTTTGCTGCCGACCAGTTTTTAAAAACGGTCTCTGAAGAACCCGGCGTATATCGCATGCTAGATAGTGAGCAGCAAGTGATATACGTAGGTAAAGCGAAAAACCTTAAAAAGCGCCTTTCAAGCTATTTTCGTAAAACGGGCCTCGATGCTAAAACGCAAGTATTGGTGCGTAATATTGATGATATCAATGTAACGCTGACCAATACTGAAACCGAGGCCTTGCTATTAGAAAATAATCTGATCAAGAAGTATCAGCCACGCTACAATATTTTACTTCGCGATGATAAGTCCTACCCGTACATTTTATTGACTAAGCATCAACACCCTAGATTAGCTTTCCATCGCGGTGCGCGCAAAATCAAGGGTGAATACTTTGGTCCCTTTCCGAGTGCTGGCGCCGTTTCTGAAAGTCTGCGTTTGATGCAAAAGTTGTTTCCCGTACGTCAATGTGAAGACAGCTACTACAAAGCACGAAGCCGTCCTTGTTTGCAGTACCAACTTAAACGCTGCAGCGCGCCCTGTGTCGGCAAAGTCAGTGATGAAGAGTACAGTGCCCAAGTAGACTACGTACGTAAGTTTCTCGGTGGCAAATCTCATGAGGTAATAAGCTCATTAGTGGCTAAAATGGAACACGCCAGTGAGCAACTCGCCTTTGAAAAAGCTGCCAAGTACCGTGACCAAATCCAGCTGTTACGTAAAGTACAAGAGCAGCAGTCAGTGTCCGGAAAGCACGCTGAGCTAGATGCCCTTGGTTATTGCCGCCGTAATGGCATGGTTGCGGTGCATATTCTCATGGTGCGCGATCACAAAGTGATGGGCAGCAAAACGTTGTACCCTAAAGTGCCAAAAGACTCCAGCGATGACGAAATTTTAACGTCTTTTATTGCCCAGTATTATTGTGCGCCAGGAGCGACTGGACGTATCGCGAAAGAGTTGGTGCTGCCTTTTGCAATTGATGAGCAGCAACCGTTGAGCAATGCTATGAGTGAGCTTAAAAGCACACAAGTAAAGCTCAATACAGTGCATCGTGGCGAACGCGCTCAGTATCTGCAGTTAGCGAACAAAAATGCCGACTCTAGCTTAGAAGTGCAGCAAAGCACGCAAGATGCTATCAATAAACGCTACGCACTACTTAAAGAGGCGCTACACCTTGATGATATCGCTCGTATGGAGTGTTTTGATATCAGCCACACCATGGGTGAAAACACGGTGGCATCATGTGTGGTGTTTGACCGTCAAGGGCCCAATAAGAGTGAATATAGACGTTTTAATGTCACCGGCATTACCCCAGGTGATGATTATGCCGCGATGGCCTTTGCGCTCAATAAACGGTATGGCAAGCTGACTGACGAGAGCAAGATCCCGGATGTCATTTTTATTGACGGTGGTAAGGGACAATTGAACCAAGCCGTGGCGTTTTTTAGCGATTGGCCGTTTGCAAAAATGCCCTTGCTTGTTGGCGTTGCTAAAGGCACTAGCCGAAAGCCAGGTTTAGAAACGTTATTGATTGATGCCGGGCGAAAAACCGTATCTCTTGGCAGTGATTCACCGGCGTTGCATCTTATCCAACATATTCGTGATGAATCGCACCGGTTTGCCATTGCTGGACACCGTAACAAGCGCCAGAAGCAGCGTAATCAATCAGTGCTTGAGGAAATTGGTGGCGTAGGGCAAAAGCGTCGCCAAGCTCTGTTAAAATACCTCGGTGGTATGCAAGGCGTGAAAAGCGCGACAATTGAGCAGCTCAGCCAAGCGCCGGGGATCAGTCCCGCGATGGCGGAAAAGATATTTAACCATTTGCATGACAAGGCATAGCCCTTCGTGCGAATATTACTGAAAAGAAAACGCTAAGAACGCCTAGTAGTTATGTGGAACATTCCCAATACCCTAACAGCCTTTAGGTTGTGTTTAATCCCAATTTTTTTATTTATCTTCTATCTACCGAGTCAATGGGCGTTTTTCGCAGCAGCATTTGTATTTTGGCTAGCGTCGATCACCGATATCCTTGATGGCTATCTAGCTCGGCGTTTAAATCAGTCGACGCCGTTCGGTGCCTTTTTAGACCCTGTTGCCGATAAAGTAATGGTCAGTGCAGCCCTGGTGGTGTTAGTTGGCCACTATCAAAGTGCGTGGATGACCGTACCAGCGTTGATTATTATCGGCCGCGAAATAGTGATCTCGGCTTTAAGAGAGTGGATGGCGGAGCAGGGTAAGCGTGGTGAGGTAGCCGTATCCCAACTTGGTAAGGTGAAAACAGCAGCGCAAATGCTCGCCATTATTGGCCTGATTTGGCAATTTCAGCCTTGGATGGTGACCCTGAGTTATATTCTATTATACATAGCGACTATTCTGACCTTTGGCTCTATGGTGCAGTATCTCATGGCTGCGCGCCATAGCTTCTTCGCTAAAGAAGGCTAAATGTATAATAACACGCCGTTTTAGATAAAAATTAAGCAAACGATTCAAAACCCATATTTTTTGTATTGACGCGTTTAATAATCTCTGTAGAATGCGTCGGTGTTGAGAGGGCGCTAGCCCACCACTGATTTAACTAAACGTTATAAACAGTGTTCAATGATGCGAGTATAGCTCAGCTGGTAGAGCGCAACCTTGCCAAGGTTGA
>CEVA01001298.1_pt1 | contig 13176 bp, 12 predicted proteins | sample 361521 | NCBI WGS metagenome assembly CEVA01 (sample SAMEA2622823, study PRJEB7988) | marine metagenome | isolation source: saline water (ENVO:00002010), including
CGTCTTCGAACAATACTTCAGCATGACCTACAGGCTCGTCGTAATAGCCCATTGCGGCCATTGGGCGAACAATGGTTACGCCTTTGGTATCCATAGGCACCAGAATTTGTGACTGCTGTTGGTGACGAGGCGCATCGAAGTCTGTCTTACCCATTACCACCATAATTTTGCAGTTTTCGTTCATCGCTCCGCTGGTGTACCACTTACGACCATTGATCACGTATTCATCGCCATCGCGCTTTATCGAAGTTTCAATGTTGGTGGCATCACTCGATGCTACAGCCGGCTCAGTCATTGCGAACGCTGAGCGAATTTCGCCGTTTAACAAAGGCTCTAGCCATTGCTTTTTATGACTGTCGTTGCCGTATTTGGCTAATACTTCCATATTGCCGGTGTCAGGTGCGCTACAGTTAAATATTTCAGCGCTGAATAGCACGCGCCCCATCTCTTCACAAAGGGGCGCGTATTCTGCGTTAGTAAGCCCTGCACCATAGGGTTTGTACTCTTCTGGTAAAAACAAATTCCAAAGACCGGCGTCTTTGGCACGCTGTTTCAGCGTTTGCATCATTTCAGGCGTTTTCCAACGACCTTCACCGTTGGTCGCTGAGCTATTTTCTACGGCGTGAATATATTCCTTTTCAATTGGATACACTTCGTCTTTCATAAACGCTTTTAGCTTTTCTAAAAGTGCTTGGGTCTTTTCATTATATTCAAAGTTCATAATTGCCCCATTTAGCTGTAGGTAATGGCGTGCAACCTGTCAGTCACATCCAGGTGAGGTACGCTGTTGAAGTTATTTAAATGAACACCTCGCGCATTAGCGAAGCATTGCGAAAAACTGGCGTTTCGTATCTGCAAGTTCATATTCACAACCGTGGCTGAATCGTAGCCAAGTATATGTTTAAGCATCATGGCAATAGCGCCCCCAGAACTAACCACTAATACCCGTTTAGCGTCGGTACTTTTAAGGTGAGTGAGCATTGAATGCACTCTATCTTCAAACTGTCCCCAAGTTTCATCGAGCAGATCGTGGGCAAGTTCGTCTTGCGACCACGCAATCATGGCTTTTTTGAGCAGCCGGTAATATTCGGATGGCGACGCCCCTTCCGGCACTTTCGCTTCGGGGTAACGGGTTAAGTACGCTTTGGCTACGGCTTGAAAGTTAAATTCATTTAGCGCACTGTTTACCGATGCTTCGGGTAATGTGTATCGGTTTGACGCTAGGCCAGCGGCTATGCCGTCTTTGGTCTCGTGATGGCGCACCATATCGCCAGTGAAGACTTCATCGAAATGAATATCGCGGTGTTTGAAATAATCCCCAAGCCAAATGGCTTGCTGCCCACCTAAGTCGCTAAGTTTGTCATAGTTAGCTTTACCAAATGATGCTTGACCATGGCGCACTAAATAGATGTCTGTCATACCACTGCCTGATGTTATTAATATGTTAACTTGCTTTCACCATACTAAGGAAAACAGCAATATAAGTTTAATTGATATTTTGAATGAGTATGCATCAGGTGAAACTATTCGCTGAAGCGAGTTGAGTATTTTTGATACGTTCAAAACAAAATTTGACATGATGAGATCAAGTACGTGCAATTTTAGTGCTTAAGATTGTATATTAATGCAGCATTAGTGATGTCGTATGGATGTAGACAAAGGAAAAATGTAAGGGATTGCGCGTAATTGGACGCGACCTCGTCGTGATAAGTTTTTCTGGAAGCGCACGGCTTCCCCATTCAAAAGAAACAAAATGAAATCGCCTAAACCTGCTCTGCCTACGTTAAATAAAATCACATTTTACCTATTGGGTGCGCCTTTACTCGTGGTTATTCCTATTCTGGCTTATGCAGAAGTTGATGATGTTTCTCAACCCACTACGAGCACGCTTGAGCACATTGTTGTTCATGCCCAGAAAACACCGCAGAATTTGCAGGATGTGCCAGTGGCAGTTACTGCGTTATCTGGCAAGGATTTAGTCGAAACCGTAAGCAGAGATGTGTTTGATCTTCAAAATTACGTGCCTGCTTTCGGCGCGTTTCAAAACCAAAGTGTAACTAACTCAGGCTTTTCTATACGAGGTATCGGTACTTCTTCACAAAACTTTGGTTTCGAGTCTTCTGTTGGACTCTATGTTGATGGCGTTTATCGCTCTCGGCAGAATGCTCTTATCAATGATGTAGTCGATATTGAATCGATAGAAGTTTTACGCGGCCCGCAGGGCACCTTGTTTGGCAAAAATACTGCTGCGGGGGCCATGACACTTACCACTACTCCCCCTTCCCATAACGATCGCGACGGTTTTGCTGAAGCCATTGTCGGGAACGATGCGCTTGTGCGCTTAAGCGCCGGCTCGTCCTTTTCACTTGTTGAAGATATTCTGGCGCTTCGCCTATCCGGCTTCACGTCGCACAGCGACGGCTTTATTACAGACGAAGAAAGTGGAAAAACGCTTAACAACCGAAATCGCTCTGCTATCAAAGCGCAGTTGCTGTATACACCTAGTGACAGCGTTAGCGTAAAGGTAATTGCCGACTATGGCGAGTTAGACGAACGCTGCTGCGGCGCTTTTACCTACCAAAACAATATACAAGCAAACCAAGTAGAGGGTAAGTTCGGTACTGATGCGTTACTTTTACAGCCCCCTTTTAACGCCACGGTATACGGGCGCGAAGACTTTTACCGTTTCAATACGTCGTTGTCTCAAACGCCCATATCTCAAATGGAAGATAAAGGCCTATCGGTTCAAGTTGATTTCGATATTAATAAGGCGTGGCATTTAGTAAGTATAAGTGCCTATCGGGCATTTGACAGCCTAGACTCGGTAGATACTGACTTTTCTAACGCGGATTTACTTAATGCGACCAACGATGCGCAGCAGCAGTCGTTCTCTCAGGAGCTAAGGCTTCACTATCGCAGTGGTATACTTGAAGGACTCATTGGTGCCTACTATTACAGTCAAAATTTAGACCTTACTTTTGATACAACAACTCAGGCCGATTTCAGCGTGTTTTTTAATGCGGTCGCAGGTGACTTACTCCCAATAGCAAGCGCTATAGATGAACTCAATGCGCTAACCTCTGGGCTTATTGCCCCTTCTGCTTCTCCAGCGCCACCCAACACCGCTTTTATACATAATGCAGATCAAGAGCAAGACAGTTTTGCAGTGTTTACTCAATTCGATTGGCGGTTTAGCGATATGCTAACCCTGACCTCGGGGTTACGATTTACGCAAGAAAAGAAAACAATTAAAGGCCAATTTGATGAACAAGGGCTAGGGATTGATGGCCTGGAACAAGCTCCTACAAAGTGGCCGAATATCAACAGCGCTCTCCTTGGCTTGCAAGAAATTGGGGCCGCATTGGCGCAAGGGGACTTTCCTTCACAAAGTTCGCTTAACGCCATAGCCCCCTTCCAACGAGCGGGCTGGGGTTACTTCTTTTTAGGCTCAGCTGCCGTAATGCCCCGCCCAGATTTGAATGAAAGCATAGATGATGACCAGCTCACAGGTACAGTAAAGCTAGCTTACCACCCTCAAGACAACACCTTAGCGTATGCAAGCTTCGCCACTGGCTATAAAGCGGGAGGGACTAACACAGATAGAATTCTTCCGGGCCTAAGCCCGCTATTTAACGCAGAAAAATCTCGAAGCACTGAAGTCGGTATAAAACACGACTTTGAGGGCGTCGGCCTTAGGGTAAATGCGGCGGCGCACTACACAAAAATTCAAGATTTTCAGGCAACCACGTTTACTGGCACTGGGTTTAACTTGCAAAACGCGGGAGATATCGCGGTTAGAGGTATTGAGCTAGAAGCAACGTGGCTAATCACATCAAACACAGAATTACACGCTAACGCATCGCGCACGCTTGCTAATTTTGACGAGTTTAAACAAGGCACGTGTTGGGTGGCTTACACCTGGCACACCGGCATCGACGACCCGGGCCGGGTTAATCCTGGCGATCCGTTTTGTGCAAGAGACGGCGATCGCGTGGGGTTCGAGCCGCAAAATTCTCTATCACTGATGCTTAACCACCATTTTGCGCTTGGTAATTACCCGCTTACCGCCAGTATTGACTATCAATACACAGGTGATGTTTTTCTTGATGATGCCAACGACCCTTACAAATACTCAGGCGCATTTTCGCTGTTTAATGCAAGATTACGCGTGAAGATTACTCAATGGGACAGCGAAATCATAGCGTGGTCGCGCAACCTATTCGATGAACAGTACGTTGCGCGAAGCGGTTTCGATGTGCCGGTACAAACCGGCAAAATCATGGCCTATCCCGGCGCACCAAGAAGCTTTGGCGTGACTTTCAGAAAGACGTTTTAACGCTTTAAATTCGTAGGTTTCGTGTGAAAAACAGCGTGGCACTGTGCTATCACAGACAAGGCAATGTGCTCAGGCAGTTCGCCACCAATATCGAAGCCCGCGGGACTGGCGAAGTACTGGCTAAAGTCGGTGTCTTGAATGCCCGCTAAATCCATAATTTCTTGCTTGCGATGAAGGGGCCCTAACATGGCCGTATAGGTTAACGCGCGTTTACACAGTACTTGCAAGGCTTTGGCGTCTATTTCACGGTGGTGCGACATCAGCACGGCAGCTTGAATGTTATGCTCGCTTAAGTGTAAGCGCAAACCTTCAACAGATGGGTCTTCTATTAAATAATTAACCTCGGGGAAATGCTCAATTCTGGCTTGGGCGGGCCTTGGGTCCCAAAGGCTTACCAAATACCCTTGAAGGCTGGCAAGGCGCGTCATAAAGGTAGCGTCATAGCCCCCACCAATAACAAGCAGGTGAATAGGCGGAAGCATTAGTACCGATAAAGTACGCATTCCCTTGATGGTTTCAAGCGATGCCTTCCTTGGTTTAGCATTCGAATACTCTACTGCCTCGCACACGCCTCGCGTGCCGTCTACCGTACAGGCCCACTCGCACGCATTGCCATTCGTTAGCGTTTTACTGACCGCGTCAAGAGAAAGGTACTGATTGTCTTGGTTAACCGGTACAAGCGATAGGTGCACCACGCCACCACAACCTACGCCCAATTTAAAGGCGATATCTTCTTCATCTTCATCATCGTAAACCGCCGTGCGACTCACACCATCAGTCATTACCCGCTGCGCTTTTTTAACAATGTCACTTTCTAAACACCCACCACTTAAAATACCAAGTTGATGGCCCGCATCGCTGAAAAGCATCATGGCGCCCGCTTTTCGATAGCAAGACCCCTCAGTCTTAAAAATGAAACCAAGCACCCACTTGTGCTTATCTTTTAGCGGTAGCCACTGCGACAGCAGATGATTAACGTGATTGCTCATAATTACCCTAGCGCTTGTTTAAACTGCTTATTACTGCGATGCTGCTTCTTTGATAAATGACGCAAGTGTGGCTGGCTCTTGTGCCCCCGCTACGCCCTGATTGCCAATCACAAAGGTAGGAACACTTTGAATTCCTCGCTGCATCCACAGTGTTTCTTCTTCACGCACAACAGACGCGTATTTACCGCTTTCTAGCACTTCGCTGGCCTGTGACTTATCAAGCCCTGCCCCTGCGGCAAGCTCTACTAGCACGGCATTATCATTTATGTCTTTGCCATCGGTAAAATAAGCGCTAAACAAACTTAGCTTCATCTGTTCTTCAAGCCCCTTCTCGGCTGCAAAGTGAATAAGTTGATGGGCTTTAAAGGTATTTTGCATGCGAGAGTCGTCGTCGAAATTAAACGCAAAGCCCACGTCTTTGCCTGCTTCTACAAGACGTGCTCTATCCTGCGCGCTTTGTTCTGCACCAATGCCATATTTCTCCATTATATGCTCACGTAAGTTCTGTCCTTCTTCAGGCATGTTTGGGTTTAGCTCGAAGGGGTGAAACTTAATGTCGACTTCAATATCGTCAAGCGTTTTAATGGCTTTTTGTAAACGCTGGTACCCTACGATACACCACGGACAAACCACATCGGACACCATATTTACGGTCACTTTCTGCATATTTGCTCTCTTTTATTGAAATCGTTATTACTTAGTTAAGGTTAGTAACTAGATAAGGTTGGTAACAAAATGCGGTTACTAAAAGAAACTTCAACCCCAAGGGATGCTTTATTTAGAGCTGCCGTAGAAAAATAAATTATCGTTTTAATCGCTCTAGCGCATGCTGTGCCCACAGTTGATATCCCTCTGCAGACGGGTGAAAGCCGTCTTCTGCCATTAGCCCACTTTGCTGAACACCTTGAACCGAACCCGTTACCTTAAGCGCTGGTACATAAAGCACTTCAGTGTTAGCCCAATTTACAACACACTGCTCAAGCACTTGATTTAGCAGAAGCGCCCTTAACCCAAGTAGCGCCCGCAAAGGCTGGGGTAGTGCGGGAAAACTGTGGATTGGTGGCAGCGCGGTAAACACTATTCGTTGGCAGTCGAATTTTTGGGTTAATAGCTTATGCACAATTTCTATATTTTTTCGCCAGCGGGCTATTGAAACAAACTTAGTGACATCGTTTACACCAATAGAAACCAATGCTGATGCGAAGCTTTCAGCAGGTAGTCCATGTAGAAGCGCTATCACATCTTCACTTTTATAACCCGTTTTGGCATGTAGCGATACGTGGGTGGGGCTATGCTTAGACAAGCCAGCATACAGCAGCCCTGATAGCGCACGGTGCTGTGTATCAGCCCCAACGCCCGCGGCCGCTGAGTCGCCCACAACTAAAACACGATTTGATGTTGCCTTAATGTTTTTAAAAGCGGCAAATACCCGCTCCCCCCTAGGCTCAGGCAGCACTTGCGTTTTTTTGCGAACCCAAAGCCCCTGTACCAGAATTAAGGGCATAAGCAAAACTGTAACTATATTTAACGCAAAAACCTTGAAGTAGATCAAAACAAGCCCCTGCCTTATTCATTATGCTAAATCTATATTGGTGAATAACCACCAAGATGGTTCAACATAAGTGTAGATAAAAAATGAACACCATTGCTATAAAACAACTTCGCGATAATTCCACTATAACCAAATATGCGCAACATGCACCTCGTTATACCTCGTACCCTACTGCACTTAAGTTCGAATCGCTAAAAGAAGATTTATCCCCTCACGCGCTAACCGTGTCTAAAGCGAAAGCCGTGAGTTTGTATGTGCACATTCCTTTTTGTAAAACGCTTTGCTATTACTGCGGCTGCAACAAACTTGTGACTCGGCACAACGAAAAGGCAGACGACTATTTAGACTACTTAGAAAAAGAGATAGTTTCTAAGCGTTATTTAGCAGACGATAAGCCTGTAGTTTCGCTGCATTTAGGCGGTGGGTCGCCCAGTTTTTTAAATAAAGTTCAGCACACTTTTTTAATGTACCTTTTGAAAAAACATTTCACGTTTGAAGTAGGCGCTGAATTATCTATTGAATTAGACCCAAGAAACGTTGATAAAACCTATTTACAAAATCTGAGGGGCTTGGGCTATACCCGTATCAGCTTTGGCCTTCAAGACACTGACTACAACGTGCAAAAAACAATAAACCGTGTTCAAAGTACTTCGCATATCGCAGATTTAGTGTCCGAAGCCCGTACTTTAGGTTTCGAATCGGTGAATTTGGATTTAATTTACGGCCTGCCTAACCAATCAGAAGAGACTTTTGCATCTACCATAGCTGCAACTAAAGCCATGATGCCAGACCGTATCTCGCTCTTTAGCTACGCTCATCTGCCAGAGCGCTTTGCCGCACAGCGAAAGTTTGCGCCAGAAACTCTTCCTAGTAGCGAAGAGAAAGCAGCCTTGTACAACCTTGCTGTAAATGGCTTTACAAAAGTGGGGTATGAAATGATTGGGCTGGATCATTTTGCGTTACGCAGCGATTCACTCGCCATCGCTAAGCACAAAGGTAAGCTTCACCGAAACTTCCAAGGCTATACTTTGCGCGGAGATACCGACCTAATTGGCGTCGGCGTGTCTGCTATTAGCACAATAGGTAATGCTTTTACTCAAAACGCCAAAGATTTAAAAGAGTACTATAAACGTATAGACAGACAATTACCCTCAGCCAAAGTTGGGCTTTCGTTAACACCAGACGACCTCGTTCGTCGTGATGTAATATCAAGCTTGATGTGCAACCTGTCTGTAGATAAACAGAGTATTTCCAGCAAGCATCATATTATTTTTGACGAGTACTTTTCAGAAGCATTAAGTAATTTAGAGCGTCTTGCAGACGATGGAATCATTGAGATTTCGGCGCACCACATACGGGTACCAGAACATGCTCGGATATTTATTAGAGCGGTATGTGCCCGTTTTGATGCCTACCTAAATGCGACTGAAATGCTTAGTAATTACTCTAAGGCAATTTAAACCGGGCAATCACTTTATCGCCAACATTTAAGTTAAGGCGCGATAAAGAAATATGACTAATACTTGCGTAAAGTGCTTGGCTGTCATTCTCTAAAATAAGCTTCAAAAGCACTTTACCGCCCCATGTAACTTGCTGATGCGACTTTTTGTTTTGGCTAGAAGTGAGCCGTACAGGCTCAATACTTGTTATCGTGCAAGGTAGCGCATTTAAAATGCTAACCGTGCTCGCGCTGTTAAAACCTCCCACATTAATATCTACGCTCACATCGCAGGCTTTTACCGCAAAACGTACTGGCGCAGGCTCGTTATCCTGCTCTGGGTTACTCACCTCTGTAATGCTGTGTGCCCTGTAAGCGCTCTTAATATTTTCCGTGTATGATATTGCTTCTTCTGTAACAAATACCTCATGACCTGCAACCATAACTCGGGCTATGCCGTGCATATTTTCAACTTGCGTAACGCTTTCAGAACACTTCTGCCCCTCTAATACGGCTGAAGGTATTGCAACCCCTTCTTTTTCGAATACTTGAGAAAGCACATCTGTTGTCGCACCGCAGAGCGATACCTTACCTTGCTCTACATAAACCAGTTCATCACTAAAGAGTGCTAAATCATCTAAATCATGAGAGATAACAAAGCAAGTAAGCTGGCCAGACACACACAGAGTATTTAAGAACTGATAAATTTTGCGCCGGGTAAAAATATCGATGGCGCTTAGTGACTCATCTAGCAATAAAACGGAAGGGCCATTCACCAAAGCCCGCGCTATCGCCACACGCTGTGCCTCCCCCCCTGATAGTGTATCAATAGGCTTTTCTAAAAGGTGCTCGCAGTAACACCCTTTTACACACGCCTCTACTGATAAGGCGTTGGGGCTAGCATGACGCTGTGCCAAGGCTAAATTACCTCGCACGTTAGTATGCGGAAACAGCATGGGCTGCTGAAACACGATGCCTATCTTTTCAATAGACCATGATTTAGCTACCTTGGCGCGTTTTTCTACGCCGGCTAAAGCCCGAAAAAGGCTACTTTTACCCGCCCCGGAAGGGCCGGTAACGCCAATGAAACGGCTTGCGGGCTGAAGCGTTATTTGGGCATCAATTCTGTTAGGCAAGAAAGCGTGAATTTCCATATCAACCCTCGCCCTTGCTTGGGGCGGAACCAGATATTTGTGACCTGCTGCCGAAATGGCTCGCAATGCCATTAAAACGGTAAAGGGCAGCTAGCAGCACAAACGAGAATACCAAGAGTGCTATGGCAAGATTATGCGCTTTTTCGTACTCCAACGCTTCGACTTGCTCGTAAAGGGCTATGGAGAGCACTTGAGTTTCGCCAGGAATATTTCCGCCTATCATAAGCACCACGCCAAACTCACCGATGGTGTGGGCAAAGCTTAACCCCAAGGCAACGATAATGGGCGCTTTGCTTAAGGGTAATACAATTCTCACAAATGCTTCGGTTGCCGAAAAGCCCAACGTTTTAGCCACATCTAAATAACGAGTGTCTAATTGAGAAAAGCCACCATAAAGGGGCTGAAGCGCAAACGGTAAAGAATAGAGAACCGAGCCTAACACCAAACCTTCAAAGCTAAAGGCCAAATTACTTCCCGTTAAGGTATGCCACCCCTGACCCAAAGCACTTTGCGGTGAGAATGCAATGAGTAAGTAAAACCCCAGTACCGTAGGTGGAAGCACTAACGGCAGCGCCAACACCGACATAACAAACGGCTTGGCTTTACTATGCCAGTTCGCTAAAAACCATGCCAAAGGTAAGGTAACAAGCAACAGCAAGCCACTGGTGATTAGCGCCAGCTTAAGCGTAAGCCAAATGGCGTCAAAGGCATATACTCCAAAGAATTCGCTAAGCGCGTTCATCCATGCGCACCGTTAAGTTCAAAGCGATTACGCCCACGGGCATCTAAACTGCCGGCTTTACCAGTTAGGCTGCCTATTTCAGAAGCAGCCTTTACCGGTGTGTTAGTGCTATTTTTTATTTGCCTTTCTGCATGGGGTTTTATGTCGAGCAACGCAGGCTGGTAACCCCACTCGGTTAACCCGTGCTGTACCCCTTGCGACAGCAAATACTGCACGAACAAACTCGGCGATGATACGCCTTCGGCATTCATCATATCAAACCGAGTTTGCCCACTTGATTTGGCTTGATTTGGGGTTCGGGTTTCAGTTTGCGCATCAAACACGTTAGGCGAAAGCGTTGCTGCCGTTTTAGCATTAATTACAAGCGACTGAACAATAGGTTGGTATAAGTTTTCTGGTACAGGAATAATAACCGTTGTAGCGCCCTTGCCGTCAGCGAAGCTTTTATCCGAGGTTGGCGAACTCATATTCGGTAAATCAAGCGCCAGCGAATATGCCACGAACGCTCCTCTAACGCTGCCGGTGGAATAGAACTGCAGGGTTTGCAGTACATTTTTACCCATCACTCTGTGTGGTAAAACGTGCTGCCATAGCAATAAGTTTTGTAGGGTTTGTTGCGCGGCTTCGCCGTAAGGCGCCAGTTTAGGGTTAGCAATGGCAATTTTGCTACCTGGGGTCTCAGTTAACTGAATAAGCTGTTGACTAAGCTGTTTTGAAAGTTGTGCGTATATCTTACCCTCAAGCGGCTTACTTTGCCCGCCAGCCTGCGTTTTCTGCTCTCCGCCTTGCTGATTTTCAGCCGTGCGCCGAGCTTCTCTGGGAACGCTTTCGTAGCCATTAGCGTTAGCGTTAGCTGGCAGCTTACCGGTATATACAAACGCCAGCTTGCCTTTGGCATAATCTACCACATTACTTTCATGTACTAGATTGTTGTTAACCAGTGCCTGTGGCCTGGCACGGTCTGCCGACAAAAACACATCGAACGCGGCTCCATGCTGAATTTGAGCGTACAGCGTTCCGCTAGAAGACACGGTTACCGCCACGTCTATGCCCGTAAGCAGCGTAAACTGCTGGGCAATGCGTTTTAAAGGTTTAGCGAAGTTTGCCGCTACGGCAACGTTAATTTTATCGTGCCGTTTAACCGGTAATGAAGGGCTTTGCTTATCGGCACTAGTGAAGAGTTTCGCACTTTTTGTGTAGCTGGCCGTTTCTGTAGGGCTAGCAACGGCACTAGCGAATGAGAAAACTACCACGTTTATGAAAACAGACACGCTTATAAATCGCATAGAGCAAGCGCGGAATATACTGCTCACGACACTAAAAACAAAAGAATAGCGCCTTGTTAATAAGCGCTTAAAACCTACAACCGCCATTATTTTTTAAGCATCCACTTAAGCGCAGATTTATCGTCAGACGCTTTTGCAGCAACCCACTCAGAGTTATCGCCTTTAAACTCTTTTTTCCAAAGCGGGACAGACTGCTTAAGCATATCCATTAAAAAGCTGGCGGCATCAAACGCCGCTTGGCGATGTTGGGCAGCAGCACCTACCCATACAATTTGCTCGTTATTATAAATGCGCCCCACTCTGTGTAGCGCGCCAGCACTGTTTAGTGAAAAACGTACTACCGCTTGTTCAACCAGCTTCATCAGCGCTTTTTCTGTCATGCCTGGGTAGTGCTCTAGCTCAATGCCGTCTATATCGCCTGCGTTATTGAAATCTCGCACTAGCCCAGTAAAGGTAACAATAGCGCCTGTATTGCCGCTTGCTCTTTCGTCTGCCGACTGTTTTAGACGAGCATACAATTCGCCATGATCGAAATCTGCATCTTGAACAAGTGCGAACATAACTACCCCCCAGTTACAGGTGGAAATAGCGCCAGCTCGTCACCATCGCTAAGTACGGTATCGGTATCGCAAAGCTCTTGATTACGGGCAGTCAGCACACTGCCTTCTAAGGCTAATGTCCACTTGTCGCTGCGAGTTTTAAGCTGCGATATCACGGCTTCAATGGTGCTACTATCACTTAGGTTAAGCGCAATATTATCTTCACCCGTGATCTCTCGGGTTTGCGCAAATGTTTTAACCGTTATCTGCATGGTTCGCCTTTTGGTATATTCCGTTAACGTCATTGTACACGTCTACGTGCAAGCGCTAGTTTTGTTCCAACGTTTTTACTGGGTAACTAAGCCTGTTGCCGATCAGATTGCCAGTGGCCGGTTTTACCGCCTTTTTTCTCTAGCACCCGGACCCCTTCCATGTGCATGCCCGGGTCGATGGCTTTGCACATATCAAACAAGGTTAACAGCGCCACATTTACGCCCGTGAGCGCTTCCATTTCAACACCCGTTTTACCACTTAGCTTGCAATAGCAAGTGGCTTTAATACGGTTTTTATCAGCTTGAATGTCAAAGTTAATATCCACTTTCGATAGCGCTAACGGATGACAAAGTGGAATAAGATCGGCGCAGCGTTTCGCCCCTTGAATACCCGCTACTCGAGCAACAGCGAATACATCACCTTTTGCGATTTTTGCTTCAGAGATTTGGCGAATAACGTCTTCGCTTACGTATAAAAAACCTTCTGCTGTAGCTTCTCGTTTAGTAACGTCTTTGTCGCTAACGTCTACCATGTTGGCCTCGCCACCAGCGTTTAAATGACTAAAGGTACTCATGCTTCCACCAAGTGCTTTACAAAGTTACACGGCCTAAAGTCGGCATCTAGCTGGCTAGCAATGATTTTTTCCCACGCCGTGCGACACGCGCCGGTTGAGCCTGGCAAGCAGAAAACAACGGTATTGTTTGCAAAGCCAGCTACCGCACGAGACTGAATCGTAGACGTGCCAATTTCTTCATAGCTAATTTGGCGGAATAGCTCACCAAAGCCGTCGACTTCTTTGTCGAATAATACGCTAATGGCTTCTGGCGTTGAGTCGCGATGCGTAAAGCCTGTACCACCGGTAATTAA
>CEVA01243457.1_pt1 | contig 13171 bp, 8 predicted proteins | sample 361521 | NCBI WGS metagenome assembly CEVA01 (sample SAMEA2622823, study PRJEB7988) | marine metagenome | isolation source: saline water (ENVO:00002010), including
CAACATTTGAGGTTTGATTTGCGAAAATATCCATCCATTCGTCTAATGTCTTCTCGAGGCCTTTTTCAAGTATCAACTTGCGTAAGTCTTCTCGATCTTCGGGCAAAAGGGTTGGAGCGTTTGAAAATCTTTGTTCGTCCAGAGTGTGCTTAAGCCCCATTGCCTCTAATTCGGCATGAAATAATCGAACTATTAGGTTCGCTACCTGGATCCATCGACCATCTTTTGTCCGAATTGGCGTATAACCAATTCCCGGCATGCGATCTGGATCTGATTGAGGATCAACTGGATACTTATCCGGGTATTTCACCATCATTTGCCAGGTGATCCAGTTACTTACATCAAAGGGGGTTAATCCTTGCAGGAGGCTGGTTTCAACTTTTTGTCCCTGGCCTGTTTTTTCCCTAACAATTAAAGCGGCCAAGATGCCACGGACTGCTGCCATTGTAGCGCCATGACTTCCAACTTGGACCGCGCCATAATGGGGGCCGTCTCTTTTTGTTTGCCGAACGAACGCCCCGTATCTTCCTGCTTTGGCAGCGACAAGGCCTTCATAAGGTTTGTATCGTGCGTAAGGACCTGTGGGGCCAAAAGCAGTGATTGAGCAGTAAACGATATCTGGCCTGTTCTTGGAGATCGTTTCGTATCCTATGCCAAGTTTCTCTGCATCACCCGGTAGGAAACTTTCGACGATGATATCTGCTTTCGAAACAAGATCCCTTACTTTTTCATGAGAAGTGGCATTTTTCAGGTCGACAGATAGGCTTTTTTTCCCCCTGTTCCAGAGTTTACTTTGAGGCCATTCTCGATAAGGGTCACCTTCTGGGGGTTCTACTTTAATCACGTCTGCGCCGAAATCAGCGAGAATCATCGTTGCTACTGAACCAGCCCAACCGCTTGAAAAGTCAAGGACTGTAATGTCTTCAAGTACCTGAGGCATATTCCCCTCCCGCACTCTAGCCTGATTTCTAATCTTTTGGTTGATTGGTGACTTAGGTTGATGAAGAGTTACGCCACATCAGGAACAGCGTTATAGTAGCTCCTTTTTTGTGGGATTTCTAGGTTTTTGGTATTGGTGTGAGAGGTTCCATGTGCTTATTTTCATCTCCAACAAATCGTCTTACAGCGGCTTCTACAACTGCTGGGTTGTCCATATAAACGTTGTGTGAAGCACCTTTGACCTCTTGTATCTCTCCCATCTTTAACTGTGAAACAAATTTCGCGGCGTTATCTTTGTCATACCCACTTTCGGTCCCGTACATGAGGAAAATGGGGACCTCAAATTTTGGTGCGATATCAATGAAGTCGTAATTATCTTGGCTTCGGTCTTGCGGGTTATATATATTTTGAGACCATTTCATTTCGATAGAACCATCGGGTAAATCCCAAGTTTCATGGTTGATCACATCTTCTAATACATTCGGATGCCATTTACGCGTCGCAGGATGATTTGCAAGGGTTTCACGGAGATCTGATTCGCTTGCCCAAACACGTCGTGTTTGGGCCATTCGTTCTGAAAGCATGTTGCCTTGGTCATGAGTTTGGAGCAGCATTGGCTCTATAGCGAAAACCTTTGTAAAGCGATGAGGATTTTGTAGAGAAGAGAGTAATACGGTTGCCGCCCCTCCCGAGTGTCCCAGCGCGATTGCAGGGGGGAGGCCAAGGGCATCACAGAATTTATATAAGTCCCGGACACGATCTATTTGGGAGTACCCTCGAGTTGGTGCGCTGCTCTCCCCTTGCCCTCGAGAATCAAGAGTTATCACCCAATGATCCTTACTGAGACCGCGTGCAACTTCATCCCAACTACGACTGGTTCGCTGGCCACCATGCATCACAATTAATAGGGGGCCATTATTGCCCCAGTCCATAGCATGCAAAACGACTTCGTCGGTCTCAATGAAAAGGCTTTTAGCTTCCATAGCAGGTAGCTTTCCGGTTTAAGAAACTATGGGTATTAAGGCTCGTGAGATCTAAAGTTTGCCAATGCATCGTTTAGACAATTCCGCTCAAAGATGCTGCCATCGTTCGACGTCGGGGACGTCTAGCGACGCCAGTTTTTCTAGCAGCGGCTGCAACAGCTTTTGCGACTGCTGGCACTACATTGCGATCGAAAACGCTAGGGATAATATTCTCTTCGCTTAATGCTCGCTTGGTAACGGTATTCGCTATGGCATTGGCTGCCGCGATTTTCATTTCTTCATTGATGATATCCGCTCGTACATCTAAAACGCCTCGGAATAGCCCGGGAAAGCACAGCGCATTGTTGATTTGATTTGCGAAATCTGATCTGCCAGTTGCCATGACTCTGACGAATGGTAATGCTTCTTCGGGCCGTATCTCGGGGTCTGGGTTAGCTAGCGCAAACACGATTGCATCGGAATTCATACGCTTGATGTGGTCTTGATTAATAAGGTTCGGTCCGGAAAGTCCGACAAAAAGATCAGCGCCGTCAAATGCCTCTAAGAGAGTGCCTTGAAAGTTTTCTGGGTTGCTATTTTCTGCGAGCCATTGTTTTCCTATATGGTCTCCGACATCACGTCCAGTGTGTATGGGGCCGGTTCGGTCAAAAGCTATGAGGTTTTTCAATCCAGCTTCGACAAGGATTCGTGCTGTTGCGACGCCTCCCGCCCCTGCACCAACCATTACTGCTTTGATTTCACTGATATCTTTACCAACAACCTTTAGGGCATTATATACACCAGCTAGCACAACGACGGCTGTCCCGTGTTGGTCATCATGGAAAACAGGTATGTCCAATTCATTTTGCAGCCGCTCTTCAATATAGAAACATCGAGGAGCTGAAATATCTTCAAGGTTGATACCTCCAAATCCAACACTTGATGCTTTAACAATATCCACAATTTGATCAGGATCTTTCGTATCTAGAGCAATGGGCCACGCGTCTACCCCTGCAAGCTCTTTGAATAAGATTGCTTTGCCCTCCATCACGGGTAAACTAGCACCAGGTCCTATATCGCCTAAGCCGAGGACAGCGGTTCCATCTGTAACCACGGCGACCGTATTTCCTTTCGCGGTCAACCTCCAGACACCTTCGGGATTATCGGCAATATATTGCGAAACTCGTCCGACTCCTGGTGTGTACACCATTGACAAATCTCGACGGGTTTCTACGCGAATTCGAGACTCTAACGCAATTTTTCCTCCAGAATGAGCAAGGAAAGTTGGATCAAGCACATATGTTACTGAAATACCGGCCTGGCGCCTTAAGCGGCGCATTATTTGTTGACCATGTTCTGCGTCTTGGCAATTGACAGTCAAGTCTCTGACGATCTTGCCCCGCCCAGTGGAAACGAGATCAACCCCATTAATATCGCCCCCCATGTTTCCAATGGTGGTTGTTACTTTTCCTAGCATTCCAACTTGGTTCGCATATTCCAAACGAAAGGTTAAAGTGTATCCGCCTTGTCCCTCTTCTGTTGTCATGATTCTTGCTCCTTTAGCTAATTCGCGGTGTGATCTTAATTCATATGACATGTAATTTGCAATAATATTATTGCAAATTGATCAGAAAATTTGGGTATCCACTCATGGTATTTCCTAAAAAGATGATATTTTCCATATGTAAAACTCGCATGAAACGACGCCAAAAATACGTTATGTTATGTGGCTTAGGTATGAAAACAAATATTCGGAGGAATATTTGTCATGTAAAAAGACATGTATAAAAGATAATTAATAAATAGAAAGAAGGATATTTATATATTTAATAAAGTGTTGAAATCACGATTTTAATTGGATGTATGTTGTGAAAATGGTGAATTTTATGTTTCCGAAAATCAAGAAAAGAATTCAATTAAATGTATATTGACAGAGAGGCGAACTAAATTTCCTAGACGGTAGTTGCGTCTTGAAGAAATATTGCGACGAGCTATTCTTGGTCGTTTCTTTCGCTACACAAAGAGGCACTTTTGACGTTATTGGTCACCCAAGAGGGGTGGGGGTTAGATATCGAGGTTCTGGACTTCTTTCGCTCTGGCTGAGATAAACGCTTTTCTCGGAGCTACTTCTTCGCCCATTAATTCTGTGAACGTTGTTTCGGCTCTTTCGGCGTCAGCGACATCAACTTGCAGCAAGCTTCTGACATCTGGATCCATTGTTGTTTTCCAAAGTTGGTCAGGATTCATTTCTCCTAACCCTTTGTATCTTTGGATGTTGATTCGGACGTCTGCATTGACCAAAAATTCGGGTAATTGATCCAGTGAATCAAGTCTCCTTACCTCGCGATCTCGCCGATACAATGCGTATGGCCCAGGCCCAATGTCGTCGGGTAAATTATTTGCTAATTGCTGCAATTGGATAAATTCATCCATTTGAAGTAAATCTCGATCAATACGGGTCTTCATGCCTGATTCATTTTCCATGATTGTGACATACTTACCTCTTTTGTCTGCGGATGCCGTAATGGTAGGGTCAGCGAGGCTGGATGCTAATGCAGCGCGAGCTTCAGCGGAATCTAAGTCTACATGGGCTTGGCCAATTGTTTTCACGAGCAATCGTACGATGTGAATTGGGTATCCTCCCTTGGCCTGTATAGCGTTAAGGGTATTTGCGAATTGCACTAGATCTGGAAGTATTTTGCGGATTTGCGCTGTTGTGTATTTAGAGTCCTCAAATGGGGCTACGCGAATGGAAAGGTTCCGTAGGGCCAAATCTTGAATATAGCCATCCTTTTGGCCTTCGCTGTACGCCCAATTTTCATCCCGGCCGGCTGCGATTCGGTAAAGTGGCGGTTGCGCTATGTAGACATTTCCCTGTTCAAGCAATGGTTTGAATTGACGGAAAAATAGCGTTAAAAGCAGGGTGCGTATGTGCGCGCCATCAACATCGGCGTCTGTCATGATGATTACTTTTTTGTACCTGAGCTTACTCAAGTCAATCGTATCTCCTGCCCCCGCTCCAAGCGCGCTCGCAATATGTCGTATCTCTTCATGGCCCAAAACTTTATCCAATCGGGCCTTTTCAACATTCAATATTTTGCCTCTTAATGGGAGAATCGCTTGAAATCGTCTATCCCGGCCCATTTTTGCGGAGCCACCAGCAGAATCACCCTCAACTAAATACAGCTCACAATTGTCAGGATTCTTGTCAGAACAATCAGCCAGTTTGCCTGGCAACGATGTCCCATCAAGGCCTCCCTTTCGCAAAACTAAATCACGAGCCTTTCGAGCTGCTTCTCGAGCTCTCGCCGCAGTCAAGGCCTTGTCAATGATCTGCCGCGCTTCTTGGGGATGTTCCTGGAGGTATTGTTGTAATCCTTGGGCAGTAAGAGTTTCAACTTGCGCTCGAACTTCAGGGTTCCCAAGTTTACCCTTGGTTTGGCCTTCAAATTGAGGCTCGCTTAATTTCACACTAATGACGGCGGTTAAACCTTCTCGGGAATCATCCCCTTGCAGATTTGGCGAGTCATCTTTCAATAGCTTTTGTTTTCGGCCATAGTCATTCAGGACACGCGTTAACGCACCTCGGAATCCGGTTAAATGGGTGCCGCCATCCGCTGTATTGATACAGTTAGCAAACGCTAGTGTTGTTTCCGCTACGCCACCGTTATATTGAATTGCTACTTCCACTGTGGTGTCGTCGATCTTCTTTTCAATATGTATCGGTTCACTGTGAATCGTATTACGTTTTTTGTTCAAGTGCTTTACAAAGCTCGCTATCCCGCCCTCAAAATAAAACGTTAACTCTCGCTCGCTTCCTTCAACACGTCGATCATGGAGCTGGATTTCTAATCCTTTGTTAAGATAGGCCATCTCTCGCAATCTTTGAGCAAGCGTGTCAAATTCAAATACGGTATTTACGAATATTGTTGGGTCTGGCTTGAACGTAACAGCTGTTCCATGACCCTCGGTGGCACCATGGCGTTTTAGTGTGCCTGTTGGCTTGCCAAGTGCGTATTCTTGGGAGTACAACTTTTTGTCGCGTCGAACCTCAACTCGTGTCCACTCAGATAGTGCGTTCACGACGGAAGCTCCGACTCCATGGAGCCCACCTGAGACTTTGTATCCGCCGCCTCCAAATTTTCCTCCGGCATGGAGGGTGGTCATGACAGTTTCGAGTGCTGATAGGCCTGTTTGCGGGTGTTTATCGACGGGGATACCACGGCCATCATCTTCGATTCTGACACTGTTCCCTTCTTCCAGCGTGATTCTTACGCTGTCACAGAACCCTGCCATGGCTTCATCAACACTGTTATCAACGACCTCAAATATCAGGTGATGGAGACCACGTTCGTCAGTACTCCCTATATACATCCCAGGTCGGCGCCTTACCGCCTCTAAACCTTCCAGTACTTGAATGTCGCTTGCGGTATATTTAGGACTTGTTGTGTCTACCATTTCACCCTTCTTGTGCTTGAACTGTCGAAATACGATCTTGATAAAAAACCATGCTAGATGCTGTAAGGCCTGTTGCTACGTAAGCATTCCCGACAATCGCAGTTAACGTACCTATTGAGTTCATTGCCAAAGATGCCCAAATTAGTGCCATCCCGAGGCTGATGAGTGTGACAACAAGAAATATTCCCAAAGCCGCTCCAAAATGTTTCTTTACGACTAGGTGCGCAAATTGAAAGGCAGTTTTGGGTCCAACATTGCTTACAAATAATGCATCAATCGTGAAAAACGCATAAAACGCTGCGATCAGGATAGGAATGGTTAGCAACGAAGCGATAACGGCATATCCCATTTGGATTAACGCGATCATCATTAGAGGTATGCAAAGAATAGCTATTGCTAGCACGCTGAAACGAAGCCATGCCAAGATCACACGAGCCATTAACGCATTTCGTGATGAAGGTTCGTTTTTTATTGCACTGGCGATCATTGAGCGGTAAACACATGAAAACAAGATCCCGAAAATGGCTAAGATTGTGACTAGTGGTATAACAACTAGCCAACTATGAAGATCCATTTGACCAATAATGACTGGAGATATTTCAATCGTCGTATAACCAATCACGGTTGGTATTTGAATCGCGAGCAATCCCCACACATTCAGCATTCCTAGCAGGCTAGTGATGCCATTATTGTCAATGGAAGTTACGGCTGGATCACTTAGTAAAAGAGGGGCGATCGTTGATTTCGGGCCAAACCACAGAAACAGGTCAATAAATATTGGCGTCAGTAAAAGGAAAGTTCGACGGTGGATCGTGCTAAAGCCGAACGCTAACGTTTCAATAAGGCCTCTTTGAGGACTAGAATTCATGGCCACATTCTACCATAAATAAGTATAAAACCCAAACTATATATGGCGCATCACGCTATACACCTACTGCATATAGTGCCTGTTTTGGGGTGTCCACACTATCAGGTAATAAGCGGTCCGCTTGGTGAATTTACACAATGCATCATGTGCTGCGCTAGTTGACTTTAATCACGGATTGGAGCGTTTCGAACATGAAGCAGGCTATTTCGGCTGGTCGTGGTTTGTTTTTAGTATGAAGTCGCCTGAAGGGAGCATCTCGTATACTTCTGTTTCCTCATCTGGAACCATCCCGTCTAGAGGCCTGTTTTGTATATGAACAACGGCGTTCTCAGGTAATTTCCGGAAGTTTTGTACTGCTTTTCTTAGGGCACGGCGATTTTCTAGGCCCATTTTTTGAAGTGAAGGATTCATAACACTGTTGATTACTTCCTTTGCATCGGCCATGCCGGCCGACAGAACACATTTGATGAATTCATCTGCGTTAGGGAGCTGAACAATCGGCATCGTGTAATGGTGTGAGACCTTATTGAGGGCGTCTAGAGCTTGGTCAGGAAAATACTTCATATAGATTTTTACAATATTCAAAAAATTAGCTTCATGTGCACCCTCATCGATTTCGGGAAACCTTATCGCGCCTGCTATTGCGGGGAAGATACGTTTTCCTTGTGCATCGGTTGGACTTCCATACTCTTCCCATATTCGCATGCGGGTTGCGGTGTAATTCCAGCGGGTGTGTCTTTCTTGCAATATTGCGTATGCCGCTCCTAAAAGAGGTGTTTCTTCGTAGCCTGTCTGCTCTTCAAATGTCCAGTGATATTCGGCAGTGTCTGCTAAGAACTTGTCTACGTATTCTTGAGTATACAGTCCTGAATCAATTAATGAGTGTCGAAAAGTTTGGCCGTGACGACGTTCTTCAAAGCCCCATTGGACATATAGTGCGCGTGTTGCCACGCTGTCTCCTGCAGCATTAATCCCACTGAAAACATAGTCATCGACGACCGATTCCACGCCAAGAAATCCCAGCAAAAGTTCTTTTGTTTCATCGGAGATGAGGTGTCCATACTTGGGCATTTCATCCCGTTGTTCCAAGCGATCAGGGAACCACATTCTGGTTTTCGCTGCCCTTGCGAAGTAGGTATCGTAATTCTCTCTTACTTCTTTTTGAACGGCAGCTTGCTTCCCTTCCAGGGTGAATGGTCCTGGCACGATTTCTACCAAGGTGGACGCTCCTTTAAGGCCGTAATTTGATTACCGAATGTGAAAATTACCACAAACACATATTACATCATCTGACTTGAACTTCTAGGCTTTATATAAAGATTAGCAATATTAGTTGAATGTTGCTCTGTTGTATTGCAGTTTCAATAACATTGTGCAGCCTCACGCTGCGATTCCTAATTGGGGTCATTATAGTCTTTTTATTTAATCGGTGCGTGAATTAATACGATTAACTAACAACATTATTCCCATCATTTTTTAATATCCTAGGGATGTATACCCGAGTGACTCTTGCATGAAATCGAATGGACGAAACGTAGTGGTCGACGACTCCTCCATATCTAGACCGTAAGACACTGGCAGGAAAACAGAGGGGTATGGAAGATTATCCGTACATATTTATGTTGATACAAGTCGAATAGGGGTTCAAAATGGTGTCTAGTCTTGTTAAGACTGCATCTGTTGCAACCAAAGCAGATATGAAAGTTGAAGTGGTATCCGAGGACGTCACTTCAATCAAATTCAAATTCATCTGATTCCTATTCCGGTTGCCTGAGAGATATAAACAAGATTTTCACTGTAATGTGACACGGGCCCGCAATTTCAAATTGCGGGCCCGTACTTTACGTTGCTAGCAGAAATTCAGGCAGGGGATTAGTTTTGTTCTGCTGCAGGTGCTGGGTTATCAATGCCACTGATCAGATTCTTGGTCATGTCCGCATCTAATTCGTCCAGCGTCCAGCGATCGGTTTTGTGGATGCTTCGGAACGCTTGTCGAGGGCGATACACAGAGAATGAATATCCGGAAATCCCTAGATCTTGTCCATTCACATGATCCCCAGCTGGTGTTGATAGGTAAACGATTTTAGGTGCGTTATTATCCGGGTCGCGTGGTGACGTACCGTCATGTCCAGTATCTTCTTGCGTCGCGCGCGGTGTGTTTGCGCCGGCGATACCTCTCTGGGCCCGAATTTCCCGGGCGTTCTGTGGGATCGATTCTGACATTCGGGTTTGTCCACCTGGACGCACATTATTCGTGGTGATTCCGTAAGGTCCTAATTCACGAGCTAGCGCACGTGCAACACCTAGATCGCCTTCTTTCCCCGCACTGTAATTGGCTTGGCCACTGCTCCCGAGGCCAGAGCCTGAGGAAAAGATAAAGATTCGACCAAATCCTTGCTTAATCATGTGTGGAGCTGCGTGTCGGGAAACATAAAAGCCTCCGCTCAAGTGGGTTGCAATCACCGCATCCCATTCTTCTTCCGTCATGTTGAAAAGCATCCGATCTCGCAGTATGCCCGCCACGTGCGCGACAATATCAACACGGCCATAGTTGTCGATGGCGGTTTGAATCAGATTTTGTGCACCATCCCAAGTGGCGATGCTGTCATAATTTGCGACTGCGGTTAATCCTTGGTTTGTCAGTTCGTTTGCAACTTCGTCTGCAATGGCGACATCGCCGCCGGAACCATCAAGGCTGACGCCAGGGTCGTTAATGACAACTTTCGCGCCTTCTTTTGCTAACCATGTTGCTACGGCCTTTGCTATTCCTCGTCCCGAACCTGTTATCACTGCGACTTTTCCATCAAGACGGTGTCCCGGTTCGGGTGCGGCTGTGTGCCCACTATGAGTGTGTGGAATCGGACTTTCCATTCCGACGCCCAGTGTTCGTGGGAACAAGTCTTCTAGTTCTGAAACAGTGAAATTGCCCCATTTCTGGATGCTACGGCCAACTGTTGGTGCTGAGTAGAGATAGTAGTCTCCACCACGTGCTCCGAATAATTGGTGGTTTACATCAGATGCGGCTTCACTCAATAGCCATGCTACCAATGGAGCTACGTTATCTGGATCATCGGGGCTGCCTTCCCCGTCCCAGGCGGTGCTTAAGGGGACTGGTGCAAGGGCCGCCTCTTCTTCACCAGTTCTGGCTGTCATTAATCCGCGATGGGCATCAGCCTGCCCTGGAAATGATCGCGTTCTGGCAACTGGCACCACTGCATTTACCGTCACACCATATCTACCTAGGTCTCGTGCTGCCGTGCGGCTAAAACCAATTATTCCTTCAGAGGCTCCCGCCATATTGACTCGACCAACGCTGCCCATGCCGGCGTCGGATGTCAAAACCACGATTTTACCACCGCGTTGTTGTCGGAAAACGACTCCAGCGTGTTTAACAGCAGTGAAGGTAGCTTTAAGATTATTGTTGATCAGGCTCATCCAGTCTTCATCACTCATTTGGGTGAGCATTGAATCTCGGACCACTCCGGTACTTGTGACCAGCAGGTCCATCTGCCCGAAGTTGTCGATAGCTGCCTGAACGATATTTTCACCCGACTCCATTTTTGACATGTCGTCGTAGTTCGCGATTGCTTTCCCGCCTTGCGCTGTGATTTCCGCAACGACTGAGTCGGCTGGGACTTGAGATGACCCCGTTCCATCCGGTTCGCATCCGAGGTCGTTTACAACCACCGAGGCTCCTTCCTCAGCGAGCAGTAGCGCTACCCCACGGCCAATTCCTCGGCCACCTCCAGTAACGACGGCGACCTTTCCTTCAAAACGATTACCCATGTTCCCTCCTCCTTTGACCAGTTTGATTACTTTGCACTTCGATTAAGCCTTGCCACATAAATTCAATCATGGTTGAACGATAGGTTACCAATCTTCGGTGGCAATGCCTTCTTTACAAAATGGCCGGGTTCATTGTATACCAAATTCTTTGTGTGAAGCGAGTTACACACATGTGATTTTGGCAGATGCATGTATGAGCCATGGATTTCCATGTTCCTTTGGATGAGAGCATCAAATAAGGAGCGTTTTTGTACAACATTAGTATTGACTCTTCTTGCGTGTGCGAGGGAATTCTGCTCCGGGCTGCAGTTTTCTTGCCGTTGTGATGAATCCTGTATGTGCAACCATTCGATGGTTTGGGCGGACACTGTTTGGGGATACATCCCAGTTTCGATGCATGACTTCAAAGGTTGATATCATTCCAAACACATCCGTTTTTTGCAATGCTTCAACCACTTGTTGTACCTGTAGAGTTGTTGGAACGTATGCTAAAAATATCCCCCCATCAACTAAGGCATCTAATGCTGTTGGGATCACTTCCCAAGGTTCCGGTAAGTCCAAAATTATTCGATCGACTATTCGTTCGAGTGGTAGTGGTTGAGTAGTAATATCACCTATGGTTAGAGACCATTGATCTGTGATATCCGGTACGAAATTATGTATGTTCTTCCAGGCTGATTCGGCTGCCTCTTCACGTATTTCATATGATATGACTTTGCCGTGTGGTCCTACAGCGCGCAACAGCATTAATGTTAATGCTCCAGATCCGACTCCAGCCTCTAAAACAGTTGCCCCCGGGAAAATGTCACCGTAGACGATGATATGGCCGATATCCTTAGGATAGATTATTGTCGCTTTCCGAGGCATTTTAAGAGCATATTCTTCATACGTCGGGCTTATAACAAGAAATTCCATCCCCTCAGATGTTGCGACCCGTGTGCCTTCTCGAACACCAATTATATTGGTATGTGGTAGGGTCCCCTTATGTGAATGAAAGATGTTTGCTGAGTCAAGGCGGATAAGATATTGACGCCCCTTACGATCTATAAGGATGACCAAACTTCCTTCTGAAGCAAACTTCTCTAATTCTTGCCGCATTTTTCGTTTTCTTCCGAAGGTCCCTTAATTAATTCTCTCGGCTCGTCACAATACTTTGTGTGATGTCTGGTGCCATTTTGAAGTAGAAATAGTGCAGATGAGAAACAAGCTTGATTTGCATCATACGGCATTGGTTTAGGGAATCTTGTCGTATAAAAAAGCCTCGGCGGCGACCTATTTTCCACAGAGGGCTTCCCCTCCAGTATCGTCGGCGCTAAGGAGTTTCACTTCCGTGTTCGGAATGGGAACGGGTGGAGCCACCTTGCGAAAGCCACCGAGGCAATACAGTATACCAGCGGACGGACACACGTGAAAGGGGTTGTCATTTAAACGTGGAGAATAAGATGTAGCAGGCACATTCTTTTGAAAAATGTTGTTGTAAATGCCGCTAGTTCGATTCCGTTTGTAACTTCTCTAATTGTTTGACCGTCTTTTCAGATAGTGTTCCATATTCGTCTCGAATATTTGTATCATGTAAAGAAGGTAGTTGCGTTTCGTCCATGTAAGCAGCACTCACTGACAGGGCACCAAGGAAAGGTGCATTCATCTCTTTAGCGAGATCTTCACCACCACCTGTTCCGAAGACTCCTCCGGACATATTTTCTGCGATTCCTAAAATAGGTATATTCATTTTGCGGACCATATTTATTGATCTTTTCGCATCAAGCCCAGCAAGCCGTTGGGGCGTCGTAACCACAACAAAACCGGTTAGTTGAAGGATTTGCATGACGGTTAGTGGGGCATCCGAAGTTCCTGGTGGCATGTCTACAATGAGATAATCCAACTCTCCCCATTCGGTGATTTCGAGGAATTGGTTCAACGCGTTTGTAATCATGGGACCGCGCCAAATAATTGCTTCCTCTTCGTCCTCTTGAAAATACGCCATTGAAACAATTTTTACGCCAGCTCTCTCTGCGGGGATTAAAGTTCCATCGTTGTATTCTGGTCTCCGATTCACACCTAAGACCTTATCTGCGTTGGGGCAATCGATATCGGCATCAAGAATACCGACGCTTGCACCTTGGGATGCTAGGTACGCCGCGAAATTTACGGCAACGGT
>CEVA01062073.1_pt1 | contig 13167 bp, 8 predicted proteins | sample 361521 | NCBI WGS metagenome assembly CEVA01 (sample SAMEA2622823, study PRJEB7988) | marine metagenome | isolation source: saline water (ENVO:00002010), including
AAGCTTGAACTCAACCTTCCCCTCCGGAGACGCAATGCCTTTATCTTTCATCATGGCACTCAATTCCGTATGTAGTTCAGACAAAGTCTCTTTATCGAACACGGCATCCTGCAGACAAACTCGACAAACTACTCGGCCATCCGAAAATTGTTGTTTAGTGGAAGCTCCCCGCCGCGGAAAAAAACGCCTGCATGATCCACACTGGAAGGTCTGGGACTGGTGTTGGGAATGAACCAAGTTGCCCCACTGCCCTAGGATGAAGCGATCGCCGCCCTTGAAACTCTTGCCGCAAGCAAGGCAATGAAAGCAGGATAGATGATAGGTCTTGTTCGCGGTCTTCTTAATTCTCGTGGTCAGAGGCAAATTGCATGCGGCGCAGCGCTCCTTGCCAACCCATTTGCGAACGTACTCACGGTCGACTTGTGAAAATTCATTCAATTCGAAACGACGCTCCAATGGGCCAAAGCGAAGAAAGATGAAGGAGCCTTCCGCGAAAGTGAGTTCCGCCAAAGCGCGACGGCCATTCGTCATGGTCCAGGTTCTTTTTTCAGCCCACGCGGAATCCGCGCCCAGAAGCAGGAAAGGGATAAGCAAAAGGTGGATGCGTGTCAAAAGGATCACGGTTGGACAAGCATCCGTTCCCACCTATCGATTTGTTTCAGCACTTCGCTTGCTCCGGGCATTCCAGGCTTTTCGCGGCGAGAAAAAGCGCGTTCAAGGTCAAACACTTCCCGCCAATCGTCTCCTAATTCGGAACAGATCGAGCCGGCTTGCTCGTCGGTCAGGTCAGGCAAGGAAGCCTTCTCTGCCTCGGCAACCGAAACCATTTCTCCTACGGCATGATGGGCTTCACGAAAAGGAACCCCACGCTCGACGAGGTAATCGGCCAAATCGGTGGCGAGAAGCAAAGGGTCGGAAGCTGCTTCGCGGCAGCGGTCGAGGTTGAAAGCCAAGCCATCGATCACACCGGCAAGTACGGCTAAGCCCATGCCCAAGTGATCATAGGAGTCGAAAACGGGAGGCTTGTCCTCTTGGAGGTCACGGTTGTAGGTGAGAGGCAAACCTTTGACCGCAACGTAAAGCGTTTGCAAATTGCCCACCAAACGCCCTGTCTTGCCACGCAATAATTCCAGGGCATCTGGATTTTTCTTTTGAGGCATAAGCGAAGAACCCGTGGTGAAGGCATCGGGAAGTTCAACGAATCCGAATTCGGTGGAATTCCAAAGAATCAGGTCCTCGGCCAAACGAGAGACATGCAAGCCACAGGTCGCGCATGCTCCGGCGAATTCCAGAAAAAGATCACGGTCGGCCACGGCGTCCATGCCGTTGGCGGTAAGCCTAGGTTCGGCATTTTCATCCACAAAACCTAGTTCGCGAGCAACGAATTCCCTATCCAGGGGCAAGGTGCTTCCGGCAATCGCCCCGGAACCGAGAGGACAGACGTTGGCATGATCGAAAGTCTCGCCCAAACGCACGCGGTCACGACCAAAAGCTTCCAAATGAGCCAATAAATGATGTCCAATGGTAACTGGCTGGGCCCGTTGCAAATGAGTATACCCAGGCACGGGATCGGCGGCGTGCTTCTTGGCTTGGGCCAACAGCGCCTTCATCACCACCTCCAAGGCCTCACCCAGCTTGACGCATGCATCCTTGAAGAAAAGCCGCATGTCCGTAGCGACTTGGTCGTTGCGACTACGTCCGGCATGCAACTTGGAGGCGGCGGGCGTCTTCACCAGAAGAGCCTGCTCCAAATTCATGTGAACGTCCTCGAGATCCGCGTTCCATTCAAAAGACCCATCGTCGATCTCCTCCATGATTTCATCGAGCCCGGCATGAATGGCAGCTCGTTCTTCTTCGGAGAGAAGGCCGACCTTTGCCAGCATGGCGGAATGCGCCTTGCTACCGGCCACGTCGAACGGAGCGAGTCGCCAGTCAAAGGATACGGACTCGCCAAACCACTTCATCAACTCGGAGGGTCCTTCCGTAAAACGACCACCCCAAGTCACCTGTTTCTCTTCGGTCATGGGAAAAAGGATTTTTCAAACGGACCGCTTGTCCGCAACCTTATTCACAAGACGACTGAAACCGGTGCGCGTATCGAGTAGAGGCGTATATCAGCTTTCGGAGTCGATGGAAGCCTTCTTCTTGCCGGAGCCGGTTATCTTGCGGAGCAACCAGAGAAGGGGGTCGTAATAACGGTCCACCACGCGCTCCTTCATGGGAATGATACCGTTATCGGTAATCTGAATGTGCTCGGGGCAAACGTCGGTACAACAACGAGTGATGTTACACATCCCCGAACCCAGTTCATCGCGGGTCTCGGGAACGCGATCCTCGACGTCGAGAGGGTGCATTTCAAGAGAGGCTACGCGAATCATGAAACGAGGTCCGACAAAAGCATCCTTGCGATCCTGATCACGCAATACGTGGCATACGTTCTGGCAAAGATAACACTCTATGCACTTGCGGAATTCCTGTACCCGTTCCACGTCGCGCTGCATCATACGGTAATTGCCGTCCGCATCCTTCTTTTTCGGCTTGAAAGGCTTGATGCGCTTGTTCTGGTCGTAATTCCAAGAGACGTCGGTCACGAGGTCCTTCAGCACGGGGAAGGTTTTGATGGGACGTACCGTGATCAATTCGTCGGAACCAAATTCATTGATGCGCGTCATGCAACTTAAGCGGGGTCGGCCGTTTATTTCCATGCTGCAGGAACCACATTTACCTGCCTTGCAATTCCATCGAACGGCAAGGTCACCCGCATGTTGAGCTTGAATGAGATGAAGGGCATCGAGCACCACCATTCCACGGTCCAGTTCAACGGCGTAATCCTTGAATTCACCGCCTTCGGCATCTCCGCGCCAAACCCTGAAAGTGCGTTCAGCCATCGTTTTCCGCCTCCAGTTCTTCCAGGGTGGCATTGGCAATGGCCTCCAAATCTTCCGGTGGATCCTTTCGCTCTTCCTTACGGGCCTCCAAACGACCGCCTTCACCGGGACTCAAGATAACGTTGTACTGAAGCCATTCGTCGCGCTCACCTTCGAAATCAGTACGCGTGTGAGCCCCTCGGCTTTCTTCCCGCACGAGAGCGGCCCGAGTGACCGCTTCCGCAGTGATGATAAGATTGGGAAGGTCAAGAGCCACGTTCCAACCAGGATTATACTGGGCTGAAGCATGCACCTTCACGGTCTTGGTTTCCTCTTTAAGCTCTTCCAATTCATCCAAGCCTTTTTGCAGATCCTCGGCATTCCGAACGATCCCGACGCAACTCTGCATAATTTGCTGCAGTTTCTCCTGGATTAGGTAAGGATTGGTTCCTTCTTCACGATTGAGGGGAGCGGTAGCTGCTCTCATTAGTTCCTGTACGCGATCCTCGTCCACGTCGGGCAAGGAATCCAAGGTGTTGGCATACTCGATGGCGCCATCTCCGGACAATTTGCCGAAAACAAGAAGATCCGAGAGGGAATTGCCACCCAAGCGATTGGCTCCATGCATGCCGCCGGCGCATTCACCGGAAGCAAAAAGACCGGGTACGCAGGTCTGTTGCGAATCGTCATCCACTCGAATGCCACCCATGAAATAATGCAGGGTCGGTCCCACTTCCATGGGTTCCTCTGTAATGTCGATCTCAGCCAGTTCCTTGAACTGATGATACATGGAAGGTAATTTGCGTCGGATAAAGTCAGCCGGCCTTCGCGATGCAATATCGAGAAAGACACCTCCATTTGGAGACCCCCTACCCTCCTTGACCTCACGGGTGATGGCCCGCGCCACGACGTCGCGAGTCAACAACTCGGGCGGACGCCGCGCGTCCCGATCGCCACCCAACCACCGCTGGGCTTCTTCCTCGGTATCCGCAGTCTCCGGGGCGAAACGCTCCGGAATGTAATCGAACATGAAACGCTCGTTCTTGTTATTGAGCAAAATACCTCCATCGCCTCTCACTCCTTCAGTAACCAAGATGCCTCGAACGGACGGCGGCCACACCATGCCGGTGGGGTGAAACTGGGTGAACTCCATGTCAATCATCTCGGCTCCTGCTCGATAGGCCATGCCCAAGCCGTCCCCCGTGTATTCCCAAGAATTGGAAGTTACGCGCCAAGCCTTCCCTCCGCCACCAGTCGAAAAGACCACGGCCTTGGCTCGAAAAAGAACGAAACGTCCAGTCTCTCTCCAATAGGCCAGCAAGCCCGCCACCTTGCCATCTGAATCCAGCAAAAGATCCAAAGCCGTGCACTCCATGTGAGTGTCGATTCCCTTGTGGATGCAAAAATCCTGCAAAGTGCGAATGATTTCCAAACCCGTGCGGTCTCCCACGTGAGCCAGTCGGGGATAGCGATGACCACCAAAGTTGCGTTGGTTGATGAGACCATCCTCCGTGCGATCGAATACTGCGCCCCATTCTTCCAGTTCACGAACACGGTCGGGAGCTTGCTGGGCATGCAACTGGGCCATTCTCCACTGGTTGAGGAACTTGCCGCCGCGCATGGTGTCGCGAAAATGAATTTTCCAATTGTCGCGGGAATCGACGTTCCCCAAGGCGGCTGCCACTCCTCCCTCGGCCATGACGGTATGAGCTTTTCCCAAGAGCGACTTCGAAAGCAAACCCGTACTCAATCCTTGGGAAGCAGCCTCTATGGCCGCCCGAATGCCCGCTCCTCCAGCGCCTACAACCAGAACGTCGTGCTCAATGGTCTGTAATTCAGAAACACTCATCCAATCAATCCCAAGTATTGTAATCCGTGAAAACACCCATGGAAACCATACGAACGTAAAAGTCGGTGAACCCCACCCAAATCATGCTGACCCATGCCCAGCTCATGTGACGGGCATTGAGAAGGCTGACTTGCTTCCAAGCCTTGTGCCCCAAGTGCTCCTTGCCCGCGGAGCAACTAAAGCAATCGCCGCGACCACCCACTAAATGGCGAAAGGCATGACACCCAAAAGTGTATCCACTCAGCAAGACGACGTTCACGCATAAAACAAGGCTGCCGACTCCGATCCCGAATTCCCCATGCATGATGTCTCCATTTTTGAAGAAAGACATAACGGCATCGTAGGAAAGAATAACGATGTATCCGATCGCTATGTACAATGTGTAGCGGTGAATATTCTGAAAAAGGAAGAGGGCAGATTCTCCTTTATATTTTTTCTGCGGATAGGACGTAACGGCGCATGCGGGCGGTGTAGCAAAGTAGGAACGGTAGTAAAACTTACGGTAGTAATAACAGGTCATCCGGAAAGCCAAGGGGCCGGCAAGGATGAAAATAGCGGGAGAAGGCGGTAACCAAGCGGGCCACCAGCGCGGCCATTCCCCAAACCATGCATGAGCGAGGGGCGCCGCCCCCTGGGCCGTTTGATCGATATAGAACAAAGGCGAGTAGAGTGGCGAAAGGTAGGCTTCCGACCAATAATGGCTTGCTTGAAACATGGCCCACGTGGTGTAGAGGACAAAACAAAGAAAACCCGCCCCCGTGACCAAGGGTTCCACCCACCAACGATCCACCCGCCCGGTGGAGGCGAAAGAAGTGGAATGTCCGCCAATTTCTTGAGCCATTAGCAAAGGATACGTTAAGCAATGAAAAGGGGTAAGTTCGTTAAAAGTCAATCTAGCGTTTGTTGCCGTTAAACCAATCCAAAATTACAAGTTCTGGCGAGGCGAAAGGAGTGTATTAGCTACATGAAAGTCGAGAATAACCAGACCTGAACCCCATACAGGAAAGAGCTCACGAGAAGAGAGGGCGCTTGTTGAGGTGCAAGTCCAGTGAACAAGCGGATGGTTACAGGAGAAAGGCGAATTTAAAGGGGGTAAACAGATCAGTGGCCCGTGGGATATTGCGTGGCCGAATTTGGTACTCCTAAAAAAAGAAGTCGCAATCTTGTAATTCGAACCTTCGAAATTGGCTGAGCAAAGTTAAAAAAAGCAGTACATTTTTCATCACGCTGAAAGTGGCTTGCAATGTGAGTTTGGAGTCCGAAAAAAAAATATTTCGGAAAACAGGGTTGCCAAGTATATGTAATAAATTTGATTAAATAGTCCCTTCATCAGAGGGATTTTGAAGTACATTTTCGTAACAGGAGGGGTTGTTTCTTCACTAGGGAAGGGACTAACGGCAGCGGCGCTTGGAGCATTGCTCGAACAACGCGGGTTGACCACACGGATTCAAAAGTTCGACCCTTATCTCAACGTCGATCCTGGCACCATGAACCCATTCCAGCATGGTGAAGTATACGTATTGGACGATGGAGCGGAAACCGATCTGGACCTTGGTCATTATGAACGCTTCACCTCGGGTAAACTCAGTCGCTTCAACAACCTGACTTCAGGTCAAATCTACGAATCCATAATCAAGAAGGAACGTCGTGGCGACTATCTGGGAGAGACGGTGCAGGTGATTCCTCACGTCACCAATGAAATCAAGGAACGGCTTCAGTTGGCGGGCGAAGGGGTTAACGTTCTGATCACGGAAATTGGCGGCACCATAGGAGACATTGAAGGGTTGCCGTTCATCGAAGCATTGAGGCAATTCGCCCTGGAAGTCGGCAAAGCCAATGTTTTCTTCCTTCACGTGACGCTTGTACCTAGCCTTCGGGCAGCTGGAGAACTGAAGACGAAACCCACTCAACAAAGTGTGGCCAAGTTGCGAGAAATCGGAATCCAACCGGACATGCTAGTCTGCCGAACCGAACAACCGATCACGCGCGAAATCAGGGAAAAGCTGAGCCTCTTTTGCAATGTTCCAGTGGAAGCTGTGATCGAGGAGATGGACGTCGAGTCGTCCATCTACGAGTTACCTCACATGTTGCATCGGGAAGGGACTGACGAGTTAGTGGTAAAAGCTCTTGGATTGGATGCCCCCGAACCTCCACTGGACGAATGGGAGGAAGTGGTCAGGAGATTAAAGGAACCGAAGCACTTGTTGCGAATCGCCATGGTTGGGAAGTACATGGAATTGCAAGATTCGTATCTTTCAGTCAACGAATCGTTGATCCATGGAGGCATACGCAATGACTCCGAAGTCAAAGTCATTCGAATTGACGCAGAAGACATTGAACGTGATGGCTGCGAAACTTATTTGCAGGGTCTCGATGGAGTGGTGGTTCCAGGCGGGTTTGGCGATCGCGGGACGCAGGGCAAGATAATGGCCGCTCAATATGCTCGTGAAAACCACATTCCATACTTCGGCTTATGTCTTGGCATGCAAATTGGCGTGATCGAGTTTGCCCGCAACGTCGTTGGACTCGAAGGGGCCAACAGTACTGAATTCGATAAAGAAACACCCCATCCGGTCATTCATATTATGGAAGACCAGAAAAACCTCTCCGACAAGGGTGCCACCATGCGTCTAGGAGCATGTCCTTGCCACTTGAAACCCAATTCGATTGCAGCGCAAAGTTATGGGAAAGACGAAGTGTCCGAAAGGCATCGGCATCGTTTTGAGTTTAATAATAAATACCGCAAAGCCATGGAGGACAATGGGTTGCGAATATCCGGAGTGAACCCAGAACGCGACTTAGTCGAGATTGTTGAAATGGAGGATCATCCTTGGTTTGTCGGTGTCCAATTCCACCCTGAATTTCAATCTAAACCGACCAAGGCTCACCCACTTTTCGCCAGTTTCATAGAAGCAGGTTTAGCGCAAACACTGAGAAGGAAGCAGCAGGAACAACCAGCCTGAGCCAGTGTTTGCTGAAATGCGGTGTTCCCTACCGCAGTGTGAGATTATGGAAAATTAGGGGTTTCTTCGCGAGGCCTATATACGTTTAGTTATCCAACGGATGATAGTAGATGCTCACGTTCACCGGTATCCATCGGAAGTATATCAAGATCCAGTCGGATTCGCTCATTCTCAAGACGAGAAGCGTTGGCTGAGCCTGGTGTCGCCCGAAGACCGTCCATCAATCCAAGGATGGGCGGATCGCAACAAGATGATTACCGACATGGATCAAGCCGGTGTGGACAAAGCCGTCCTGCTAGGTTGGTACTGGGAGCGTCCCGAGACCTGCTCGTTGCAAAACGCATGGCACCTCGAGTGGACAAGGCAAGATCCGGATCGCTTCATCGCATTCGCAGCCGCCCATCCACTGGCCAATGACAATGGTTTGGAGGAATTGAAAGCAGCCCGCGACGCCGGCTTTCGCGGTATGGGGGAAATTCATCCGGTAGCCCAAGGTTTTTCCATGAGAGATCCGCGTTGGCTGGCCATGGTCGAATTTGCAATCGAATCGAATTGGCCAATCAACTTCCATGTCAACGAACCTTTGGCCAAACCCCTTCCTGGCAGAAGGGAAACACCTTTCGAGGATTTCCATTGGCTGGCTGAAACCTATCCTGAGTTGAAAATCATCCTCGCTCATTGGGGAGGGCTTCTCCCTTTCCACGAACTTAACCGTGATTGTAGAAAAGCTTTTGCCAACGTATGGTACGATGTCGCCGCAAGCCCCTTGCTTTACGATAAGAAAGTTTTTCGAGCCGTGGTCGACGTCGTGGGACCAGACAAAATTCTTTATGGTTCCGATTATCCCCTTCGACTTTATCCATCCAGTCAAAAGGAACCCGATTTCACGACTTTTCTAGACGAAATTCAAAACTCGGGATTGACCATTGATGAGCTTGCAAAAGTCCTCGGTGAGAATTTAGCTCTTTTAATAGACTGAATAGAAAGAAAATTCCGAATTGCTGAAATATTCCACGGAGCTTTCGCGATAAGTCACTCGATCCTTTCATGGAGAATAAGATGAAAGGATAATCTATTGAAAATCGACTATACTAAATGAAGATCAGAAAATGAACCTTGCATTACGCAACGCTTTGCCTGATCCCATGGCCGAAGCTCCGCCTCAAAATTCAGGGGTTTGGCAGACGGAAGTAACTTTCGAACCTGGTGACCGTTGCCTGATCTTCGGGGCGTCCGGTTGTGGCAAAACCACCTTCATGCATATACTCTGCGGCATGAGGAAGGATTACCAAGGAGAAGTTCTATTAGGCGGAAGAGAGGGGCGGAGCTTGAGTACTTCCGAGTGGGCCGATTTGCGAGCCCGACGTCTTGGTCTTTTATTCCAAGACCTGCGACTCTTCACCGATCTCACCGCCCGGGAAAACCTCGCCTTGCTTCCTGTCCTCGAGGAAGGCAGTCCGACCATTGGGGAGATGGCCGAAAGACTTGGCATGACTGCGCACCTGGATCGGCCTTGCGGCAAACTTTCTCAAGGACAACGCCAACGCATTGCTCTCATGCGGGTATTGTCGCGCCCTTTCGATTTCCTGTTACTGGACGAACCTTTCAGTCACCTCGACGCCTCGAACGTTCAAGCCATGAAAAGCTTGATTGACGAAGAAACGGAAAGGCGCGGCGCTGGCCTCATACTGGCAAGCTTGGGAGAAACCAGTCCATTCAAGGATCTAAGGCCACTACGTTTCTAACGTGATGCTTGAATTACTCGCCAAAGCGCTCTGGGTGAATCAACCCCGCCGGGAATTGATCCTAGCGACCATCGGATGCTTCTTCGGAACTTTCATCCTCTTGGCCGCCGTGCAATTTCAAAGCGACGCTTACAGCTCCATGGAGGCACACGAAGCGCCCAACACCTACTTCTCACTAAACAAGGAAATCAATGGCAGCGCAGTGGAGACTTTCGGTAAAAATTTTGATTTCAACGATTCGGAGATCAAGGAAATAGAAAATCATCCGGAAATACTGGAAGTCGGGATTTTCAATCGAAGTCGCTTTCCAGTTGATTTGAATTTATGGCCTGCCGGCAAATTTTTTGGAAAGGTAAACACAAATGCTTTTTTCGAATCCGTACCTAAAGATTTCATAGATTTGAAATCAGGGAAATGGGATTGGAAACCAGGAGATGAAAAGGTTCCGATCATCATTCCGAAATTCTACCTTGATCTATGGAATCTAGGTTTCGCCCCGGCTAGAGGAATGCCGACTCTCGGTGCAGATGCCGCACTCAGGACCCCTATTGAAATAATCATCACCCCATCAAACAAGCCAGTGGTGACTCTGGAAGGCAATTTCACTGGCTTCAGCCAAAGAATAAACGCCATACTCGTGCCCGAAGGCTTTCTGGCGTGGGCGAACAACGAGTATGCCCCGATGAATGATCAAAACATGACGTCGGCTTCTCGACTCATTGTAAAAACGGATGCCAATCCCAAGCAAGAACTCAAAGACTTTCTCAAAAGAAAGCATTATGAATATAACCGTGAAATGCCAAAATACGACGGCTTGTCGGACGTCATTCTATGGGCCTTTCTGATCGTGGGAGGTATAGGGGTAGCCCTATCGGTCTTGTCGGTGGCTACCTTTGCGGTCAGCTTTCGGTTAGTCGTTTCACGCTCCTCCGAACGGATAGGGAATCTACTTCATCTAGGTTTCGAGCATTCTCAGATCAGTCGCATCTACGTCAGTCGGTTCCTTCGGCTTTTCGGCATCGCATTCGGAGCCAGCGCTCTCGCCCTATGGCTAGCGAAATCCGTCGTGGACGACAAGTTGGCCGAATTGTCGATTGAAGCTCCCGAAGGAATCGCCAGCCCGACTGTAGCGGTAGCGGTATTCTATGCGTTTCTTTTTGCAATCGCAAACCTTGTAGTGATACGCAACGCAGTCCGCAAATTGGACTGAACGAAGAAGAACGTTTTCAAGCAATCTTCATCGTCAATTCATCGTCCTTGATGGACAGAGTGACGACTGAACCTTCTTCAACTTCTCCTGAAACAAGCAAGCGAGCGAGTCGAGTTTCCACTTGTTTTTGCAAAAAGCGCTTGAGTGGACGAGCCCCGAAAGCCGGATCGTAACCTTTTTCGGCGATCCAAGAGCGACTCTTCGGAGTCAATTCCACTGAAACCTTGCGACCGTCCAACCTTTCGTTCAGTTCAATCAGCAACAAATCGACGATTTTGGTAATCTCATCAAGGGTGAGGGGCTTGAAAAGAACGACGTCATCGACGCGGTTGAGAAATTCCGGACGAAACGAATCACGTAATTCAGCCATTACGGACTCCCGAAGGCTTTCGGGGATTTCTCCCTCAAGCAGGTGATCCTGCAGGTAACGACTTCCTACGTTTGAGGTCATGATGACCACGACGTTCTTGAAATCCACGGTACGACCCTGGGAATCGGTCAGACGGCCATCGTCCATTAACTGCAAGAGCACGTTGAAGACGTCAGGGTGGGCTTTTTCGATCTCATCGAAAAGAATCACGGAATAAGGTTTTCGTCGAACCGCTTCAGTCAATTGTCCCCCTTCCTCGTAACCAACGTAGCCAGGAGGAGCTCCAATCAAACGAGCGACGGAATGTTTCTCCATGTACTCGCTCATGTCGATTCGTACCAAATTGCCCACAGAGTCGAAGAGAGTCTCGGCCAACGTCTTGGCCAGTTCCGTCTTTCCCACCCCAGTCGGCCCGAGAAACAAAAACGAACCTATCGGGCGGCGGGGATCCTTGATGCCGGCGCGTGCACGCAGAATAGCCTCCGCGGTGGCAGTTACGGCCTCGTCTTGACCGATCACCTTCTCGTGCAAGATACTTTCAAGCCGCAACAGTTTTTCCTTTTCGCCCTCTAAAAGCTTGGTGACGGGTACACCCGTCCAACGCGAAACGATGTCGGCAATCTCTTCGGAAGTTACCTCTTCCTTAAGTAAGGACTTGGCTTTGTCGGTTTTCTCCAGTTCAATCAATTCAGCCTCCAGTCGAGGCAAGGTTCCGTGCTTGAGCTCCGCCACCAAATTGAGGTCGTAGTCACGCTCGGCAGCGGCCATTTCAGAACGAGTGGATTCGATTGTTTCCCTCAGTTGGCGAATTTTCTCGTTGGCGTTACGCTCCGCTTCCCAACGCCCGCGGATACTTTGCATCTTGTCACGGGCATTGCCCAATTCCTTTCGCAAGGCGTCCAACCGGTCCTTGCTGGCTTTGTCCTTCTCTTTCTTGAGAGCCGCTTCCTCGATTTCAAGTTGGAGCACTCGTCGACTGATCTCATCCAGTTCAGCCGGCATGCTGTCGAGTTCAGTGCGAATCATGGCGCATGCCTCATCCATCAAATCGATCGCCTTGTCGGGCAAAAAACGATCTGACACGTAACGATTGGACAAAACAGTGGCATTCACGAGAGCATTGTCCTGAATACGCACACCATGGTGAATCTCGAAGCGTTCCCGCAAGCCTCGTAGGATGGAAATGGTGTCCTCCACGTTGGGCTGATCCACCAAGATGGTTTGAAAACGTCGCTCAAGAGCAGCGTCCTTCTCGATGTTCTGTCGGTATTCGTTCAAGGTGGTGGCACCGATGCAACGTAATTCACCTCGTGCCAACATAGGCTTGAGCATATTGCCGGCATCAATGGCCCCTTCCGTTTTCCCGGCGCCAACGATGGTGTGCAGCTCATCGATGAAAAGAATGATTCTTCCTTCGCTCTTGCTCACTTCGGAAAGAACGGCCTTGAGGCGTTCCTCGAATTCTCCACGAAACTTCGCTCCCGCCAGCAGGGAACTGATGTCCAAGGTGAAAATCGTCCTGTCTTTGAGGCCTTCCGGCACGTCGCCCCTCAGAATGCGTTGAGCCAATCCCTCGACAATGGCCGTCTTGCCTACACCGGGCTCACCTATGAGGACGGGATTGTTTTTAGTTTTCCGGGAAAGGATTCGAATCACTCTTCTAATCTCTGCATCTCTACCAATGACCGGATCCAGTTTACCCGCTTTCCCTTGCTCCACCAAATCAATACCAAATTTCTTGAGGGCCTGGAAAGTGTTTTCGGGGTTCTTCGAGGTAAGTCTTTGACCTCCTCTCAGTTTCTCAATCGTTTCAAGTAGCTTTTTCTCATTGAGCCCTAAATTCTTGAAGAATTCGCCTAGTGAAGAGGGTTTGCCCACGGAAACCAAGCCAAGCAGCAAATGTTCAGTGCTTGCGTAGTCGTCCTCCATGTTCTTGGAAAAGGACTGGGCTTTTTCGACCGCTTCACTGAGAGGCTTGGAAACGAAAGATCGAGCTGTTGCGACGTCTCCGGAAATCTTGGGTAAGTCATCCAACTTACGCTGCATGGCCAATTGCACTGCCGAGGAACCTACTCCCATCTCGTCCAACAAGATCGGAACAATGCCTTCTTCCTGCTCAACCAAGGCCGCAAGCAAATGCCAACTGTCCACTTCCTGCTGACC
>CEVA01072359.1_pt1 | contig 13156 bp, 12 predicted proteins | sample 361521 | NCBI WGS metagenome assembly CEVA01 (sample SAMEA2622823, study PRJEB7988) | marine metagenome | isolation source: saline water (ENVO:00002010), including
TGTTCGGAAAATACAATGACCGCAGTTCGAGCCGCGATGATTGCTATGGGAGAAGATATTCATATCTCGTCCTGGCCAGGCAATTTTGCAGTTCATACTGGTCCAAGGGTCCACGAAGCGGATACGGACGGCTTATTCTGGGGACACGCAGTATCACGTTGTCACGCGGTCGAGGCATCGGCATTCGTGATAGAACCGGTAGGTATCATGGACGAGGCGCACATGCCATCAGATTTCCCTCTTGCTGAACGCCTTAACATCTCATTTGCGCGGGGTGACAGTGAGGTCATCGGTCCACTTGGAGTACCTATATCTGGACCTGAGAAGGGACAGCGTATGATCTATGCGACGTTGGAGTCAGATGCGCTCAAAGTGAAACGGGGTATGGTGGATGCTGTAGGGCACTATTCACGGCCAGACGTCGTCCAAATTATCCTTAGACGATATGGTGGAGAAACATTGCAGATCGAGGCGGAACCTAGCCAGCAGGAACTTCGAGTGGACCGCGGCAGGCTTAATGCGATTGCAGACAGATATGAAATTGACGAAGATGTTTTGAGTCGCGCGCTGGAGGATCTTGGGATTGATTCCTAGGACTCTCTAATGCCATAGACGATGGAGGCGATCGATCTCATTGGAGGAGATTTCCTGACTGGGGTGAATGGATGTATAGGCTAGGAGGGTAACAAAGTTTTTGGTAGTACACAGTGTACTCCTTTGTTGACGTCAACCAGTTGGGTAACGTGAAGGTCGCCGGCTAGGCTACATAAGGTATAAGCATCTTCGCGCGATAGATGCGTGAGTTCGATTATCCAGTTAATCATCTCACGTAGCGCTTGTTTTGCCGCGTCGTCAAGATCTTCATTCAGACCCATAGAAATGAGATGCGTTGAAGATTCAGCTCGTGGAAATGTCAGTTTAAGGTCTTTGCGCACAATTAGTTCGAATGTTCCGGTCATGCCAGTTTCAATCGCAGTAAGACAAACCTCACCATGGCCCTGAACTGCGTGTCCGTCTCCCGCAGAAAATAAGGCGCCATCGTTCCAAACCGGGAAATAAATGGTGGTGCCACTAATGAGGTTTTTATTGTCAACGTTGCCGCCGTGTTCACGGGGAATAGTCGATGTAATGCGACCATAATTGGGCGGCGGTGCAACACCAAAGTTCCCAAAGAACGGCTCTAAAGGTATGTCTATTCCCCAGGGTAGAGTGGCGCTACGGGCAGTGCGGTCGATAGGTAGGACTAAGTGTCGGCGATTGGGGAAATCTTCCGGTAGTGTTCCTAGAAGCGGTTCGATAAGATTCCAACCCCATACGTCACGCAGTTGAATGTCAAGAATACGTACTTCAAGTGTGTCACCAGGTCTGGCGTTATTGACCCAAATTGGTCCGGTTAGGAAGTGAGGTCCTGGGCCACGCTTACAGTGAGCGTGGATCTCCAATTGTTCCGGTCTGACGATCGAATGATCAGTTGGCAGGTCCTCCGGTTCACCAGAAATCGAGTGTAGCGTGACGCGATCGCCCGAATTGATCTTCAGGACAGGCTCTCGTGCAGCATCCCAGTAACCCCATGCGACGGTTTGCGCGTTGGCTTGCAGTGTGTGATGTTCAGCCATCAACATAACCTGTGATTAATAAAGGATGGTCGTTTCGCATACCGAGATAGTGCTCAATTCATTGGAGGAGTGATAATATTGACAACGCTCTTGGCAAAGAGGCCTTGTGCCGGATTGTGTCATTTACTCCGCTAATCATAGACCTTTTTAGTCAATACGAACATAATGACACTGAATAGGATCGTGCTTGGGAGCCTTTAATATCTCGACGAAGTGCAATATTTGAGATCGAATTATATGTTCAGTAAGTTTGGAACGATGCCGAATGAAGTTTTCGCAACCGACATCTGTGCGTTATGAGTGATTGTGAGCGTGTAAGATAAGAAATTACCTATGGTGGCCCATTATAACCATGTATCATCATTGACAATTCCATTAACGACCGGTATTCAGCATATAGTGGAGTGTGTCCGTAGATGATTATCCTTGCCGATCGTTTCGGGAATAATTAATGGCACACGTTCGACTGGATCAGGTCTGGAAATATTATGGAGATGTCGAAGCGGTCCGCGACCTAACCCTTGAGTGTGAAGACGGTAACATGTTGGCGTTGTTGGGTCCTTCGGGGTGTGGAAAAAGTACAACACTTAAGATGGTCGCGGGTGTTGAGCAAGTTAGCCAGGGAAATATTTTTATTGGCGACCGATCTGTTAACGACCTGGCACCGGGCCAGCGGAATATTGCGATGGTATTTGAAGACTATGCGCTTTACCCGCATCTTTCCGTTCGTGAAAACATAGCGTTTCCATTAAAGGTAAGAAAAGCAGCGCCGCGACATATCCAAAGTCGGGTCGATGATGCGATTGATCTCCTGAATCTTGGTGACGTTGCTGGCGACAACGTGAAAGCCCTCAGTGGTGGTGCACAGCAGAGGGTCTCCATCGGTAGGGCGCTTGTCAGGGATCCGGAGTTATTGTTGTTTGATGAACCGCTTAGCCACCTGGATGCGGATCAGAAAGTGTATTTGCGCAGTGAAATAAAGCGGTTGCAACAAAGTATTGGCCTAACATCAGTCCTCGTGACCCATGATCAGACAGAAGCAGTTGCCATGTCGGACAAAGTAGCTGTCATGAATAATGGGGTGCTGCAACAGGTTGGGACGCCTGGCGACTTGTATGAAAGGCCCGCGAATTTGTTTGTGGCTAATTTCATTGGTGAACCACCAATGAATTTGTTGCCGGTCGAACTTTCGCGTCAACCGCAAGGATTACAGGTTTGTGGACATGGTTGGTCACTGTGTTTAAACGACAGGCAATCACGTCGTCTCGATCAGTGTGTTGCCAAGTCTGGAATCACACTAGGAGTAAGGCCTGAGCACTTGTCGGTGTGCCGTTCCGGCGTGACGCCCGAAGACTATTCAAATCTCGAAGGGTCAATTAGCGGGAGAGTATTTTTTCGTGAATTGAGGGGCGACGCTGAGGTGTTGACTGTTACTGTAGATGACGAAAAAGCGGCATTCAATGTTGTGGTAGAAATTGATGGTCCGAGTAGCATCGCTATCGGAGACAAACTGTCACTGATGATGGATGCAGATCAAATCTGTATATTTGAAACAGATAATGGAATAAATCTTTTGCTTTGACTATGTCGACGAAACCTTGCCTGACAGCTGTCTCGTTAACAAAAACTTATGGCCCGACTAGAGCGCTTGACGGTGTGAGTTTCAATGTGGAACCCGGTGAAGTTGTGGCGGTAACTGGGCCTTCGGGTGCGGGGAAGACAACGATTTGTCGTTTGATTTCTGGCCTAGAGTATGCAGACGCAGGTCGCATATTGTCGGGTGATGAAGACATCACACATAGGTCCCCGCAGTTGCGAAATGTGGCTTATATGTTCGAGTCTTATGCGCTCTATCCGCACTTCAGCGTTTTCGAAAATATAGCGTCACCTTTGCGATCGCCGCGAACGCATAGGCGTTACGACGCAGAGGCAATCGGTCGTGTGGTTGAAGAGGCGCTCACTCTTACCGAGATGATTGGGTTTGGCGATAGACTGCCTAGCGAGCTTTCAGGAGGGCAGAAACAACGCGTGGCATTGTGCCGTACGCTGGTGCAGGAACCCACTCTATATCTTCTAGACGAACCTATCAGCCACCTCGACGCAAAGCTACGTCATAAACTCCGTGGTGCCGTTCGGCGACAGTTAATTGCAACCGGATTACCGTCCATATGGTGTACTCCAGATGCACTGGAAGCACTTTCAGTTGGAGACAAAGTGGTGGTACTGTCGGAAGGCGAAATTCAACAAATGGGCACCCCCGAAGATGTTTTTCTGAGACCTGCCAATACAGCGGTAGCTAAGTTGATCGGTGATCCATCAATGAATATTCTCCCCGTTCGTTTCAATCAAGAGTTAGGAGAGATGCGATTTCATCACGATTCCGGTTCGATTCGAGTTGGCAATAGTCAGGCGGATATCCTGAATAATGGGCTTATGGGTGGGGATACGTTGCTAGGACTGCGACCGGCGGAGTTGTTCATCCAGGGTGCTGACAGTTGGGACGGGCTCAAAGGGCTGATATATACGGTGGAACCATTCGGAAAGTATAGTATTGTTACTGTCGACCTTGGAGGTGATCGCCTCAAAATCAAAACCAAAGAGAAAGTTAAGAGTGCAATTGGCGACATGGTGGGTGTCGAGTGTTCACCGTCTGAGATTGTGATATTCGATAAGAACACGGGCCAGGCCTTGTGAGCAACGCAATCAATCACTCAAAAGGATGGATTAACCATAACTATGAAGGAATAGGGTGGATCAACTATAGCCATAAAGGAGAACAGCGTATGCGTGGAAAAGAAAATATAACCAGTCGTAATGCAAGTGTCAGTGCATTAACACTGTTAATTACTACGATAGTCGGTTTTTCACTGTGTTCATCAGTTTATGCTTGGAGTTACAAGGAGGCAGCCGCCCCCTACAAGGGTACTTCGATTCGCATTCTTGATGAAGTGACTCCTCTACAGGAGACGATGAAGGCCTTGGTGCCTCAGTTTGAAAAAGAAACCGGCATTAAGACAGAGTATGAGTTACTAAACCACTTCGATGTCATCAGCAAGGGCCAGGCAGACATGCTGTCAGGCCGCGGGCATTACGATGCGGTCATGTTGCATAGTCTTCAATTGGGCCCGCTCCTGGATGCAGGTGTTGTCCTCGATATCACGGGGATGCTGGGCAATACGCAGTTGACCAACCCAGACTTGGGTTTGGCTGATCTGATTGAACCACCTTATTCGTCGACATCGAAACATCAGGGTAAACAGTATGGTTTTTTGAACTGGAACTACAACAATGTTTACTGGGCACGTAATGACCTGCTTAGCCACGCTGGTGAGAAATCTGCCTTCAAGGCCAAGTACGGTTACGATCTGGGGCCGGCCAAAACGATGCAACAGATGCGGGATATTGCCGAGTTCTTTACACGCAAGAAGGGACAACAACTGGCCGGAGCGACGCTGGAGTCTGATTTTTACGGCATTGTCATGGAGGGGATTAAGGGCGGCACCACTTTTCCAAGTCTTTGGTTTAATTTCTTGACTAACTGGGGGGGAGGACTGCTTGATGCAAATGGTGCGCCGGCCTTCGATACCCCGGAGAACATTGCCGCACTGAGGTTTTGGGCAGACTTGTGGAAATATTCGCCACCGGGGCAGGCAGAGTATTCCCTTATCGATGTGCCAACGGTGATGGGTAATGGGATTGCGGCGCAGACGATTGCATGGAGTGATTTTGTATTCGGTATCGATGTGCCTGGAAAGTCTGCGCTGCATGGCAAGTTTGTGTATGGAAACATTCCGAGAAATGAAGCTTTTGATGGGCCTATGACTACCGCCGGCGAGCCTTCGATTGTCGTCATCAGTAAAGCATCGAAAAATCCCGAGGCGGTTTACCTGTTCATGCAGTGGATGGTCGATCGGGCTACTCAGGAAAAGCTGTTAAACGCCGGTGGTGGCGGTGTGCCCATTCGCAATAGTTCGTGGGATTTGCCAGTGATGAACAAACCCGGTCTTGCAAGTCTTGCTGCTGCCATGCGTGAGTCAATGAAAGGGTCATATGGCAAACCAAAGATGCCTAACTTCTTTGAGGTTTATGACGAGATGGCTTCAATTATTCAGCAGATTGGTCTGGGCCAGATGACTCCAGAGGAAGGGGTCAAGGTCGGTCAGGAAAAGCTGCTTAAGATTTGCAAGAAGTGTCTACTTTGACCTCAGTATTTTAGTTTTCAGACTATCTGGGTGCGGTATCTTCAGGTACCGCACCCAGTTGGTGTTGTGGTCGCGTGCAAATTAATTTGGCATCGGTTAGACCATTGTATAAAAGTCAGTTACAACTGAGATTAAACAGCGCAATTGATACGTGTTGTTGTTTTATTAACGGATATATTCTGTGGATTCGTCTGTAGCATTAACAAAGGGTTTGGTTGGAAAACGGGAACGTTTCTGGTATCCGTATCTTCTCATCACGCCGACGATGCTGACGCTTGTCCTAGTTAGTCTGGTTCCGTTTATCTACACGATTTACATGTCAGTTCACGAAGTGAAGTATGGTCGCGTTGGCGATTTTCACTGGTTTGTTAATTATGCGAACGTCCTAGCCGACCCAAGATTCTGGAACAGTATAAAGGTGGCAGGGATTTTTATACTGGTCGCGGTGCCGATTGAGTTTATGCTAGGTCTCGTAGGCGCTCTGGTATTGAACCAGCGCATCGCCGGTCGCCGATTTATAGTTCCGCTCCTGTTTATTCCCACGATGATGGCGCCCATCGTTGTTGCACTTTTGTGGAAAATTATGCTGGCAGGATCATGGGGTTTGCTTTCCTACAATATCCTGGAGAGATTCGAGTGGATCAGCAAAACGTCGGTATTCGCGTCACCGGACCTTGCGCTTTACACGCTGATCTTTATTGACATTTGGCAGTGGACACCGTTCATGATGTTGGCGTTTTATGCTGGCCTGCAGGCCTTGCCGATCAATCCATACAGGGCAGCAGCCGTCGATGGGGCAAATTCGGTGCAGGTGTTGTTTCGATTGACCTTGCCTATGTTGACACCATTACTGGTCGTGATCGGGATGCTCCGCCTGATCGATGCGTTCAAGATATTCGATTCGATTTTTGTTCTTACCGGTGGCGGGCCTGGAGTTGTTACCGAGTCGCCATCGATTCTTGCCTATAAGATGACATTCGAGTACTGGAAAATTGGTGAGGCATCTGCCCTGGCAGTGATGGTTTGGATCACATTCTTTTTGTTCTGCAATGTGTTTTACCAGATTGCTAAAAAACGCCTTTCAGCATTTTGATAACAATAGGTTGCTGATTCATGCAGATATCCCATCCAACTGGAACCAATGCCCCGGCACGACTTTGGACGCTAATTATTCTGGCGTACGCAGCAATGGTTCTGTTTCCCGTGTTTTGGATGGTGACGATCATGTTCAAGCCGGAAGTGGTTATGTTCGAACGCCCGACGGCCTGGTTGTTTTCACCGACCCTCGATCACTTCGACTATGTGGTTGCGGCCGGATTCCTGAAAAATCTAGCCACATCGATTATTGTTGCGACTGGTAGTACGGTGCTTGTCGTTTTACTTGGTACTCCCGCGGCATATGCATTCGCCCGCTTTGAGATGTGGCGGCGAGATGATCTTTTCCTTTTTATTCTCGCGACTCGAATGGCGCCGCCCGTATGTCTCGTCATCCCGTTCTATCTTATTTTTGCTAAGGCAGGGCTTCTGGATACGCATGCCGGTTTGATTACAGCGTATCTAACCTTCAATCTTTCTTTCTACGTATGGGTCCTGCGCAGTTTCTGTCGTGATCTCCCGGTCGAGCTGGAAGAGTCCGCGATAGTTGAGGGATATTCCCGACTTCAGATTCTGACTCGCATCACGCTACCGTTGTTGCGTCCGGGTATCGTTGCCACTGCTGTACTTTGCTTTATTTTTGCCTGGAACGAGTTTCTGTTTGCATTTATGCTCGGTGGCAGCGAGGTCAAAACCTTGCCAGTGGCAATACCGACGCTCATCACCGCACAAGGCGTCAAGTGGGGTGAAATGGCAATTGTGGGGATCGTTGCGTTACTTCCGGTGATCGTGGCAGTTTTTGCACTGCAAAAACATATTGTACGTGGCCTGACGATGGGTGCGGTCAAGGGATAACCCAGATAATTGGGGCACACCTGATACAGCGCTATTGCATATTAGGGTCTTGGGTTATGTAATTATCACCCGCTTTAGTGAATATCGGCAGTGTATTGAGATAGATAATGTTGTCTCGTTGAGCGGCATTACCTTCTGCCAATATTGCAGCGATTTTTATCACACTCGCTCCAGCGTGTTGGACAAGGGACCTCATGGCTTCAACTGAATTTCCTGTGCTGATAACGTCATCGACTATTGCGACTTTTTTCCCCCGCAAAAGGGTGCGATTGGCCTGATCGAGATAGATCACCTGTTTGGCATCGGTAGTGATGGACTTGACCTGTTGGCACAAGGTTTGGCCCATATACGGTTTTTTCGACTTTCTCAAAACCACATATCGAGACATACCCAACTCTACGGCCAGTTGTTGAGCGAGGGGGATGCCTTTCGCTTCTGCCGTAACAATTAAATCAATATCATCAATTTTGGGTGCAATTGCTGTCGCGGCATAGTTCACGAGCTCCGCGTCGCCAAGGATAACGAAACTTGCTATTGCAGTGGAGTCATCGATTGGGATGATTGGAAGTTCTCGCACTAGCGGCCCCAGACTCAGCGTATAGGTCATCTTCCCGTTAGAGTTAATGTACGAACCGGTTTGCACGCCTTTCCCTCATCAAGTAGTTTCTTATGTTAAGGGTCTATCCTACTTGTCATTGGGCACGGTTGCTATTATTGATTCAAGCCGTTACAAGATAACTCCGTGTCCGTCCAAACTTGAGTTAGACGAAGTTAGTTGTAGTGATGTGGCGTATTCTTGTCAGTGATTGGTCATCGATCAGCGCTATTACGGCGTAGAATATTCTCATTCAATCAACATTGACCTCTTGCTTTCGGTACCGCGTGAGACGCTGGTGTTGTCGGTGGATTTGACCGGCTTTTAGTGAATACAGACCAACGCGTTCGATGCCCGGGGGGCTGACGCAACGGTATGCGCATCTCGCCTCTGAAAGTACCCGTAAAGTGGTTCAGATTCTCGAAGGGACGGGGACAAAGTCGTCCACGTGGACGACGAAAGGGCAGTGGGGCGACCAGAGCCAGTAACGATTAGTGAAAATGGTTGGGGTGAGAGGATTCGAACCTCCGGCCCTGCCTACCGAAGACAGTAACCGGATGTAAATAAGTCAGGAAACTCAACAAACCTCACACATCTTCCCCACGCAATTAGAACTGGAAGGGGCTGGAGAGGACTGGAAAGAACACCCAACTCGTCCACCTCGGCAAAGGAACCCCATATCGACTGTTCATTCGATTCGACATTTCAGTGGAACGATCCACTCCCCTACTTAAGGCCATTGAGGGTTCGACACACATAAGAGCAGAGGATTTAGCGCGGTAGTTTTACTGCAAACATGTCATCAACACAGTCACCTTCTCCATTTTATCGACGGTATTTATTGTTGGTGACTACTGTAGGGATAGAGAACTGGACATCTACCGGTTCGTCGCGTAAAGGGTCTCGCCAGAGTTTCGTAGTTAGAAAATTCTCTTCTTTTCTCTTTTCTTTGCATTCGGCAGTTGGATATCCAGTCAGTGAAATCTCTGTGATTATTGGTAACAAAATACGTAGTCGATGCGGCGATAGTCAATTACAAAAACAGAACTCAGACTACTCGTAGGGCGTGACTTCCTGCGCATCTATCGTGTAGCCGGCGGATAGATCGAGGTCGCCGTCTGAAAATCCAAACCCTGAGGTCCTTGCCTCGGTAGACATGATGCCACTGACCCAAACCGGATCGTACAGACCCCCTGTTTTTACCCCTTGGGTAAGTCTGACATGTACCATCTGATTGGGTGGCGGAACGGGGGCGTGCATGCAGGCACCGACGTAGGGTACCAGGAGGAATTCGGTCACCTTGTTTCCATCGTATTCCAGCGGAAGTACGTAGCCGGGCATACGAACATTCGCACCGTCCAGTTCTTCCACCACCGCAAACGACATCTGCCTGCGCTGCTCCTCCAGTATGCCGAGCAACCTGTTGACGTCCATCCCTTGCTGATTCAGGTCCTGCTCAAACTTTTCGGCGCGCCCCATCATTTCATCGGTGACGCTAACGGCTTCGGACTGGAGCAATTCTCGCGTACGGGAAATAATGTCAAGGTGGTCTAACTGGTCCGATGTTAGGGATTCGGACAGGTCCTCGAAGGTGGACGCAGGCACAAGATCTTCCCAGGCAATTTCACGCGTACCCTCTGTATTCGCTGACCCTACCGTGTAGGCGGATTTTGAGTTGGATTGGGGACTATCCAACACCTTCATTGGAAAACGACCCATCGAATCGACCGGGAATAGGGCGAGCAGTGCCCCGGCAAGGCACCATGTCCGCAGGTGTTCAACCCACACTACTGTTTTCATCTACAACCCTTTCATCTGTCATACGCGGATGGTCAACCCGTCCGCAAGTGAATTGCGATAGGCCTGGTAAGCCGGAATCAACCCGACAACGGCACCCGCAAGTAGGACAAGGGAGAGTAGAGCAAGTTCATAAGCTCCTGGCGGACTGAGGGCAATGAGAATGCCGAACCGATCCTGCAGCACTGGCTGGGCCGCAATCATCAACATATACAACAAGGCTAGGCCGACGCCTATCCCGATAACGGTCAACACCACGGCTTCACTCACCATCAACGCTACGATATGATGCCGCCGCGCGCCAACCGAACGCAAAACCGCCATCTCCCGGCGACGTTCGTTAAGACTGGAAAGTAGGGCAACGAGCATACCGCTCAGCCCTACTAGGACTACGAACACCGACACCACCAGGAGCATCTGTTCGGCTACGCCGATTACGTCCCACAACTCGGCCAGGGTCACCCCGGGAAGGATGGCGAGCAGGGGCTCTGCCCGATACTCATTGATTTTCCGCTGCAGTTGGAAAGTCGCGATTTTGGATTTCAGGCCCACCAGGAATGCAGTGATGGCCTTGGGGGATAGGTCCATCTTCCGGGCGTTTTCCGCCGAGATCTTGGTACCAGGCACCGGTGCACCGTTTTTCCAGTCTACGTGGATCGCTTCAATGCCTTCGAGACTGACATGTATGGTGTTGTCGACAGGTGTACCGGTAGGTGCCAGGATGCCCACTACGCTGAACGGTTTGTCGTCGTGCTCGTGGAACGTCACCTTGCCCGCGCCGTGGGCGATAGCGATGTTCTGATCCAGGTAATATCCCAACTCGCTCGCCGCTTCGGCACCGAGCACCGCATCAAACACATCTTCGAAGCGAGCCCCTTGTGCGAACGTTAGTGGCTGTTTGCGGCCGAAGCGGTAATGCTCAAAATAACGGTGGTCGGTGCCCAACACTCGAAACCCTCGGTGGGAATCACCCAGGGAGATAGGTACAGTCCAGGCCACGGCGTCGTGCTCTGCGATGTCCTGATAGCTTTGCCAAGTAATGTTGTTGGTAGCGTTGCCGATGCGGAACACCGAGAACAATAACAGCTGGATGGAGCCACTGCGTGCACCCACGATGAGATCAGTGCCAGAGATAGTATTGGCAAAGCTTGCGCGGGCCTCTGTGCGTATGCGCTCGACGCCGATCAACAACATGACGCTGAGTGCGATGGCACCGATGGTGAGTAGTGCGCTGAAGCGGCGGTTAAGCAAGCTCTTCCAGGCGAGATTGAGAACAGCCATGGTCAGTGGGCGGGAGAATTTATGTGACCGAAGTCGATCATCCGGTCGAAGTGTGGGGACAGTTCGGCATCGTGGCTGACAAATAAAAGGGTGGTACCGTTTGCATTGCAATCTGCCATGAGCAGGCGGATGAAGGCATCCCGAAGATCGGTGTCGAGCGCCGAGGTAGGTTCATCGGCGATGACGATCTCCGGCGAGCCGATCAACGCCCGCGCGACGGCGACTCTTTGTTGTTGGCCTACGCTGAGGTCCGCCGCCGCTTTAGTCTTGATCGTGTTGTCATTCAGACCAAGGTGGTCTAACAAGCGCACCGCCGTGTTCTCCACGGTCGATTGGTGTGCAGCATGCCGCCGCCGGCGCTCGGAAAAGCGGCAAGGTAACGTCACGTTATCTATGACGCTCAGGTAGGGAATGAGGTTGAACATCTGGAACACGAACCCAATATGGTCAGCGCGGAAGCGGTCCCGGCCGCTCCGCGACAGCCCAATCACTGATTGATCTAGGATTCGGATGTCGCCTGATTGCGGTAGCATCACGCCGGCCAGTAGGCTCAACAGGGTGCTTTTGCCGCAGCCACTGGGTCCATTTATGAAAACTCGCTCCTGTTCGAAGACCTTAAAACTCTCGATCGAGAGTATCGGCGTCTGCTCAGACTCCCAAGCGAATTCCAGTTTCTGAGTTTCGATAATTGGTCGTGACATGCATCGACATCAAACATCAAAGAGAGGCTACGGTAACACAAGACGGGGCGCATCCGGTGTCAACTCTCCCCCCGACTGACCGGTAGACGTGATGACTTGTGTGTGAATTTCCTTATTTCCCGGGAACAGCAGGAAGATCTTGACGTCGATATGGGTCAGTGCCTCGATATTCCGGCAGTCGTAGGTCAGCAGGACGTGGAACTCGGAATGACCTTCTTCTTCTCCTTCGTGTTCCTTCTCATGCCCATCGTGTTCATGGTTGGCGTATTCTTTCTCATGCTCAACGTGTTCACGTTCAATCTCGTGCTTTACGCTGGACGCAATCAACTTGCATTCCGCAGTTTTAGGCACAACCAGCATATCGCCGCTACCGAGGATCTCTTCGGCTTGTGCTATTGCCCCGGTTTGATCCTCTGTGTTCGCCGCATGCTCGAAGCCGACCAGGTTAGCTGCTGGTGCAGTGAACTCGATCGAAAGTGTGGAATCTGATATAGCCACATTGAGAGCGGCGGTTCCATGCTCATGCGCTCCCAACTGTCTTTGCTCGGCCGTCGAGAGACCAGCAGCAATGATATAAGCGACAACGACCATAGTGACTGAAAGTGTGGTGCGCAATTGTGACCTGTAAGCTGCAGAAATCATATGACAAAGCCTTTCCATAAATCCCATGTTATAACATAACATGTATGAAAATTGCGACAATGCCCATCGCCGTTAGTTGGACGGAAGCGGATTGTCTGAGAGGAAGCCCGTTAACTAACTTCAGACACCTTTGCAACTGCCTGTAAAAAGGTGGGTATCGATGATTTTCATATTCATGACCTGCGACATACCGCAGCCAGTTGGTTAGTAATGGAAGGCGTACCGCCGTTAGAGGTCAGTCGATTGCTGGGTCACAAGAGCATTACCCAGACGGAACGGTATGCTCATCTGGCACCTGAAAGTACCCGAACATTGGTTCAGATACTGGAGGGCAATGCAGGGAGTCGTCCACTTTATGGTCCACGTGGACGA
>CEVA01082351.1_pt1 | contig 13134 bp, 13 predicted proteins | sample 361521 | NCBI WGS metagenome assembly CEVA01 (sample SAMEA2622823, study PRJEB7988) | marine metagenome | isolation source: saline water (ENVO:00002010), including
CCTTGGCTACACTTTTCTGGTATTTAGGCACGAGGATCGGGCCTTAATAGGTGGAGTTGCTATAAACGATGTCCGGAGAGGCGTGGCGCAAAGCTGCAGTATTGGCTATTGGGTGGGACAAAAATATGCCTGTAAAGGGTACATGACAGAGGCCCTTTCTGGATTGCTTCCCGTGATCTTTTCCAGACTGAAAATTCACCGCATTGAAGCCGCTTGCCTCCCTAACAACAGTGCAAGTCACGCACTTCTAAAAAAAATGGGATTCCGTAAAGAAGGGTTTGCACGAAGGTATTTAAAGATAAATGGTGCTTGGCAAGACCATATTTTGTTTGGCCTTCTTGAAACCGATACGAAAATTGAACCAATCCCAGCAATACACCAAGAAAAAAAGAAACGTACGAGGCAGATCAACAGCAACCGCTTTGAAACCTCACCGTCTGCCGCACAAAACTAGAACAGCTGACTGCCTATCACTCTAGGCATTCCCGCTCTCACTGGACAATGCACTAAGATCTATCCCAGCCCTAGAGGTTGCAAGGGACCATTTTTGCGCATGCTCCTCACCAAACAGAATTTCCGTTTCTGGCGCCCCAAACATCCAGCTGTTTCCCTGAATCTCCGCGTCAAGCTGGCCTGGCCCCCATCCTGCATAACCCAACGCAAAGAGCGAGTTCTTCGGACCACGCCCAGATGCGATAAGTGTAAGAATATCTATTGTCGCCGTCAGGCTGACCCCACTCTTGATTTCTAGAGTCTCCTCACAACTGTAATCTGCGCTATGCAACACGAACCCGCGTTCTTCCTCGACAGGTCCACCGAAATGAACTTGCCTTTTTGGTTGCGCATAATCGGCCTTAATATTCATTGCCTCCAACATATCGCAAAAATTTACTGCCTCCATAACCTGGTTTACAATTAGACCCATTGCCCCATGCTCGTTATGGCTGCATAAATATATGACACTTTGAGAAAAGCGTGGATCTAGCATTGTTGGCAAAGCAATAAGGAGCCGTCCGGCCAAGTATCCTTCATGCTGGTGCTCCATATTAGTCATTTCACATATGCTTTTCGTATAAGTATTGATAGTTATAAAAAAATAATATTAGGGGAATATTGAGTACCATGCCACTTCCACATAATACATTCACAACGTTATTTTAATCATAATGAGCCATTCGTTAAACCACATATATATGTCCTTCTTAGTCTCTTTACTCATTTGTATAGCCGTTGGAAATACAGCTAGAGCGGACGTGGAGTTTTCTTCAGAGTGGGACTCACGGGAATTTGCAGAGGTCAGATTAATTTCTGGCACATCAGGAATTGGCAACGGAACTGATATCGAATTAGGATTGGAGTTCTCCCTGAAGCCAGATTGGAAAATTTATTGGAGAAGCCCTGGCGATGCTGGCTCCCCGCCAATCATAGACAGAGCGCCATCAATCAACCTCGAATTTATAGAAATGAAATGGCCCTGGCCACAACGTTTTGATGAAGGCAACAACCTTACAACTATTGGATACACAAACCATGTCGTTTTCCCGATAATTGCCAAAGCGAAGGACCCCCTCCAACCTCTGGAGCTTCGATTTACAATAGAATATCAAGTTTGCAAAACAATTTGCATACCAGTTTCGACTGAGCTGGAGATGACGGTAGCGCCTGGCGACCAAAGGCCAACACGATACACTCAACTAATTGAAGAATTCCAGGGAAAGGTCCCTATTGCAGCTGGCGAATCCATTGCGGATATTGAGTCTATTTATATTCCAGACACCGACAACGAAGGCACCCTTGTAATCAATGTCACTCGCCAAAACCCCTTCATAGACCCCTATATATTTCTTGAAGGAAAAGCCACTTACCGTTTCGGTACAGAAACGATATCCCTTTCGAATTCCGCCCTGAAAGCCAAATTCTCAGTTCCTGTATCAAATGTAAAAGGGCATAGCCTACAAAACTTCGAACTTCTGATTACATTGGTCGATGGCGGCTCCGCCAAGGAGTTCTTTCACAAGATAGAAATGATAGCCCGATCAGATCCAGGGGGAAATAGTCTAACTTTACTCAGTATTTTATTTACTGCACTCATTGGTGGCCTGATTCTGAACCTCATGCCGTGTGTACTACCTGTTCTGTCAATAAAAATTCTCAGTGTTTTACAGAATGTCGGGCAAAGTAGACTAAAAATACGTTTGAGCTTTCTAGCTTCGGTTGGCGGCATTCTATTCTCTTACCTACTTCTTGCATTAGGGACCATCCTATTAAGAAATTTAGGCAACTCCGTCGGATGGGGCATGCAATTTCAAGAACCGCTTTTCCTAGTGTCGCTAGTCTTAATACTTACCGTTTTTTCGTGTAATTTATTCGGGTTCCTGGAAATTGGCTCGCCATCCTACATAAACAGCCCACAAGGAAACCCAAATAGCCAAGAAAAAGCAAAATGGCTTTCTCAAAACTTTTTTACAGGCGCATTCGCTACACTGATGGCCACCCCATGTTCGGCCCCTTTTGTCGGCACCTCTATCAGCTTTGCTCTCAGCCAAGGGACCACCGAAATACTCCTGATATTTGGCATGTTAGGTATAGGGATGGCTATGCCCTACCTACTTCTTGCAGCAAGCCCTAATTTGGTAGGCAAGCTGCCCCGACCTGGCAAGTGGATGATCCACCTTCGTATTATTCTAGGACTTATTCTAGTGGCCACAGCTACATGGTTACTGGTGATTCTGTCACATCAAACCACCATAAGCCTAGCGTTTTTCATCGGAATGATTGCAGTCTTCTGTGGGATAGGCTTGAAGTTTGCGGCCTCTATAATGAGTCATAAAAAAGTTTTGCTGCGCATCCTAACCATAGCAGTTGGCGGATGCAGTATGGCAGCATTCGTGCTCACCGCCCCTTCTGAAGACGAGGACCTAGAATCTGCCTCCACAGCACAATGGTCCAGTTGGATTGAATTAGATGAGAACCAAATTCCCAACCTTGTAAATTCTGGTAAAATTGTCTTTGTAGACATAACAGCAGACTGGTGCCTAACCTGTAAAATAAATAAAGCACTGGTGTTGGATAGTACTGAGATTATATCTTGGCTAGATTCCCCAGATATTGTGAGAATGCGAGGCGATTGGACAAAAAGGAACCCAGAAATCCAAAATTATCTGTTTAGCTTTAACCGGTTTGGAATCCCGTTTAATGCCGTATATGGGGTTGGAGCTCCTGCCGGAATAATTCTGCCAGAATTATTGAGGAAAACGGACGTATCACTTGCATTAAAAATGGCGCGCGGGGACAAGACCATTCCTGGAAGAGCCAGGTAAGAAGTACGGTCCCCATCAACAAACGCGGCACGAACCTCGCGACGAATTTTGATATTCGCTTCTGAGACCTTTAGTGAAAAGCAATTGACTGATATTGTACGCTCCAGCGAGGTCTGTTCCTCTATCAAGATATTACACAAACACTTAGGAGAAAAAATATGCCCATCAAAGTCGGAGAGAAAATTCCTTCGGTTACTCTAAAATATCTAGGCGCTGATGGAATGGAAGATATTAATACAGACCAGCTTTTGGGTGGCAAAAAGACTGTTTTATTTGCCGTACCAGGCGCGTTCACGCCGACCTGCTCTGCCAAGCACGTTCCTGGATTCGTCACCCACGCCTCTGACATAAAAGAAAAAGGAGTGGACCAAATCATCTGCTTATCTGTTAATGATGCCTTCGTTATGGATGCATGGGGTAAAGATCGCAGCGCCGATCAAGACATAATGATGCTTGGCGATGGCAATGGCGATTTAACCCGCTTGCTCGACCTTACAATGGATGGCTCCGGCTTTGGCCTCGGCACGCGATCCCAGAGATACGCCATGATAATAGATGACGGAGAGGTTACAACTCTTGAAATAGAGGAGGGTCCCGGCCTTAATAATTCAAGCGCGGAGCACATTCTTACTAAACTGTAGCTCTCGGCCTTAGACTGTGGCAGCATAATCCTACTCCGATACGTTAGCTGCCGCAATCGATCGGTTTTGCAAAAAGTGCGGTTGCTCTCGTCGGCACGCTTTACTAAGAGCCTTCCGCGATGCCCTGGCGAGCCAATGCATCTGCCCGCTCATTTCCCGGATGTCCGGAATGACCCTTAACCCATTCCCACTCGATTTCATGGGGTCCAGCGGCCTGGAGCAGGCGTTTCCAAAGATCAACATTCTTGACTGGCTTTTTTCCAGCCGTGCGCCAACCATTAGTCGTCCAATTGTGAATCCATTTAGTAATACCATCCTTCAAATAGACAGAATCGGTTGATAACCTGACTTTGCTTGGCCGCGTCAATACCTCAAGAGCCTTTATAGCTGCCAATAATTCCATCCTGTTGTTAGTGCTGCCGCTTTCTCCGCCAAATATTTCCTTCTCCACACCTGCAAAACTCAATAAAGCGCCCCACCCCCCCGGACCAGGATTCCCTGCACACGCTCCATCCGTGAAGATTCTCACTATAGAAGTTTTAGCCATTTTTGTAGAAGGATCCATAGTCAGCTACGCTGGCAACATCGCGGTGGAAGAGAAGTTTTCTATAATACTCTAATGGATTTTTTTTCGCGCCGATCATCGTCAATGGTACGTTGATGTGATCGTAGAGCCTGGTCAACAGAAACCGTAACGCCGATCCGCGGCACAAAATCGGCAAACACTCATACTCATTGGCGTTTAGCACTCGCTTATTACAATAACCCGTTATTAGAGCTTCAGACCGTTTCCTATCAAACTCCCCATTAATATCGAATGCCCACGCATTGAGACAGACGCTGAGATCGTAGGCTAAGGAATCTCGGCAGGAAAAATAAAAATCAATCACACCAGATATTTCCCCATCAAAAAATAGTACGTTGTCAGGGAATAAATCACCATGAATGATGCCCTGCGGCAGGCCTTCAGGCCAATGCTCAGAAAGATACTGAATTTCGTCTTTCAAGTCTGCCGTAATACCAGGAGACACCAGATCTCCATCAGAACCGATTTGCTGTAATAAAATTGGCCAATCTTTCAACGTCAAGCTGTTAGAGCGTCCTCCATAAAAATTCATGCCGGTATTGTGCACATTAGCAAGTAAGGATCCAACTAGATTACAGTGCCGGAGACCCGGTTCAGCAATACTGGTCCCCGGCAAATGGCTCAGTACAGCTGCAGGCTTCCCACACAATTGACTTAGAGCTTGACCATCCTTAGCTACTATAGGCACAGGACAGCATATTCCCTCTGTAGACAAAAAACCCATCAAATCTAGGAAAAAGGGAAGGTCATCATTAGCGACACGCCGCTCGAAAATTGTTAGAATGAAACGGCCCTGTCCTGTACGCAAACGATAATTGGAATTTTCAACTCCCTCAGGGATTTCCGACACCTCCAAGCACTCCCCCAACTGATACCGGGAAAGAAAGGCTTGCAACTCCTGTTCATTTATCTTTGTATAAACTGCCACCGTCTTGAAACCGCTCTAACTATTTTAATCGAAATCGTCAAAGGCACTTAATGAAATTATTGCTCTACCCACCCAACTATAGCACCATGCACGTAATTCAGTTATTAAGTACCAAAGGCCGGCCAAAAAGTACAAGGGGTATCCTTGAAAAACGTGAGGACGCTCCTAGCAAGAAGAGCGCCTGGGTACCACGGCGAGGGTCATGGGAATGCCAAGTTTAAACCTTTCTAACGGCGGCACGTTCCTTAAAGTGGTACAGCCACCAATACGCATGCCTAGACTATTATTTATTGCCTCTTTCGCGCTAAGCATCACCTCCTGCTCTTCTGATTACCTTCCCTCCCAAACAGCAATAAAAGAAACGTTGAATGTTTTTGAAACCCAAGAGGTGACCTGCCCCACCACTAGGATTTTGCGGGATGGCGACACGTATCTCCTAGCTGGTGAGCAAAGTACTGGAGAAAACCCAAAACCCATCGCAAGAATTACAACTATAAAAATTTCCTGTAGGCTTGAATATCTAAGTGAAGAACAAAAAGACCCACTAACCAAATTTGCGATTCTAGCAACAGACGTGGACATATCTATACTTTACCTTCCTGGCTCAGCCAAAGAACAAGCTATGGTCCAGCCCCTACCCTACTTTGTAGCGCTGGCAAACCGATTCGGAAAAATTACCACGAAATCGGTTTTTCAAACGAAAGTCCCTGGGGAAACCGAAGACCTATCTGCCCAAAGAACATTAGTCGAGAATATTTTGGTGAATATCCCAATTGATCATTTAGATGAGGCAGAGGGCTACGAAATGTTGGTAGGGTTTCAGCTTTCAGAGCAGCAGATAGAATACATCCGAAAGAGGAAACATAAATAGACGCCACCATTTAATGGGCTCTTGTTGACGCGGTGAAGCCATAGACTATCATGGCCAGCATCGTCGCGGGAGATACTGGTAATAGCGCGAGCCAGAGCCGAAGGAGCAACCGCCCCGGAAACTCTCAGGCAAATGGACCGCGGTGATGTCAAAACTCTGGAAAGCTGGCCTTTGAGCGTTATTTCCTAGGCCCCACCGAAGGAGTAAATCGCTGGATTCTTCCAGCGGCAAATCTCTCAGGTTCTCAGACAGAGGGGGCGCCATATATTGCTGTGCGTCTAACCCCTGGAGAGAAATTTGAGCCAAGACCCCACTGATACCCCCCCCTTACTGCACTCGCCGCTGTCAGAATTTCACTTGTCACTAGGCGCAAAGATGACCCCTTTTGGGGGATTTCTCATGCCTCTAAATTACCCGGCGGGCATTCTCGCGGAGCACAAACACTGTAGAGCAAAAGCATCCCTGTTCGATGCATCACACATGGGTCAGTTTACTCTTACAAGTCCATTAGGAGTCGAACATTTGGCTGCAGAGCTAGAGACTCTTGTTCCCGGCAATCTTATTGGATTAAAGCCGGGTCAACTATGCTACACGATGTTCACTAATACACGGGGGGGAATAATTGACGATCTGATAGTCGCACGCACACCTGACAATTTTCTTATTGTTGGGAATGCTAATAATCGAGATAAAGACTTCGGAATTCTTCGCGAAGGTCTGTCTCAAAACATTGCGATAAAACTAGAACAGCGGGGTCTTATTGCCCTTCAAGGGCCGGATTCATCAGAGATTCTAATGCGTTACAGCGTTCCGCATACAGATCTATCTTTTTTGGAAGGAGTTTATTCAACCATTTGCGGACAATCTTGTTGGGTATCTCGCTCTGGATATACCGGCGAAGATGGTTACGAAATATCAGCTGCCCCCGATTCCATACAACATATTGCAAAAACACTCTCTCTCGATGAACAAGTTGAAATGGCTGGGCTGGGGGCAAGAGATACGCTTAGATTGGAAGCAGGACTGAGTTTATGTGGACAGGATTTAACTGAACATACTACACCTGTTGAAGCTGGGCTATCCTGGACAATAAATCAGCGACGACGAGACGAGGCAAATTTTTCTGGAGCAGAAGTAATTTTAAAACAGTTACGTGAAAGACCTCCACGGAAAAGAATTGCCCTAACTATCGCAGACAAAGCTATAGCCAGAACGGGCACACCCATAAAAAATAATGCTGGTGAGAAATGTGGAGAGGTTACAAGTGGTAGCTTCAGCCCAACCACCAATAGGTCCATAGCCGTCGGTTACGTTGAGAGAAAGCGTCTAGGCTCAAAGGAAAACCCTACGGTCACAGTACGTGGCAAAGATATTGAAGCAATACAGGTTTCATTGCCATTTGTGCCCCATCGTTATTTTAGGAAATAGGAGAACTACTCGATGCCAAAAGCCAAATATACTAAGGACCATGAATGGGTTCGCTTAGAAGAAGGAAGCAAAGAGAGTGAGCAAATAGGAATTGTTGGAATTACAGATTATGCCCAAGAGCAGCTTGGCGACATTGTTTTTGTTGAGTTACCAGAGGTAGGCCAAACCGTTCAAAAAGGAGATGAAGCCGCGACAATAGAATCCGTTAAAGCTGCAAGCGAATTTTTTACTCCGGTCGGTGGAAAAGTCATCAATATTAACAACGCCATCATAGATGACCCAGGACTGATCAACAGTGATCCGGGAGAAGTAGGTTGGTTCTTTTCTCTACAGCTTACGGATCCCTCCGAGCTAGAAAGCTTAATGGATGAGACAGAATATGAGAGCTTCGTAAACTCACTAAGTTAAGGATTACGTAATATGCGATACCTTCCTCACACCAAGCGGGAACGCGAACTTATGATGGAGAAAATAGGTATTAAAAATATTGATGAACTTTTTGACAACATCCCCGAAATTGCATTGTCTTCCTTCGAGCAAACCCTGCCCCCACACACCGGAGAATTGGAGGTCATCCAGCACCTACAAAGGCTTGCACAGCTCAACCTAGCGACAAAAGACGCCCCTTCTTTTCTTGGCGGAGGAGCCTATCGTCATCATATTCCTGCAACAGTGGACTCACTCGTACAACGTGGGGAGTTTTTAACTTCCTACACACCGTACCAACCTGAGATTAGCCAAGGAACCCTGCAAGCTGTATTTGAATTTCAAACGCAAGTTGCACTCTTAACCGGCATGGAACTTGCAAACGCTTCCATGTATGACGGCTCTACCGCCTGCGCCGAAGCCGTTTTAATGGCTGGCCGTGTAACCAAACGAAACGACGTCATTCTTTCTGGCGGCCTTCATCCCTTTTACTGCGACGTGGTAGAAACATTGGCACAATTCTCCCAACTAAACATTGAGAAAAGCCGGCCTGAAGCACCCACCAGAGGTCATCATAATACAGCAGCATTGGAAAAACGGATTAACAAAGAAACAGCGTGTGTTGTAGTTCAATACCCGGACTTTTTTGGGTTGATTAGAGACTTTTCTAAACTGGGAGAGCACTGCAAAAATGCAGGAGCGCTCTTGGTTATTGTATTTAACGAGCCAGTAGCATTAGCCGCCCTTAAAAGCCCGGGTGAGATGGGAGCAGATATTGTTGTTGGAGAGGGCCAATCGCTTGGTGTTGGGCTGAACTTTGGAGGCCCATATATTGGGCTGTTTGCAACTAAAACCCAGTACCTACGGCAAACTCCGGGAAGGATAGCTGGACAAACTGAGGACTTAGATGGCAAACGAGGGTGGGTGCTCACCCTAAATGCGAGGGAGCAACACATTCGACGGGAAAAGGCCACGAGCAATATATGCACAAACTCAGGACTCTGCGCCCTTGCCTTCAGTATTCATCTCGCTCTTCTTGGGGAAAAAGGCCTGTCCCATCTTGCCACTCTGAATCATGAGGCAGCTCTCTCAACGGCAGACAAACTACGCAATATCGATGGCCTCGAAATCCTAAATGAGACCTACTTTAATGAGTTCACGGTCCGGTTACCAAAACCCGCTGGACCATTAGTCGAAACTTTAGCCCGAAGGAAGATATTAGCCGGGGTACCGATTCGAAGGCTCTATCCAGACCGTGAAGATTTTGACAATCTGCTTTTAGTAAATGCCACTGAACTTACCAGCAGCTCAGATATCGACCTGCTCACAGAGAGCATCTCGGAGGAATTAGCATGACTAAAGAAATAGCATCTGATACGGCAAAAATTTCTTCGACTGCAACCAACAAAGGACTTCATATCGAAGAGGCACTTATTTTTGAACAAGGGTCCACAGATCGGTCTGGTGTGGACCTACCGGAAATTAGCGGGAGGTCAGATCGGCTTGGCAGCCTGAAACGGGTCAACAGAATAGGGCTGCCGGGGTTATCTGAACCAGAAATAGTACGTCACTATACTAGACTTAGTAGAAACAACTATGCCATCGATATTGGGCTTTACCCGCTGGGTTCGTGCACTATGAAGCATAATCCTCGCCTGAACGAATTAGTTGCTCGGCTACCGGGCTTTTCTGACATCCATCCGTTGCAACCGCCATCAACTGTGCAGGGAGCTATGGCCCTTATAAAAGAGTTAGAAGAATGGCTTACCGAGCTCACAGGATTCCCCACTATAGCATTATCCCCAGCCGCTGGCGCCCAAGGCGAATTGTGTGGACTCATGGTAATTCGGTCCTATCTAGGAAAACAGGGCGATCCACGAAAGACCGTACTTGTCGCTGATTCGGCCCACGGAACAAACCCCGCGACAGCAACAATGTGCGGTTATAAGACAAAATCCATACCTTCCAATGCCTCTGGCACGATCGATCTACAAGCGCTCGAAAACATGCTGGATAACGAAGTAGCGGCAGTTATGCTGACTAACCCCAACACCTGTGGATTATTCGAGAGGCAGATTCTGGAAATATCAAGTGCCGTGCATAAATCGGGTGCTTTACTGTATTGCGACGGAGCAAATTTCAACGCTATCGTCGGAAAGGTTAAGCCGGCAGACTTGGGCATAGATATTATGCACCTTAATTTGCATAAGACTTTTTCGACACCTCATGGGGGTGGCGGACCTGGATCCGGACCAGTGGCCATGACATCTGCATTGGCACCTTTTGCACCATTACCTTGGGTTGAACACTCGATCTCTGGATACACGATTACTGAGCACCTGGGGGATCACTCACAACAATCATTCGGAAGGATGCGGGCATGGCACGGCCAAATGGGAATGTTTGTCAGAGCCCTTTCCTATCTAATCAGTCACGGGGGGGATGGCCTACGCCAAGTAGCTGAGGATGCTGTACTAAATGCGAACTATATTCGACAGGGGCTCCGCAAACATTACTCCATGCCCTACCCGGGCACATGTATGCACGAAGTACTGTGCGATGACCAAAGCTTGAAACCAGCAGGTCTAAAAACTTTGGATATTGCCAAAGCATTAATCGACAAAGGATTCCATCCTATGACCATCTATTTCCCCCTAATCGTTAACGGCGCTATGTTAATTGAGCCCACCGAGACTGAGACAAAAGAAACACTTGATCAATTCATCGATGCAATGATCACGATTGCAGACCACTCAAGCCCTGAAAATATTGCAGCGCTGCGGAGCACGCCCGTTCATACTCCTCGACGCCGGCTGGACGAAACTAAAGCCGCACGAAACCCAATACTACGCTGGTCTCAGGACATAGCACAGAGCTCAACTTAGGTCGGCGCGGTAGGGTGGTCAGCGGCCCCCGGCTGATAGTTTTTCCCCGACCTCATTAATCGCCTTATCTATGAGAGCGGAGGATTTTTCTGAATCCATTTTGCGCCCGATCAATTCACGTACCGCCATAATTGTAAAATTAGAAGCTTTCGAACGAATTTCTTCAATAACTTTAGCCTCAGCATGACGAAGGTTTTGCTCAGCTTGCGCTTCCTTTTGGGCAAGTTGATTCGTCAAGCTCTGCTCAGCCAAGGAAATTAGCGAATCCCTCTCCTCCCTGGCCCGATCGAGCATGCGGGTGATTTTTTGCTCCAAGCCCCGATGGTCACGCTGGTACTCCGAAAGAAGGCTTTGCGCATCCTCCCGCAATCGTGCTGCTTCTTCAAGTTCCGCAGCGATGCGCCGCCCTCGCTCATCTAAACCAGCTGTGATAAAACTCCAGGCCTTTTTAGATACCAAGGCAACAAAGATTATAAACGCCACCAATACCCAAGTTTCCGGATTTTCCAGGATACCACCCATTAGCTATCTCCCCTCAGAAGCAGCTTGGATAGCTTGGCTCACCTCGTCAGGGGACACCTCAAGCCCGATGAGCTTGCTGATAGCAAGGGGCACCAATTCCCCAGTCGTCTTGCGCACTTCTGCCTCGGCGGCCACCCCTAACTCAATTAACCTTTTCTCACTTACTACAGCTTGTTCATCAAGACGCCTATCAAGCGCATCCAAACGCTGCTGAGACTCAATCTTTAGCTTGTCACGAGCTTCAGAGATTATATTCTCAGCTTGAACAGCGGCATCACGCATTGCCATCTCATATTCTGCCAACGCCGCTGCCGCCTCGTTTCGCAGTCTCTCAGCAGCCTCTATGTCATGATCTAACTTTCTTTGTCTATTCTCCAAGATTTCAGCAACCCTAGGCAAGACAAGCCTCGACATCATAACATACAAGCAACCAAAGCACAGAATTAACCAGATAACCTGCGGAACGTAATCCGCGAACTCCATCTGGGGCATGGCCCTTCCTTTCGCTATCTGGAATTAAGTTACTAGCAGGGGCTATCCGAACAGAATGAGAAACGCCATCACCAACGCATACAATGCAACAGCCTCGGTCAAAGCAAAACCCAAAAGCACATTACCAAACATCCTTGGTGCGGCCGCGGGATTTCTAATACCTCCAGCTACGTATTGCCCAAAAATAGTACCAATCCCGACTCCAGCTCCCGCTACACCGATCGTAGCAAGGCCGGCACCAATAAGTTTTGCAGCTTCTACATCCATAAGATTACAATCCCCTTTATATTAATAGTATAAAAATACACGATCACGCCATATTAATGGTGTAAATGAATAGCATCATTTATATACAAACACGTTAGTACAGCGAACACATAAGCTTGTAAAAACGCTATCAACGTTTCCAGAGCATATAACAAAATTATGAAGATTAGAGGAGCTATTCCCAACAGGCCAAGGGCAACCACAAAGCCAGCGAATACCTTTAACATTGTGTGACCAGCCATCATATTAGCAGCCAGGCGCACAGAAAGGCTTATAGGCCTCGAAAGGTAAGAAACTAACTCAATAGGCACCAATAACGGCGCCAGCAATAGCGGTACCCCAGGTGGTAAAAAAAGGCTGAAGAACTTAAGTCCATGCCGGATTAATCCCAATACCGTAACTCCAATAAAAATTGCACTAGCAAACACGAACGTCACGATAATATGGCTGGTTACAGTAAAGCTATACGGAATAAGTCCCAATACATTACAAAATAGTATGAACATAAAAAGGCTAAATATAAGAGGGAAAAATGGCCTACCCTCTGTGCCAATATTATCACGCACACTTTTTGCAATCAGTTCGTATGATAATTCCACCATAGATTGCCATCGAGTAGGCACTAACGCGTGGCGCCGGGTCCCCACCAAGACGAAGGTCATAATGCACACTACTGCCAACACCATCATTGCTGAAGAATTGGTGAATGAAAAGTCTACCCCCGCAACATCTAGTTCGATAAACCGCTTTATAGCAAATTGTTCTAGC